>Ga0209187_1002732_pt1 | contig 15976 bp, 15 predicted proteins | sample BantaG_FD_187430 | JGI IMG/M metagenome (GOLD analysis project Ga0209187, IMG submission 187430) | Marine algal microbial communities from Bantry Bay, Ireland - BantryBay_4 metaG (SPAdes) (version 2) | ecosystem: Host-associated > Algae > Red algae > Unclassified | place: Bantry Bay, Ireland... | reverse complement strand
TTACGGTAGAGGGAAAACAGCGCCTCCCGACGCAACTCGGAATGACACGAACTCTGCTAGATTATGTGTTTCAAAAACGCGATAGAAGAAACGAAAAACTACTTTTTACTTACATCATTAAGATTTTTTCACTACCGTACAGTTTTAGTTGTACAGAAAGTTGTTTGAAAATTTGGAAAGAATCATAGAATAAAATAAGGGCTTCCCTGATCTTTCGATCTTTACAGAAAACCCTTAGAATAGATGTTCTGTAAAGATATAAAGAAATGGTTGATAACCCATCAATCAGTACAACCAAGTGTACGTCGGTTAATGACCTTATTACTTATGATAAGTGCTTTAATACGAGGAGGTCGAGCCTCTCTACAATGTATGGGTGATTCCATGGAACTGGATACAGATTTAGAGAGTCGAATAAAAAAGCAAAGAGATGGCTCAATAATAAGTGGACAGATGTTGAAGCCCATTTTATACCATATATTTTACCAATAATAGTTTCTTTATCTAAAAGCGGGCAGCTAGTTTTAGCCATAGATGGTTCGGCTATAGGAAAATCATGCACTGCATTAATGGTCAGTATCATATGGCGAGGTCGTGCCATTCCTATTACTTGGCTAGTCCGTCAAGTTCCCAAAGGGCATTTTCCTCAGGAAATGCATGTCGCTATTATTAACCAAGTCGCGATGTTATTCAATAGTATTATTCAAAATGAGTGTCGCATAATCCTTTTGGGAGATGGCGAATTTGATGGGACTGAACTACAACAAACTTGCCTTGATCACCAATGAGATTATGTTTTAAAAACAGCTAAAGACACTTTGATTGCAGACAATCCGCAAATGGAAAATTCATCTCGAATAGCTGATGTTTGCCCACAAGATGGTTATGAACAAATCGTATTTCAAGACATGTACATCAATAGGCAAGGCTATGGGATAGTCAACGTTATTTATTGGCACAGCAAGAAATATGAAAACCCTTTGTATCTACTAACCAATTTGGAATATGCCCCTCAAGCTGAATCGTTTTATCGTAAAAGGTATTGCATTGAAACTTTTTTTGGAGACATAAAATCAAGAGGTTTTAATATACATAGAACTAAAATTAGTAACCCACAAACAATATTTAATCTACTAATTGTCGCTAGTCTCGCTTTTATCATAGCTGTCCTCTTTGAATTTGACGCCAGAAGATCTGAATTGCTACCTAAGTTTTGCAGAAAAAATAGAATTGACCATCTTTCTGTTTTTCAAATAGGCTTTAGAGGACTCCTATACTACCTAAAAAGGAGCATTTGTATTTCTTTCCAATTTTCAAAGAACTTTCCATAACTAAAAGTGTATGGCAATGAAAAAAGCGAAAGAAGAAAATTTAAAATTTGGAATTCCAGATACTTTTTGGAAAAAAGGTAATCTTTATTATGTCTTGAATAATGGAGAAATTACTATGACTCCCCCTCCTGTCATGCGATAATAAAAAGGTAGACCACTAACAATATGTACCTGGTGCAACAAGTAAAGTCAAAGTTAGCAATTTGTTATCTTTGGTGCGGTGACAAAGCCGTTATGGGTGCTTGAGCCGTGTGCGGGGAACCGAGCGAAGCGACCACATGAACGAAGTGAACTAAACTAGCATGCACGGTTCTGAGGGAGGGGAAGGAGGGCTTGAGCCCTCTGACCTACTCGACTCAATAGCGGCAAGAGATAAAGATGCTATTCAATTTTAAGGTAAGTATTCAGTGTTGAGTTCTATTCAAGTTTATTCTCGCCGCTACTGCATGTACTCCAACGTTATCCCTCATTAAAAAACAACCTACATTTCAGACAATCTTAACGGTTTAAATTATACAATTTGGATAATTTTATGTATATTGCATAATAATAGAATTATTCACATTTCATTGACCTAGATGTATATATTTGACAATCAGATTAAGAATTTAGTCGAAGCCGAAATAGTCAAAGGAACGACAGGGAATATGCCTCTCAAGAAAGATGGTTGGAATTTCAATTGGAGATCAACTATAAAAAGGAAAAATACATCAACTTACGTTTTAAGACTAAAATCTAATCCTTCTTCTATTCAAGGTGTTTTACACTTGAAAATCCAAGAAGGCATGCTAATTATGGATTTAGTTGAGATTGCTCCTCATAATTTGGGACAAAAAAATAAGCGATATAAACATGTTGCTGGTTGCTTGATTGCCTTTGCTTGTCGAGAATCATTCAAACTAGAAACAACTTACAAAGGATTCCTAACTTTTGAATCTAAAACCCAACTCATAGATTGGTGCAAAGCACATTATTATACAAAAGTAGCAATGGGCCAAAAAATGTATATAGAATCACCCGATGGTGAGAAATTAATTGATGAGTATTTGAAAAGAAATAAAAAAATCATGGCAAAGAATAAAAGTAAAGAACCTCAAAACGGAAGTTTAACTACTCCTATGAATGTTAATTCAAGAGAGTTTAAAGAATTTCAGTTATTCCTATCTAACAAAGTAGACTCTTTAGAAGATGAACAAAAATTACGAATTGAATTATTGGCTCTCCAAATAAAAATTGAAGACTATCTAAATTCCAATGAATTAGATAGTGATATGATGACCGTCGGTGACTTCCTTCGACTTTATCTTGACAAATTAGACATAAGACAAAATATGCTGGCAAAATATATCGGTCTTAAGCCTTCAAATTTTAGTAAGATACTATCAGGAACTCGGAAAGTAAACTTTGAACTTTCTTTTATCCTTAGTCAAATTTTCAAACTAGATCCAAAAGTTTGGATGTTAATTCAAGTCAAAAACGAATACTTAGAACTTAAAAAGAAGAAAAATAAATACTTTCAAAATTTCAAACTAGAAGATTTATTGAAAGTTTAAAAAAAGAAAACGAGGGGATAACAAAATGTACATGGTGCGACAAGCAAAGTCGCTTTTCTATACGGTTGAACCTCACTTAACCAACACCTTACATAAGGTTAAAACAAAGGATTCAACCCTACGTATTGCCGTAGGTTTTCTACCTCAGGGTGCGTCTTTGGCAACGGCAAGGTGCTAAGCCCGAAGAACAACAAAGCTCACCTTATCATAAGTAAGACAAGTCGAGGCTACGAGGCCAAAGCAAAAACGGCTAGTCTTTTGCGGCGTGGGATTCAAGAGCGATCCCGAAGGGTGAAGGTCTGGTAGACCTTCAAGTGAAGTGACCCGAAACGGATGGGTTGGCCGAATGAGTGGTAGGTGTAGCATACGTGAATCACTGTAAGCCACGTTACATTGGAGCGGCGGAAGAGACTATCAAAAAACAAAAAATGATAATTGCAATTACGGGTGCATCAGGTGTTGGAAAAACATCTATTCTAAAAGAATTGTCGAAAAATTTATCAGCAGATAAAAAAGTGAAAATTTTTCATTTTGACGACATGGATTTACCAAATTGGGATGAATTAGAGGATTCAAAAAAATGGCAAGAAGAAGCAACCATTGAATGGATAGATAAGCTTGTCAAAACTGCCAGAACAGAAAAGGTACATATTTTGTTTGAAGGATCAACTGAGATTAAATTTTACATTCAAGGATTCGAAAAAAATAGTTACTCCAATTTCAAAATCCTATTATTTGATTGTAGTCAAAAAACAATGAAGAATCGCTTAATTCAAAGAGGTCAACCAGCATTATATCATTCAAATATGATTGGTTGGCTAAATTATTTGAGAAAGGAAGCAATTGAAAGGAATATCAAAATAGTAGAAACTGACAAGTCAACTATTTCAGAAATTGGACAAGAAATTATGGAAGAATTGAGTTAAGAGACGGAACCAAATCATCAATTGTGCCTATCCATTAAACAGGACAGTACCTCTTGGCGCCTATCTCTTTTTTTAGTATCTTGTTATTGGTCAGGGGCAAGGCAAAATTGAGCTTGATTTTTTCCCGCTGGAGCAAGGCCTTCAGAAAACAAAAAAGGATAAAAAGTAAACGACTTCAAGATAAATAGGGTGCAAATGTAGCAATGGGACATAAAACATATTTCGATCCTGAAGTAGGTAAATGCTCGCCACCACTGCAGGTAAACCTACATTCACAAAAAAAACAAAACCAAGAATCATGAAATACCTCCTAATCCTAATCCTACTACTAACACAACTAACCGCCTCATCCCAATCATATACCAACTACTTCACCGGCAACGCAACCAACATACAAACCACCCCACAAGGCGGTACCTGCATGATGGGAGGCGCCTCCGAACACGACGGAGCCATGCAATGGTTTCTTGAACGTGCCAATGGAGGAGATGTCCTCGTCCTCCGGGCAAGTGGTTCCGATGGATACAATGATTACATGTATTCTGAATTAGGCGTCACGATAAATTCTGTAGAAACGATTGTATTTAACAATTCATCTGCGGCGAATGAAACCTACATTCACAATAAAATTCAGCAAGCAGAAGCAATATGGTTTGCCGGCGGTGATCAATGGAATTATGTATCCTATTGGCGAGATACACCAATTGCTAGTTTAATAAATGAGGCCCTGCAAAATAGAAACATTGTTATTGGAGGTACCAGCGCAGGAATGGCCATACTCGGCAACTATTATTTTTCGGCAATGAACGGTACGGTAACATCCAACACCGCAATAATTAGCCCCTACGACAGTGATGTAACCGTTGACTCCACCGACTTTCTGCAGATTAAATATATGGAAGATGTCATTACCGATACACATTATGATGACCCCGACAGAAAAGGGCGGCATGTTGTTTTTCTAGCAAGAATTCTAACAGACTATGGGGTGGCTGCTAAAGGTATCGCCTGCAACGAGTATACGGCCGTTTGCGTAGATGAGAATGGTTTGGCACGCGTATTTGGTGACTATCCCAATTACCCGGAAACAGCCTTCTTCCTGCAAACTAATTGTGAACTTCCAGCATCAGAGTTTGGTCCGGAAAGTTGTAATGAATTATTGCCCATGATTTGGTACAGAAATGGTGCTGCCATCAGAGTCTATAAAGTAAACGGAACCAACGAAGGCACCCACACGTTTTCCTTAACGGACTGGGAAACCGGAAATGGCGGAACCTGGGAAAACTGGTATGTTGACGACCTTTCAGTATTCAACGAAACAACAGGTACTCAAATTGACTGTTCTCCTGTTTCGTCTACAATAGACAATGACTACATAGAGCCCAAAGTATTTCCCAATCCCTTTAGTGAACGTTTTTCCATGGAATCCAAAGATGAAATTATAGCTGTTTCATTAGTTGATGTGGACGGGCGTAAATTGTTATTGGAGAATGAACTTCAAACCTATAGCATGTCCATCAATAAATCTTCCTTGCCAACAGGCGTCTACTTTCTAAAACTAGAGACTAGGGGAGGCTTGTTTTATTATAAGTTGTTGAAGCGCTAAGCTTTAGGTTCATGACATGACTCCAAGTTCCAGGAAACAGGAGTCCTCGGTTGAAGTGTTTTCCGTATCCGCCAATTTCAATTGGCTGGTCGAAGAAACATCCAACAGCTAACATCCAACCAGATTGCATGCTAAAAGTCATTCCATTCATGCGTTCATAAAAGACCAGCTGAATAGTTACATTTTGACAAAACAAAACTTAAACCTTCTGATTCTAATTTAAAAAAAAAATACACATGAATAAATTCTCCATTGCCATACACGGAGGCGCAGGCACACTAGTAAAAGGAATGATGACTCCCGAAAAAGAAAAAGCCTACACCGCCGCCCTAAAAACTGCATTAGAGGCTGGCTACCAATTGCTGGAAAATGGCGGTACGGCCGTAGACGCAGTAGAAATAGCCGTCCGATCTCTCGAAGATTCCCCCTTGTTTAACGCCGGCAAAGGATCAGTATTCACCGCAACCGGTAGTCATGAAATGGACGCCTCCATCATGGATGGCAGCAACCTGAACGCAGGAGCAGTATCCCTGGTCACAGGAATCAAAAACCCTATCTCTCTAGCCAAAGATGTCATGCAAAAAAGCGAACATGTTTTTTTGGCAGGAGAAGGTGCCTTGGAGTTTGCCCGTAACAACAAACACGCCATGGAAGAAGAAGCCTACTTTCATGATGACCTGAGATACAGCCAATGGCAGGAAATCAAAAATACAGATAGTTTTCAACTGGATCATTCCGCTAAAAAAGATTCAAAGTTTGGAACTGTTGGTGCGGTAGCCTGCGACCAACAGGGCAATATTGCAGCAGCGACTTCCACAGGAGGTATGACCAATAAAAAGTTTGGAAGAGTAGGGGATAGCCCGATGATCGGTGCAGGTAATTATGCCAATAATAAAACTTGTGCCATCTCTTGTACAGGTAGCGGGGAGTTTTTTATTAGAGGCGTGGTGGCCTATGATGTTGCCTGTCTGATGGAGCACAAGGGGATGTCCCTGGAAGCGGCGGCATCAGAGGTTATTCATCATCGGATTTTAGAGATGAAGGGCGATGGGGGATTGATTGCCATTAATACCAAAGGCGAGATCGCTATGCCGTTTAATACGGAAGGGATGTATCGGGCTAGTCGGTGTTCGGATGGGGTGGAGGTGCTTGCTATTTATAAATAACGTTAATCAACTTCATCATAACCTTGTTTAGGTCTCCATCAAAAACATCATCCCAACAAAAGCCCTTAGACCAGCCATCTATGAGTAGAGCTAAGTGCTCCAGCTGCCAAAATTTACCGCTTCATCAAACCCGCATCAACCGATATAGCAACAACCGACCGATTCGAAATATCATAGATATCCCCATCAGACAAAACATGAATAATCATATTGGCCAAAGTCATCGGCATCCCTTCTTCTAGTCGCGGCTCATTATTGTGCGTCACCTGACTACCATCAAATATGATAGCCATACCAGAACCAATAACCGTGCAATCATTTCCGTTTTTAATAATCATTCCCGTATCCTCAGCAAGCCCAATACCAAGTAAATGTGGAAACTTAGCAATAGCCTCTGACTGTCGTCCAAACCGACCTCTTTTTATAAAGTGCGTATCTAAAATCAATTCGGGAATCAAATTAAGCCCTTTGTACATGGTGACAGCTCCCTTTATAAAAGATTCCACCGCACTTCCACCGGCAATCATTTCTGTAGCCATTGCCATAGCACCGGCACTCGTCCCCGCTATTACAAAACCTGCTTCGTTCTGATAGCGCTCCAACAATAATGTATGAATGGTCGTACCTCCGATCTTATTGGTAATCTTGGATTGATCACCACCCGAAAACATGATACAGTTCGCGTCTTGAATCAGCTTTATGGTTTCCTTCTTTTCTGAATCTTCTTTGTCTCGGATATGGAGGATGTTCACTTTCGTACAACCCAATTTGGTAAAGGCATTCATATAAGTCTCACCTACCTCAACTGGAATACTCGAGGCGGTAGTAATGACCACGATATTGGCATCCAGTCCACCCGCTTCATCCACCACATGAGAAAGTATGCCTTCCTCTATAAATTCAAGCGTATATTTTTCATTTTTCCCAAGGCCTTTGTCTTCATTGCCACCTATTGGGATTAGTGTTCCTTTGATATTTTTCATGTAATTAAACTATGGTTTATGTAAATAGACCGTGTTCGTTTCACTCACACTGTGAGATCGCTGCGCTGCGAGATCGTGTTCGTTTCACTCACACTGTGAGACCGCTGCGCTGCGAGACTGCCGAATACCGCGGAGCAATCGTGTCGTCTCCCTACGGTCGGGTGAAGTCTCGTAGCGAAGCGGTCTCTCAGTCCAAGCGAAGCAAGGACGGTCTCCTCCTATCAATTAAAAAACAAAAATACGATAAAATTTCAATTGACTGTTCTATAAAATGTATATATTGATGGAACAAAACATAAAACAAACAATATGAGAATCATCAGTATTAATGCAATGAAAGGGCCAAATTATTGGTCGATAAGAAGGCACAAGCTAATCGTCATGGTCCTTGACATCGAGGAGATGGAGGAATTGCCATCTAATAAGATAGACGGTTTTAAAGATAGGTTAGTCGCCATGTTTCCGACTATGCAGGAACATAGATGCTCTGTAGGCACCGCCGGCGGTTTCTTTCAAAGAGTCGATGAAGGCACCTGGATGGGACATATTATAGAACATATTGCCCTGGAAATACAGACTTTGGCTGGTATGGATGTAGGATTCGGAAGAACAAGAGGTCATGGCGAAAGAGGCGTCTATAACGTTGTCTTTGCCTACATGGAAGAAAAAGCAGGCAGATATGCTGCCGAATGCTCCGTAAAAATATGTGAAGCTCTGATCAAAGGAGAACCTTACGACCTGACGGAAGACATTCAGGAGATGAGAGAGATTCGGGAAAAAGAAAGACTGGGACCCAGCACAGGCTCAATCGTAGAGGAGGCAGAGTCCAGAGGTATTCCGTGGATTAGATTGAATAAATATTCGCTTTGTCAACTTGGCTATGGCGCTAACCAAAAAAGAATTCAAGCCACGGTCACCAGCGAGACCAGCAGCATTGGGGTGGAAATAGCCTGCGATAAAGAAGACACCAAACATTTATTGGAACAGGCAGAAGTTCCGGTACCAAAAGGCGAAATTATCAGAAGAGAACGTAGCCTGGAAGCTTCTTGCAAATACGTAGGTTATCCGCTGGTCATCAAACCGATTAATGGAAATCACGGCAGAGGCATCACCGTGAATATTAAAAACTATGAAGATGCCTTGGTTGCTTTTCATGCAGCAAAAAAAGTTTCAAGCTCAGTTATCATCGAAAATTTTATTACCGGAGATGACTATAGATTACTGGTCATAAATAATGTTCTAATAGCTGCTGCCAAACGTACACCTGCACATGTAGTAGGAGATGGACGGTCAACGGTGCAGGAGTTGATAGACCTGGTCAATAGTGATCCTCGAAGAGGTTTTGGACATGAAAAAGAGTTGACTCAAATTACTATAAATGACCTGACTAACAGTATCATTACAGAAGCAGGACTAACACTCGATGCTGTTTTGGAAGATGGGCAAACACTTACTTTAAAAGACACCGCAAACCTTAGTACAGGAGGTACGGCCGAAGATATAACCGACATCGTTCACCCAGCTAACGTGGCTATGGCAGAACGGATTTCCAAAATTATTGATCTGGATATCTGCGGTATTGATATCATGACCAGCGATATCTCCAAACCCTTATCTGAAACGGGAGGAGCGGTACTGGAAGTAAATGCCGGCCCTGGTTTTAGAATGCACCTGGCACCAACATCAGGCTTGCCCAGAAACGTGGCAGCGCCAGTCATTGATAAATTATTTCCAAAACACGGAGAATCAGGTCGGATTCCTATCGTAGCCATCACAGGTACTAATGGTAAGACAACGACCAGTAGATTGATCGCCCACATCGTTAAGATGAGCGGCTATAGAGTAGGATATACCACCAGTGATGGCGTGTATATTCAAAACAGACTTTTGATGAAGGGAGATTGTACGGGGCCGACCTCTGCGGAGTTCGTACTCAAGGATCCCACCGTCAACTTTGCCGTATTGGAATGTGCCAGAGGCGGTTTATTAAGAGCGGGGCTTGGATTTAAAAATTGCGACATCGGTATTGTAACCAATGTAGCTGCCGATCATCTGGGACTGAAAGGGATCAACACTATCGAACAACTGGCCAAAGTAAAAGGAGTAATACCTGAAACCGTGCTTCCAAACGGCTATGCGATCCTAAACGCAGATGACCCTTTAGTATACGACATGAGAAGAAATCTGGAATGCAATGTGGCACTCTTCTCAATGGATGAAAACAATCCGCACATCTTAGCCTTGCAAAGAAAGGGAGGTATCTCAGCCATTTATGAAAATGGATACGTCACCATCTGCCGTGGTAAATGGAAGATGCGGATTATGAAAGCTGAGAACATACCATTGACTTTTGGTGGAAAAGCCAAGTTTATGATTCAAAATGTATTGCCCTCTATTTTAGCGGCCAACATTCAGGGGATTCCCATAGAGGATATGAAGGCGGCTCTGGAAACCTTTATACCATCACCTTCCCAAACTCCGGGCAGATTGAATTTATTTAAATTCGAAAACTTTTCGGTATTGTTAGATTATGCACACAACCCTGCAGGTCTAAGAGGGCTTCAGAATTTTACAGACGAACTAGAAGCCTCCGTGAAAGTGGGAATCATCGCTGGAATTGGAGATAGAAGAGAAGAAGACAACAACGAAATGGGCAGTATTGCCGCCGAGATGTTTGATGAGATTATCATCCGCCAGGACAAAAGGCTAAGAGGAAAAACGGAGCAGGAATTAATCAAAATGCTGGATGACGGGATTAAAATGAAAGATCCTAACAAAAAGATTACCATTATTCCTTCTGAAAAAGAAGCCATTACTTTTGCAGTCAAAAATGCGGTGAAGGATTCATTGATTATCCTATGTAGTGACGTTATTCCTGATGCGTTGGATTTGGTGCAAAAGTTTAAGGAGCAGGAGGTGAAAGGACTTGCATTTTCTTTGGATTGATACGACTGCTGAACATCAAGATAAAATTTGATAGATTACAGTATATTTACCAATCACTAAAAAAGCAAGATGAATAAAACAAAATTGTTTTACCTGCTGCCCGTTTTTCTTTTGGCCACTATTATTTGGGCATCTGATTTTGAGTATGCTGAAGAAAAGAAAGGGGCTAAAAACCATATCTTCACTTCACCAAACGATGCATCCAATACCGAAAATTTTGACAAAATGATGGATGTACTCACGCACCAACGATGCATGAATTGCCATCCTGGTGACAACGTTCCCAAACAGGGAGAAGACAGTCACCCGCATTATTTCGGAATGGCTCGGGGAGAAGAAGATATGGGCTTCGATGCCACCAATTGTAACACCTGCCATCAAGAGGAAAACAATGATTTCTCAGGCGTACCCGGTGCCCCCGGATGGAGTCTGGCTCCTGCAAGTATGAAATGGGAAGGTTTGTCCAGAACTGAAATTGCAGCATCTATTTTAGACCCCAAAAGAAATGGTAACAGATCAAACCACGAAACCGAAGAACACCTCACCGAACACCCATTGGTCTTGTGGGCATGGACACCCGGAATTGATGCTGCCGGTAACCCACGGGAAGCACCACCCGTTCCTAAAGACGAATATATTGCAGCAGTAAAAGCTTGGTTTCATGATGGAGCCCTTATTCCTGAAAAGTAGCTATTCAACTGGCCTTTATGAACGCCTGAATTAAATAACTTTAACAATGAGATATGGATGGAGGTTAGATGTTAGATGTTTGCTTCGACCAGCCAAAGGCTGCCAAAGGATGTTGGTACTCCTGAAAAGGTGTAGAACTTATAGATACTATTTATCTGCTGTGTCGGAGGAACACATACTAGCACGCACCATCAGACGAGCACCAACATCCGTCAAGCTCCGCTCTGCGGAGCCGTGACTAACATCTAACAGCCATCCAACATACATCAATAGAGTCACTGAACGGTTGCCAAAAAAAATAAAAAAATGAAAGTCAATTTCACCATAAACGGAAAACCCCAATCTCTAGAAATAGCAGATACCAACACACCATTACTCTGGGTTGTCCGAGACGTTTTGAACCTAAAAGGAACAAAATTTGGTTGCGGAAAAGCAGCCTGTGGGGCATGTACCTTGCACGTCGATGGAGAAGCAGTACGCGCTTGTTCTTACGCCGTGAAATTTGCAGAAGGGAAACGCATCACTACTATCGAAGGCTTAGGAACCAGAGAAAATCCACATCCCGTTCAACAAGCATGGATGGATGAAATCGTTCCGCAATGCGGCTACTGTCAACCCGGTTTTATAATGGCAACGGCGGCTCTATTGAGCAAAAATCCTCATCCAAGCGATGAGGATATTGATAATAACATTGTCAATGTATGCCGTTGTGCCACCTACTATCGAATGCGAAAAGCCATTCATCATGCTGCTGCATTAAGCAATTCTTCTAATCCACCAAACCAATAATAGCATGAGTAAAAAGAAAAAAGTATCCCGACGTAAATTTTTAGTGCGTGGTGGTTTAGGAACCTTAGGCGTTTTGGCGCTTGGAACTTTTGTATTTAGAAATCCAATGCGCAGAACTCTTTTAGAAATGGCAGAAACGATGGTGGCTCCATATGCTGGCACAGGTACAGAAGCCAATCTCTGGTTCGAAATTACAAGCGAAAATAAAATATTGGTTCATTCCTCTAAGGTAGAAATGGGGCAGGGTACCTTTACCGGCTTTGCACAAATTGTGGCGGATGAACTGGATGTGGCCATGCACCAAATCGACGTAACCACTGCCGAAACGGATACCGGTATCGTAGATGCATTGAGCACAGGCGGTAGCTTATCTGTCGCTCAATTATATCAACCACTTCGTGAAATGGCGGCTACCATGCGTGAACTGGTCAAAGGAGAAGCGGCAAAAAAAATGGGAGTTGATGTGGAAAGTTTGACAACGAAAGATGCAACCGTTTCAGGCAATGGGAAAACCATGACTTACGCAGAAATAATGGCTGATGTGACCGAATGGCATCTGCCGGATACACCAAAGCTACGTCCGGCAAAAGCGTATAAGTTTGTTGGAAAACCAATCCCAAGAATTGATTTAGCAGCTAAGATTTTTGGGGATCCTATTTTTGGGATGGATGCAGAATTGCCCGATATGTTACACGCCGCTGTTACCCGACCTCAGCACATTGGCGCTAAGCTAAAAACGGCAGATAGCTCTCAAGCTGAAAAAATGCCCGGTGTAGTTAAAGTCCTCAAAATGGATGGATGGGTAGCTGTTATTGCCAACTCATACGCAGAAGCTTTGGCTGCCAAACGCAAGTTGAAAATCGAATGGGATATCCCAAAAGTATGGACAGAAGAGGGGCTTAGAGAACTGATGCAGATAGGGAAAGGAGATAAAATGATCACTCAAAAAAAAGGATCTGCCTTAGCCCCTGATGATGAAAATGTCCTGTCTTTTGAATTTACAAGTCCCATCGGTGCGCATGCGCAAATAGAACCAAATGGCGCAGTTGCATTTGTGAAAGATGGCTACGCAACCGTCAAATTATCAACACAGGTCATGGGTGTCACCCAAACTCAGGTAGCTGAAGCACTGGGGTTCGATAAAGAAAATGTCAACATCATAGGCACTTATCTAGGTGGGGGATTTGGACGAAGACTCGATACCAGTCACGCCGTTCAGACTTGCCAAATGTCTCAGGAAGTGGGCAAACCTGTCAAGTATTTTTTCACCAGAAAGGAAGAGTTTCAACACGATACCTTCCGCCCACCCACGCATCACATCATGCGAGCTAAGTTAGCTACTAACGGAACTTTAGACGCACTCGAACACCATTACGCATCTGGTGATGTGGCGATCAACTCCCTCATTATGCCTGCTGCCATACATACCGTTTTAGGAACGGATGTGGGTGCGATGAGAGGAGGAAATATTATGTATGATAAAATTCCGAATCACCGGGCCGTGCAATGGCATACGACTTTGCCCTTTGCAACAAGTTGGTGGCGAAGTCTGGGCCTGTTGGCAAATGCCTTCGCCATTGAAAGCATCGTGGATGAAATGGCTTTGAAAGCCGGAAAGAATCCTGTCGATTTCAGATTAGCCATGTTGAGTGATGAACCATACAGCGCCAGAATCAAAAAAGTCATACAACTAGCTGCCGAAAAAGGTGCTTATAATGACAAACCTGTCGGCGACAGAGCCATGGGTTTCGCTGCAACAATTGACGCAGGTTCTCCTTGCGCGCACGTTGTTGAAGTTTCTGTACAGGATAATGAAATAAAAGTGCATAAAGTAACCGTGGTGTTGGATTGTGGTCTCGCAGTCAATCCAGATCAGGTCAAAGCGCAATGCGAAGGCTGTGTCATCATGGGGATCAGTGCTGCTGTTCATGAAAAGATGACCATCAAAGAGGGGCAATTGCACCCGACTATTTATGGTCCTTACGATATGGCCTTGATGAGAAATGCGCCCCGGGAAATTGACGTTCACTTAATCCAGGGAGTCGATATTCCACTACCTGTAGGCGAACCTCCCTTGGGCCCCATTGGCGCAGCTATCGGAAATGCAGTACGTCGCTTGACGGGAAAGCGCTTGACTGATTTGCCGTTGAAGATTTCTTAATCCTGTCAAGAAAATACGTTAGTGGGTACGATAAAGACACCTAAATTAGGATACACTCAAGTCAAAGCCCTTTCCTGTCTTCCATCATTCAAACAGGAGACCAGTCCCCACACGTTTCCAACTAACATGCAAAGACTTTTACCCTAAGTACACAGTGTACTAAGCACACCTACTCAAAACGAGACGCACTACCTACAAAAAGGACAGGTGGCATTTCTATAAAAACACAACGCACTCCAAAATTAACACGTCTCACTACTCAAATCATTCATACAATAACTACCATTTTTAGGGCATAGGAAAGAACTACAAAATGGTTTAGATTTGTAGTATAATTACAGCGACAATATTAAACGCTACTCTCCAATTCAAATTCCCCTTTTTGTTGGACCTTCCCAAAAACTCCATGCCACAAGCATGGCCAGGTTTTATAGCACACCACTTAACTACAACAACTTGATACTCGTGTCATTGCTGATTTATTAATCGCAGTAATGGCTCACCATATCCCCTTTCCCCTCCCCACTTTTCCCCATCCTTTATCCAGGTCAGGTAGTCTACTGTACACACTGTGAGCAGATTATTTTGACTTAGGATAAGGGCTCTTTCTTATTCATGATTATTTTAATTTGACTAACTGCTTAAGCCAGGTTACAGCGCATTGCCATTTCGATTGCCATTGATCAAACTCCCTCCCGTGTTTTATTAGTCAGACATCATACATAAACAAATACATCCACTATGAAAAAGCAAATCCTTTTCAGCCTGTTCATGCTTTGCTTTGTACTCACCAAAGCTTTTAGCATAGATCCTCCAAGTCGTTTTCCTTCCAATAGTGAAGACTTCATGAGAGCGCTAAAAACCTTCATTGAATCAGCAAAGCAAAAAGAGGCTACGCAGGCATATGCTGCCTTTGAACAGCAGGTCAAGAAAGGAATTTATTCGGATGAAGAGCTGCTCAAGATCGTTAATCTCAGTAACTCAATGCTGGATCTAAAGCTAAAAGCTTGTCCTTATTTTTGTGATTACCTAAAAGGTTTAAATCAATTAAAAAGCAACGTAAAAAATGCACACCTTTTTGATAATTGGCATCTTGTACTACAAGGAATGCTGATCGAAGGCAATACTAAAAAGCTAAAACCTTATCAATCAATGCTAACATTTTCTCTCAATTATTTTGAGAAAGGTGTACTGAATCAAACTCGCTCAGGTATGGTTTGGAAAGCGCTTTCTATTGAAGCACAATTTGAAATGAAGGACAAGGAACCTTGCCTGGTTTTCGAAGAAACAAATCTGATCTGTGAAAAAAATAAAGAGTCACTATTGATTAAAGCTACCAAAGGCTGTTTCTTTCCTGTTGACAAAAAATGGAAAGGCAACGGAGGTCAAGTAAACTGGGATAAGGAAAACATGTCCGACGTTTATTGCGAGTTTAAAGAATACGAAATTAAACTCGACAAAGGTTTATACAAAGTTAAGGAAGCTATTCTACACTACCCAAAATACTTTGAAGGTAAAACGATTGAAGGGGCTCTACAAGATAAAGTATTGATGGGAGGATCAAAAAAAGGCGATACTTATCCCATCTTCGAGTCCAACACTGCCAACCATGAAATCAAAAAACTTGGGGAGGATATCATCTACCGTGGCGGTGTTCGCTTAAAAGGAACCAAACTTTATGGCTCTGGTACATCAGAGAAAAAAGCATTTATCAGAATTTATTCTGCTGATAAGAAATACCATATTGATGCTTATGCAAAACAGTTTGTCATTGAAGAAAATGTTAGAATAAGTGGAGAGGAAGTCGCGACGTCTATCTACATGG
>Ga0209187_1002731_pt1 | contig 15980 bp, 7 predicted proteins | sample BantaG_FD_187430 | JGI IMG/M metagenome (GOLD analysis project Ga0209187, IMG submission 187430) | Marine algal microbial communities from Bantry Bay, Ireland - BantryBay_4 metaG (SPAdes) (version 2) | ecosystem: Host-associated > Algae > Red algae > Unclassified | place: Bantry Bay, Ireland... | reverse complement strand
GTGTTTTCTTCGAATCGGGTGTTTTCTTCGAATCGGGTGTTTTCTTCGAAAGCCATCCCTTTTACCATCCCTTTTACCATCCCTTTTACCATCCCTTTTACCATCCCTTTTACCAGCCCTTTTACCAGCCCTTTTACCAGCCCTTTTACCAGCCCTTTTACCATCCCTTTTACTATCTTCTTGTCCCAAGGCTTTATCTGATTCTTAACGCCGTTAGGATCACATTTTGACTTAACTAGCTAAGGCCAATTAAACTAATTCAAAAAGGATATCTCTTCAATAAATCACCACTTTACTAGTAAACTGGATCAATTAAGTAATTGGTGTGCTTACTTATGAACACCTATTTAATAAATAAAAAAAAAAGCCCCCCTTCATTACTGAAGAGAGGCCATCCCAAAAACCGATTTAAATTTAACTCAGTTTCGAGTCTATCTTAAACAATCATTATTATTCAATAATGATCATTTTCTTAGTTGCTGTGTACTCACCGCTTTCTAATGTATAGTATAGTATTCCACTAGCTCCTAATTGATTAGCATTTAAAGTTACAGTATTGTAACCTCTTACGCCAGCAATATTTTGATTAGTGATTACCTTACCAGTAACATCAAATACAGTCAATGTAGCTTGTGCAGCTTCTGCAAGATTGAAAGATACAACAGTCTGTCCTTTGAATGGGTTTGGCTCATTCTGGAACAACTCAGTTGCAGCTACTGTAGTTACATCACCTCTAGTTGAGATTGTTACATCTCTAACTTCTAGTGAAGAACCAACATATGCTTCAGCACTTGTTACTTTAGAAGTTACATCGATCATATCACCAATGTTACCATCCTTAGTAGCAATGAAAGTTGCTGTGAATACCGCTTCTGCAGTTCCTGCAGATTTAGCAACTCCGTTATTGTAAGATACAGTAACTAAGTTGTTAGCTAGTACACCAACATTTGCATCTGTCATTTCAACAGCTCCATTTTGTACATTAGCGAACGTAAGTCCGTTAAGTTCCATTGTGAACTGGTATCCATATACATCAGCAAAATCAGCACTTGTGAAAGAAACTTCTACAGTTTCACCTGCAGTTACTTCTTGGTTAGTAATAACAAACTCAACAGTGTTGTTAGATCTTACTTCGATCGTTTGATCTTGTAAGTTAGCAACGGCATTATTTGTAACATCACCAATTTTCACACCTACCATATCGTTTGACATTAAGTCATTCGTTACGTTAGTCAATTCAATAGCATAATTAACATCTTCTAGATCTAGATCAAGTGTCAATGCTTGGTCAGCATCTACAAATCTCCAAGAATCGTTAGTAGGAAGATCAGTGATAACACCTAAGATTAATTTTCTCAATTGAGAAAGATCACTTGCTTTGATTTTGTTATCAGCATTGATATCCGCAGCTATCAATTTGTAAGGAGAATCAAGATCCTCTAATCCTAAGATATGTCTTTGAATCTTAACAAGATCAAGAGTAGATACACCATTTAGGTAATCTATATCTTTACTTGCTTCGATTACATAATCCATAGCTGGTACATTATTATAGAATGAATAGTTACCTACTCCATCAGTCATACGAGACTTAGGATACTCAGGAAGAGCGGCTGTTAATGAAGTTTCAGCATTAGAAACAGCTACACCTTCTTCAGTTAAGATATCACCTGCAATGCTAGGCTTACTTCCATCACCACTTGGACAAAGATCTTGATTATCAATTATAGTCAAGAATACAGAACAGAAATCACTGTTTCCTTTCTCATCCCAAACATACATCATAACCTCTACTGGAGAGTTTTCAACATCATCACAATCGAAAGTCTTTGAAGAACTTCTTTGTGTTGGATCATATAAAGGATCATTTTCTGGTGCAACGTCAGTAAATGTATATCTCAAGTTTTCTTGAGCTGAACAGTTGTCAAATGAACCTAAGTTGAAATCAATAGCCCAAAGATCAGTACCTGGCTCGTTGTCAGGACCCATTTCCATAACTGCAGTACTTAAAGATACACAGTAAGGAGTTGGAGCTTTCTTATCAACTACCATGAAGTTATAACTACAAGTTGTAACGTTGTTACATCCGTCAGTTACTTTCCATGATACTTTGTGATTACTCATACTTCCAGCGATATCCGGTAAAGGAACTGAAACAGTTTCACCGTTAGCTGTAGGAGATAAGTAAACATCACCAATACCATTACCATTTGTATCATTAAACTGAGTATCAAATGGAGGCAAGAATGAACTATACTCTAAGTCATCAGTACCGTCTCCCCATAGGTCAACAAATACTTGCCACTTCAACCATCCAGTAGGACAGTTATCAGAACCTGGATCAGTTGCCACGTTCTCAAGCGTAATCTTAGCTTCACATACAATACCGTCATTATCAGAATCAGAGTGATCGTTAATTGCAAACATCTTATCTTCACAATCTTCGATTACTGGCTTAGTAGTGTCAGTAACTTTGATTACTTGGATGTGCTCCCATAGACCTTCACCATTCCAGAATGGGTTATTTGGCTCATAATCACACCAGTTAATTACTGTCCAATGGTTAACCAACTTGTAACAAGCTCCATCTTCAAATCTGAAAGTATCAGTTTCCACTGTAAATCCTAGTACATCACAAGGACCAGCAGTCCATGTAGGCATACCTAAAGCAATATTATCAGGACAGTTAGCTGCAGTAAAGTCTCCTACTTGAGAGAAACTTACATTCACAGGTGGTTCCTGAATTCCTGGAGTAATAGGATCAATATCAATAGGAGTCAATGTTATTGTTTGGTCACAGAAAATATCTGATCTTCCAACAATATTCCATCTTCTTCTTACGAATCCTTCATTACATGTATTTAAGTTAATAATGATATCATTATACTCTACATCAATACCTCCACATGAAGCAAATCCGTTAGCAGATCCAGTCATATCAAGATCGGTGTAGTCCATATCACATGTAAGTGTTACATCTGGAGGACAAACGATAGCCGGAGCCAATTTATCTTCAACTTTCACGAAAGTCCAAGTCTCATTGTAGTTATCACCAGCAGTACCAAATATTCCATCCATGTCACCATCATCAAATACTCTCATCCATACTTTCACGTAACCAGGATCGTTTTCACCATCACCGTTTACATCAACTACAGAGTTTGTGATATCATCACAACAGAACTTAACAAAAGCTCCACCATCTGGATCATAACTTGGTGAGTTTGGATTAGGACTTCCATCTTGTGGGTGTCCGTCAGCATTATAAGTATCATTTCCTCTAATATCACAGATATCATCGTCTCTTCTGATCTCAATTTTGACATCAGTACAACCGTCATGAGAACCATTATCAACAGATGCAGCAAATAATTTTGCTAATCCATCAGTACCTGTTCCACTACTAGTTAAACTAATTACAATATTTTGCTTAGCAACTGCAACTGGAGGAGCACCATCAACTACTGTAAATGTTGCATCTACAGAAGTAACGTTACCACAACAATCAGAAGCTGTGTACGTAAATGTATGAACTCCTTTTGGAGCACCTAAGGCAGTGTATCCAGTCGCAGCATCACCAACGATTACTACACCTGCAGGTCCACTTACTGTGTAAGTCAAGTCATCAGTACAATCATCATGTAATTCCCATGGTTGTGGTACTTCTATGTTAGCTTCACATCCCCAAGGATCAGTACTTACTGTTACATCTTTTACGATGAACGTAGGTCCGTCATTATCAACAGCTTTGATAAGTTGAGTGAATGGTACAGTTTCGTTAGTACACCAGTCAAGAAGTGTCCATGTTCTGATAACTTTAACGTTACCATTACATCCAGCACCACATGCAGGTATTTCCTGATCAACGAAAGTAGCATATATGTTACAAACATTGTTATCTACAATTTGATTGTGCTTGTTTCCATCACATCCTCTTTGAGCATAGTGAGGATATCCAAAAGCATGGCCTTCATTTCTCTCTACTACATCTAACGTACAGTTAGCTGAAAGAGGAATATCAGTAGTCAAAGGATTATCAAAGAAAGCAACGATATCATCAGGAGATGTTCCATTTCCACATGGTAACTCAATAAGAGCTGGTGGTAATAAAATATCAGCTATACCAATACTCTCAACTGTAATAGTCTGAACACAACCCTCAGATTGGTTACCTGAAGCATCAGTTGCGAACCAAGTTCTTGAGATGATAGTACCATCACAACCATTATCAACTTCACTATCAGTAAATGTATATGATGTGTTTCCACATGCATCACCTTCAACTATACCAGGCTCTAATAAACAAGCTCCATTGTTGAATTGAAGTGCAGCAAGAGTAATATCGAAATCTCCTGAAAGATTTAATGTCCATACTCCAGCAGAACTAGTTCCATTTACAGCAGCTAAAGGTGTGTATGGGAATCCAAAGTCTGTAAATAAATTAATTGTAGATGACGCTATTCCTGTTTGGAATTGAACGCAAGTTAGACCATCTAAGCCTTGATCATCAGCAATAAAATCGATTCCTGTACCACATCCTCCAATACCTACAGGCCAGAGAGATAATACAGTTCCATTCGGAGCGGTAACAGTTGCTCCCCATCCGAATTGACTTCCAGTAATCTCACCACTGAATATGATATTTAAATCAGTAATATCAACATTGAATGGAACATTTATAGCATAATCGTTATCTCCAGTGTTAGAGACATTCTCAACTATTGTAACTACTGAAATATCTTCTACAACAGGACTATTAATAGTTCCTTCAGTACAATTTATTGTATAGTCATTACATACTAAAGTAGGAGCCAATTTATCTTCAGCTGTGAAAGTTCCCCAACATTTGTTTCCTGTCGCAGGATCAATGATTTCTACTGTGTGAGTACCTAATAGGTTTCCGAAGTCAATTGTTGCTCCGTTTACATTACCTGTTTGGTTTGCCTCATTTCCGAATACCCAAATATTGACTTCAAAGTCATCGTAACATCCGTACGGTCCGCCTTCTAAAAATAAATCAGCACCTATTGTGATACTACAATTTTCATCAGCAGAAATATTTATGTGATCATTACAAGCTAGAGCAGTCGAAATAGGCCCGCTATACTCTAATACATTAATATTCTGAGTGTACGTAATTGTACCAGCTGGCTCAGGAGTAGGAACTCCATCCACCAAAATAGTAGGTACAGCTTCATAATTAGCTTCATAAGTTCCAGCAGGGAAATAATCACCAACAGCTGGACCATCAACTAAGTTTAGAGTATAACATGGAAAAGCACTTACATCAACAATATTAAAGTTAGTTAAAGTAAGACTTGATCCATCAACAACTCCATCAGTTGACGATACCTGAGCAACAACTGATTGACCCGCAGGAATAAATGCGAATACTGAACCTGATAGCGCACCACCAGTTAAATCAGTTCCAACTGGTCCTTCGATTGTGAAAGGATCCCAAAATGTACTTCCAGCGAATGCAAAATCGAACATTACAGTAGTATTTGCAACTGCAGTGATTGTGTAGCTACTAGTTGTACCTTCATCAATAACAACCATTGTAGGCACTCCATCAGCGTCTAATGTCTCAGTTACATTTCCAACTTGAGATAACGTAACCATACCAGCCATCTCCATATCTGGACAGAACTTACAAGAAGGCCCACCAGTTATACCTGGAGCTTCGTAGAAAATTGCTTCCGTACACTCACCTGGCTCTAATGCAAAATTGAAATCAGTTGGTCCTGTTAGTTCACATTCGTCAACACAACAAGATAACAAATCAACTGCAACACCATTAGCATCCGTCGCTGGAATAGCCATCGGTCCAAAAGTTATTGAAAAGTCAACAAATGAACCAGTATCTCCCCCAGCATCATCTGTAATTTGAAGTGTCCAATCACCTTCTACAGCAATTCCTCCTTCAATTGTAGCTTCGTTATCACCACAAGTGAAAGTAAATTCAGCAGTAGATGATAATGGACCACATGTGTTTTCAACAGTCTCGAACAATAAACAGTTCGCAGGTTGAGAAGCACTTGCATCAGATTCCCATGTATCAGCACAGTCAGTTGATGTAATGTCAAAACACATGTCTTGCGCAACATCTAAACCAGTAGAACCTCCATTATCTAAATTGAAAGTTAATAAATCACCGGCTGGAGATATAAGTACTAAATCTAAATCCGCAGCAAATGTATGCTGAGCACCAGTTAAAGTAATATTTGTAATTTCAGTATTAATACCTAATGTAGCAGGTATATCTATATCTGCTATAACAGCACCAGAAGTAGGACAAGTACCACCATTAAGGGTAGAACCAGCAATTCCAGCAGCCGTTGCAGTGTAAGTAACCGTACCAGAAGTGGCGCCAGCTGGGTTAAAAGACCCACCAGTTCCTGTTATGGTTTGACTGAACACTAGCATAGGTGCCACTAGGGCAACAAGCAATGTTAATAATCTTATTTTCATAGGATTGAGTTTTTGTTTTAAATTAAGATAATAGATTTTTAACACTGTTAAGTGCTAAAGTCAATTTGGTTTTTCTTGCTGGGATTGCAGCATCCGCTTTGTCGTACCATGCATCCATTGCACCTTGTACATCTTTCATTTCTTCAACATCATTTTTCACAGCTTTCATAAGCTTTAATAAAATTTTGTCTCCAGACTGATCGACTTCAGCTTGAACATTCCCTGTGTAAACGAAGGGCACATTAAGTTCTGTTTCTAAATCAACAATTGCTTCTTGAAGAAGAACTATTGCAGCATCAGAACTCACATAGCTTTGACTATACCCTACCTGTGCAACAACTGCAAGAGCGAATACCATCAAAACTTTGTAAATAAATTTACTTAACATAAGATTGAGTTTTGGTTATAAAAAAATATATTCATCAAAATAATTAGCCATAAATTATTGGTGACGCATAGCATCACAGTTATATAAACCTTAGCAATTTTTATTTAGAATATTCAGTGTGGGAAGTTTCGTCTTTTTCCGGTTATTAAACTGAGTTCTTCTTTAATGCTTTGTTTCTATTCTTATCCAATTTCATACATACAATTACTCACACGTACGAAATGCAAAGATACATTTTAACCTTACCTGACTAATACCTAAAAAAGGGTATTTATCACATTAAAACATACCATAATATGTAGTGCTTAAACATCAAACATGCCTAAAACACTGTGCAAAGATAGTAATTATATCAAATGTAAAGAATTTATATATAAAAAAAATCAATATGTAAACATACTTTATTTCGCTATGGATAATTGGTTAGTTATCAGCTATTTATTCAATAAATAAAAATTTGTCTTTTCTATAAAAATACTTTAAAATACAAAGCGAGGCTACCTCATTAGAGATAGCCTCGCTATAAAAACTACAAGAAAAATATCTTACATATTAGAAGACGTTTCCATTTCCTTTACAGTCTTTATCATCTTATTCTCACCAAATCTTAGCCCAATTGAGATCTCGTGGGATCCATTATTATATGTTTGAAAATCAGCTGAACTAACATTATACATATAATTGATTCTTAAAGATTCTATTGCTGTGCCAATTAAAAACCCTAGTCTTTTGTCGCCACCTAATGTGTAAGCAACTCCGCCTGTTAGTTTATCTTCCAAGAAGCCAAACTTACCGATAATATCAATATGTGTAGGAGTATTCATAAGTGACTTAACTACTACAGACGGCTCGAAGGTAATCTTTGTAGTCTCTGACATCATTTTATACCCTACTTGAAAGATGTAGCCAATATTTCTATCCGCTTCAGATCCTGTATCACTGATTTTACTACTTATTAGAGATGGAAATGATATACCATATACCAATTTCTTATTATACAATCCATATACACCAAATGAAGCATCAAAATATTGTGCACCGTCTAATCTATCTCTAATCACAGGATCAGTAATATCAACCTGAGTTCCTGAAAGCCCAGAACCCGATAAGCTATGCTGGATATACTCTGTAGAAATACCAAAACCAATCTTATTGGTTGGTGACTCTATAGTATATGATAATCCAACTTGCCCTTTCGTTGTGTTTAAATTAGCATATGAATCACTCAACAGTTGAGCACCGAACCCTAATCTATTTCCAATAGGTCCATTATATGCAATTAAAATTGTTTTTGGCGAATCTTCAAATCCAGCCCAAGTATTTCTATAATTTACAAACAATTCTTGGAAATCTTCCGAACCTATTGCTCCTGCATTAATCAACGAAGGATTGATATTATGTTGTGAGTAGATATATCTTTCATCAAAGTACCTTGATTGTCCATTGATTGTAGACATGATGCTTAACATCATAAATCCAACTACACTAAGTGATATTATATATTTTTTCATTGTAATTTTCAATTTATATAGTTTTCTAAACTTAGTCTCTTAATAGAGTAATTGTTCCCTTCATAACCTGCCTGTTACCTTGACCAAAATCAATAACAATAACATACATGTATCCTCCTTCTATTAATTCTGTTCCAGAATTTGACACTCCTGACCATAAGCCGTCATAAACATCTTGATCATAAACAAGTGCTCCCCATCTATCATACACTTCTAAAGTTGCAGGAAAATCATTGATACATGAAACAGTAAAGGTTTCATTCATTCCATCTCCATTTGGAGTGATCACATTTCTAACTTCATAGCATCCTGGATCAACTGGATTTACACATAAAACAACATCGATCAATTCCATTTTTTCACAACCATTTTCATCTGTTATCATGACTGTATAACTGGCTGGGCACAAGTCATCAACTGAATCACCATCCAAATCAGGATCTGACCATGTATATGTAAAGTCACCAAATCCACCAGATGCATTTAGATCGATAAATCCATCACATTGATCCTCATCTACACATCCTGTTTCTATGTCATAAACTATTGCATCAGGCTCTGTAACATTGAAAGTCCCTCCATCTGTAGTTGAACTACCATTGGCCGCAGACAATGAATATGATCCAGCTGGCAAATTATCAAAAACGAATGTTCCTTCATCATTTTTAACTATTACCGTATCTTTTGCTCCACTAAGTGTTAGTGTAAATGGAGTAGACCCTGTTAAGCTTCCTGATATTATTCCTGTAGCGTCTCCATTACATGCAACACCAAATCCATTTATTGCGTCATTGACACCAACATTAGAAAATACTGGATCACCAACTGTACTTACAATTACTGTAAAAGGCCCTAACTCAATATCACAATTTGCCGCATCTGTTACAGTAACTGAGTATCCACCTGCAGACAATCCTGTTATCATATTACTATTTGGCAAACCTGATGTAGGTCCTGCCCAGCTATAAGAGTATGGCTCTGTACCTCCACTTATCTCAATAGTTATAGTTCCGTCTCCCATCCCTTGATTCTCTGCAGTCACAATTGGAACACCTACGATGTCAAGGGCAACAAACCCACCAACAGTGTAACTTCCAGATACCATATTTGATGCACTATCTGTTATTGTAACTCCATATACTCCAGCTGTAAGGTTGATTGCATTTGGAGTATTTCCAATAAGTGTATTTGACCATTCATAATTAAATGGTGGACATCCTCCACTAACTGTAATTGAAATAGATCCATCATTTTCTTGACAAGTTTCATCTGAAACATCACCGCCGTCAATTAATAATTCCTCTTCTACATCTTCTATTTCAAATGATGCTGTTCCAGTACATCCTGAATCAGTATCTGTCACTGTCAAATTATAGGTGTTAGGATTTAAACCTGTAATATTTGGAGAATCCGCTTGAGCAGGATTCCAATTGTAACTATAATTGCCACTTCCTCCAGTTACCATTGCATCAATAGCCCCTAAATCACCACATGCCGCATCGGTCTCTGTTCCAGTAACAGATGGTCCAGGCATCTCATTTATTTCTGCTGTAAGGGTACATGTGATAGAACCACTACATGTTACGTTTAATGTATATACACCCACACCTACTCCAAGTAAGTTTTGAGTTGTTGCTACAACTGCACCTGCACTATTTGTCCATGAGTAATCGCACCCTTGATCTACATTCACAGTAGCGCTACCGCCCAATGTGCCTGCACAAGTGTTCACAGTATTGAGTAATGCACAATCTCCACCACCAGTGGGACAATTGATAAATATACTTCCCTGATCTATAGAAATGTTGGTAATTTCATTTGTATTTCCATCGGCAATTTGAATATCTGTAGTTCCTTGCGACACTATTTCAACAGCACTACTATCATCACATTCGCCAACAAGATCAAAACATAAAGAGAAAATCTTTGAATCGTCAGCTAAGTCTACACCTACATTATCATTCCAACTGAATGTAGCACTCCCATTTCCTTGGTTAATGAAGAAGCTATTGGAATTGACTCCGCCAAGCATAAAACTTGTTGGGTTTGCATTACCAAGAACATTTGTATCCCATGTTAGCACAAATTGCATACTAAGTATATTTGTGAAATTAGCGACAGTAATATCTACACAACCAGTACCGTCCATCATATTGACAGTAACATCAGAAACGTTTAAAATAAATGGAGGTCCACTATCACCTATGATGGTTACTTTCCCATCATTCAGACTTTGAGGAAAGGCTGTACCATCGTCATCTGCGAATTCGAAGCCAAGTGAACCGGCTTCAGAGAGCGTGATTGGAGACATATCTCCTACTGCACCTATTGCAGTGAAACATATTTCAAATATTGTTGCTCCATCGGCTAATGTCAATGGATTCGCAGGGTCTGCATTAGACCATACAAATTTTAATTCTCCACTGGCAACGTTAGAAGTGTTCAATGAGCCATCTACTCCAATTAATGCTATATTTTCAAGTCCAGTATATGTAATGACCGCTGGATCCCATAGAATTGTTCCAGATCCAGATTGAGCTTCATTAAAATTTGTTACTGTTAATGGAACGCATACTGCACCTCCTTCACTTACAGTCTCCATACCCGCTGTGATAGTAAGTTCGTCACCACCAGTTTCACTACAATCAACACCATTGATCAATATTTCTTGAGATGTAAAAGGTACTGGTTTTTCTTCAAAATTGGAATCAAACCAACTTGATTCAGTTGGTCCATCCTCTAGAATTGTAATTGAAGTTGTTTCACACTCATCACCTACTAAATTAAATCTTAAGGTGAATATTACATCTCCATCTTCAAGGTTACCATCTATTGCTGGAGCACCATAAGAAACAGTAAACTGACCCTCTACTAAGGCCAATGCCTCTGGTCCGCTAATATCAGTAGGGCCAAAAGACGTTAAAGCAGGATTTGTGGAAACCACAGAATTGTAGGTCATTACAAGACTATCCCATACGCCTGTAAACTGCATACCCCCTATGTCTGTAAATCCATCAACTACAGTAACATCTACATCTACTGTACCATTGGCATTGCCAGTAGCACCACCAAAATTAATTTCTAATTGCCCGTAAGAGTAATTTGTAAAGGAAAGGATTCCCAGAATAATTGAAAACAAATATCTTTTCATCATTATGTTTGAGACTTATTTATCTATTAAATAATTGTGCACAAAACTAATATATATCTTCTATATAAGTAAGGTTGCACTGATATATTACAAAAAAATTAAATATTTATATACTTTAATTACAAATATCTAGCCAAACACATTACAAAATAAAGTAATCTGTTATTTTATCTAGATCATTTTTATTAGATGGGACTGTATTGATTACTGACGCAAATATAATGTAAATATTTAATTTGACATTATATTGTAGCATTTTAGGTATGTTAAAGAAACGCTTTTTATGATTACAGATTGCCTAATATACTATCAACCTTAAACTACTTTGAAAATTTTAGCAATCTTACCTGAGATTTCAACACCCATCCATGTTCGCTATCCATAGCAGCTACTTTGTACCATTCAGCATTAGAGTCCAATATTTTTACTTTAACGCCATTTACAACAGGTTTTACTTTTTCGCTTACAAGATCTGGACCTTCAAGTAACGATGCTACATCTCCATTCAATACTGCGTACTTATTATCAAAAATAGAATTAGACCTTGTTAGTCCAGCTAGAATAGACAAAATGATTACAAAAACTAATATACTGCCTAAAGTATAAGCACCTTTTGAGGTCAACTTTCCTCTAAACAAATGCATGAAGACAAGCAGCAGTAAGGCAATCAGAAATACGACTGAAATTACTTTCCAAGTTCCTGGCAAAAACATATTGGAAGCACTCTTCCACCAATGCGCCAAAAAAAATGGCTCTAACTCAATAATATCAGAATCTAATCTCTCTATAGCCAGTTTAAGGTTCACATGAATGTCTTGCGAATTAGGATCTAATAGAAGTGCCTTTTCATATTGATATACTGCCTCGCCAAATTGATTGTTTTCATATGCAGCATTGCCTCGATTGAAATACTCATCAGCCGAATAGGTGTTTGAATTTTGAGCCATACTCAAAAATGCAAATAGTATAAATAATGTAGTCTGTAAAGTTCTATTTCTCATTCTTCTAGCAAGAATATTTTATAGTTTTTAAATATGGTTCAAAAAACTAGTGTTTAATTGAATAAATCAGCCAATGTCAACGGTCTCCTTAATATCTGCCAATTAAATCCTTTCAATTTAAGAGCTTCGTGGTTTGCTTTTTTCATTGGAGAAAGTTTACTAGTGGGTTCTTTGTAATATCGAGTTTGAAATAATTCTCCACCCTCAAAAATGAAAGTCATATTCGTACACTGTGTTTCATTAACTCCAGTGTAATAGTCTTTTTCATCTTTCATATAATAAACAGATTCCGCTCCTCCAGTTACCGACATTCTATTAATATTTCCAGCTGCAAAATAAGCATTAATTTTCTTACCGCTGATCTGGTCAAAAAATTGAAAATCTGTAGTCGACAAAATCATTGCATTATCTAGCAGGTCTACTTGCTTAATTTTATTTTCACTCATAGTCATTAATATAGTATCTCCGCTATATTGTGATGAATCTGACCACATAATTGGCGCACCAAATAGTGTAAAAACACTATCCTGACCATTGTAACTCAAAGAATCACATATACCCTGCATTTCAGAATTAATCAACTCAACGTGTTCGAATGCTTGAAAATATCTGTGTGTATCAACTCCTATAGAATCGCGCTCAACAATAACAGTATAAGATATCAAAGTATCGCCACTCATTAATAATGTATCTCCCTCACTTACCTCGTTTTTGAGCACTGGCTTACCTACATCATTGTACGCTTTCATGTAATCAATTGAGTCAATATATCGTGCATGGTCGCATACTATTTCATAGTTTGCCGAAGTATCTTTCCAAATTACATTACCATCTGCAAAAGCAAGCCCAGAATCTTGACGATAATCTAAATCATCAGCAATAATAATCATAGGAGGATTACTCAATACACTTCTTCCAGAAACTTTTACATCATTTGTTTTTTTATTGAAAAATATCGCCTCTCCAGTCACTTTATTATCTAAATTTTCGAAATAAGCATTGCCGATAAGTTCTATTTTATCTTCTACATTATTACTAATAATCTTTTCAGCACTTCCTTGTTCATCCTTAGATTTATATTTAGCGTTTCCAATCAATTCCGTGACATTTATGGCATCGTTATTTCTTATTGTATCTGCAGTAGAGGTTTGATCACCATCTACAAATTGTGCATTTCCAAAAAACTCTGATTTCTTATCATCTATGTCGTAATACCCACCTTCAGAGTATATCTTTTTATTCCCTTGATTAATTAATGTAGGAGACAAAAACACTGCCCTTTTCAAATCTGTATAATATCGTAATGAATCTGATAAAAGGTCAAATTCGTCGCCGTCAATTGTTACTTTTTCATAAAAGTTGACGTAATTTTCATCTAAGTGAAATATTCCTCTTTTGCTCTTAATTTCCATATCATCCGCTATCAATAGTGCAGTATCTGAATAAATAGCCCAATCTTTCTTGAGATCATATTGTAGAAACGAGGTATATAATCTCTGGTCACCATCTTCCAAAACAACATTACCAACAAAATATGCCATTAGAGAATCACCTAAATAGAGCAAAGAATCAGAAAATATCTGTATGGTATCATTTTTTATGATTGAGATATTACCTTTTGCCTCGAGGTTTATTCCATTGACCAATACGGCAGTATCACAAAACATAAAAATACTATCATGAGTTATCCTAACATTTCCATTCGATATAAATCGTTCTTCACCTCCTCGAGCATCATATACCTGATTATCAGCACTTACTATTCTTAGAAATGAATTTTTTGAAGTGTCTTGTTCTTCAGAAATACCGCTATTGATATTTCCATTTTCTCTTGGAGTAGGTTTCTGTTTCACTATAGACTTTTCTTGTCCGATCGCATTTACAGAAATCAAAAAGCAAAAAATAAAAAATATGTAAGACTTTAATATAATCATATGTCAACTCTTAACGAATAGCTGTACATCACTGTTGTCTATTTCCAATAAAATAGATGCCGCCAACCTACCGATATAACTACCAATCGCCACTCCCATTCCGCCCATTCTAATGGCAACCATGACGTTTTCATTTATCTTTTTGACTATCGGCATTTTATCAGAACCCACTCCCAAAATACCACTCCACATCTTATCAATTACGATCTTTCTTCTTTTTAAAATTTTGGTTTCAGCTAAGTCTATTAGATAGTTAACAATTTGTTCTGTATTGTCTAATTTATCAGTAGTTTCTGCTGTCTTTGCTAAGTGCCTTCCGCCACCTAAAACTAGTCTAGAATTAACCTCTCTGAAATAGACATATCCCTTGTGCATATGGTAGCATCCATCAAGAGAAAATCCATTTATTGGTTTGGTTACTATCACTTGATTACGAGCAGGTTGCACGTCAATTCCACTTAACAATCTTTGTGAGAATCCATTAACACAAACGATCAGCTTCTTGAAAGGAATCAATCCTACATCTGATTCTAATTCAGAATTATCAGCTTCTATTTTTTTGACATTTATACCTTGTAATATAACTACTCCTAAGTTTCGTGCTTTCATCTCCAGATGCGCCATCATTTTTTGCGGATTTAAGCACCCCTCAAGCCTATTGACAGTCTCATTTCCATACTTGCCTTTTCGCAAACTAAAACAGTCCTTTTCATCTAACACATGTTCTATATATTCATTCATTTGTGGAATTCTAGCGTGATAATATCCCTCATCATTTTCATCAAATATTTCTATTCCATGACGACTTTGGTAATCCATATTATTAGAGGAAATACGAGCCTTTAATATATTTAGCCCCCGCCAACGCATAGCAATCAATTTACCGCATTTAGTCTCTCCAAAGTTATCAATATCATCCAGTATTTCACTTACAGATCCGAAGCAAGCAAAACCAGCATTTTTAGTACTAGCGCCTATAGGATATGTCTTTTTATCAATTATTAATACTTTTGTTTTTGGAGAAAATTGTTTTATTTCTATTGCAGTGCTCAACCCTACTATACCCGCACCTAGTATTGTATAATCCACATCCTTAAGTAGATATTCAGACTCCCACCAACTTAATTTGTGGTCTAGCAATTGATTTGAATTCAAATTATAGTTCTATTAATTATTGATATACAAGCCAAAGGTAAGTATTCCACCTTATTCCTATTAATTTTATATGACGAGTAGCACAAAATACATTATGTTTGCTAAAAATTATCCGTCATGATTCAACGAATCCAAAGTATATTCTTACTTCTTGCAAGTATCTCTTTCTTCCTTCAATTTGTTTTTAATTTTGCGACAAGTGATAGATCTTCACCTGGTTTTCTAAGCGACAAAATTTACAACGTATTGGATAATCCAGTGCTGTTAGTATTGACCATATTAGGTGGAGCTATCGCCTTAATTAGCATATTTCTGTTTAGAAATAGACCACTGCAGTTGAGACTAGGCTACTTAGTCATTGTGCTTAGT
>Ga0209187_1002729_pt1 | contig 15995 bp, 12 predicted proteins | sample BantaG_FD_187430 | JGI IMG/M metagenome (GOLD analysis project Ga0209187, IMG submission 187430) | Marine algal microbial communities from Bantry Bay, Ireland - BantryBay_4 metaG (SPAdes) (version 2) | ecosystem: Host-associated > Algae > Red algae > Unclassified | place: Bantry Bay, Ireland... | reverse complement strand
TTTAATCAGGTCATTTATTTGTTCTGGCAACTGCTGGATATCTTTTATCCACGCAGGAATATTTTTTGCATCTGCGGGAGCGCCAAAATTAAATTTTCCGATGGGGTAGCGTAGGGAGTCTGTCATATTTTGCTGTTTTGCTGGTTGGCTAGTTAGCTTTCCATTAGTTTTGAATTTTAGGTATGTTTAATCGTTGAGATGTTTAATCGTTTAATCGTGCAAACGTAAAATCGTTTAATCGCAGGAACAAAGTAATGTCTTGTTTCTACGATTCATCTCAACATTTCAACAAGCGAAGCGATTCAACATTTCAACATCTATTTTTCCTTCACGCTTTTCGGAAAACACGTTAAAGAGAAAATTGAAGTTGCTCTTTGAATTTGATATTGAAGTTTACTTCTCTTCCAATGCAAGGTGCACCTTTTCCGCCAGTCCTGCCGAAGTACTACTAGACATTCTAACTTGCTTCACTGGTCCATCCCAGGTCTCTGCCTTAGCAGCCCAAACGTGAAAGTGCAAGTTGGTGTCTTGTTTACAATAAACGCCGAGTGGCATGTGACAACCTCCCTCTGCCAATTTAAGTACGGTCCGTTCTATGTTGGTAGAAGCCGACACTTCGGGATGGTGTAATTGCTTTAATATTTGTCGGGTGGGTCGATCAGCCCGATTGGTTTGCCAGGCGAGTACGCCCTGTGCAGGAGCGGGAACAAACTCCTTTGGGTTCATTTTATAAATTACAAAATCTGATAAGTCCATTTTCAGTCGTACTAATCCTGCGGCAGCTAGTAAAATGGCGTCAAAGTCTCCTCGCTTCAGTTTTTCAAGTCGGGTTGGGACGTTTCCTCGAATATCTTTTAACGTCACATCTGGACGAAAATGGTTAAACTGTGCTTTCCGTCGAGCAGAAGAAGTCCCAACGACTGGATTTTCTTTTAAGTTAAAAATTTGCGTCTGATCGGCGTTCTTCTTATTCATTACCAACCAGTCGGCAGGATCAGCGCGGTAAGAAACAGCCGTAATGGCCAGACCTTCGGGCGCCTGAGTGGGCAAATCCTTCATAGAATGTACCGCCATATCAATATCACCCCTAAGCAGGGAATCTTCAATCTCTTTGGTAAAAAAGCCTTTTCCTTCCAGTTTATCAAATCCAAGGTGCTGCACTTTATCACCCTGTGTTTTGATGATGATCAGTTCACTTTCTACCCCAATTTTGGCGAGTGCATCCTTAGTGAAATTAGCCTGCCATAAAGCCAATTTACTTCCTCTGGTTCCAATCCGGATATTTTGTACTTTTGCCTCCAATTTATGTTTGTTTTTTATGAGTACAGGAAAAAAATAAATTGTCAAAAGACGCTAAGGAATGAGTTAAAAATAATTTTACATTCTTGGCTTGATCTTTTTACCGCTAGACTCGTTAAAAAGCCTCGTGGTAGCGCGGCTATGGCAGCCCGACCGTTCCGGTTCCTTCATATGGTTCAGTCATGTTTTTTGCCTTACTAGCAACAAAAATCTCTAACCCAAAATTCTTAATTTATTAATACCTCATTCCTAAGCCACAAAGGGGTTTTCTGAAGGATGAATGAATATTCTCATAGAGTCGAGCACGGCAGTACGAGAAGTGAAAGAACCACTAAGTGGACAGATAGAATTTCTTTGTGCTTTTGAGTCTTTGTGGCTATAAAATTTATCTTTTAAGACTTTTGTACTGTTCTTAAATATTTTTTATAAAATTTTTCGCTTTTAGTGGCCGTAAAGATAGACAATTACGAAGTAGTACAAACTTTAAGGTCTCTTAAAATACCTTGGCAAACAATTTTTACGTTATAATTACCGTTAGGCGTGCTGCCTGGCAACACGAGAACCACTTTTGTACAGCTTTGAAGCTGTGAAACGATCCGATGGCCTTTGATTTTAGCTTGCAACCAGAATTGAGGCATTGGTAAAATTACGCTTAGAAAATGCAGATTTCAGCAACCGAATTGAGCCAGCTACTGGACGGTATCGTGGAAGGAGACCCCACCGTTATCGTTAGTGCGCCTAGTAAAATAGAAGAGGGAACGCCCGGAACCATCAGTTTTTTGGCCAATCCCAAATACGAATCTTACGCCTACCAAACCCAAGCTTCCATTTTATTGGTCTCTAAAAATTTCCAACCCAGCCATCCCATCACGGCCACGCTAATCCGGGTGGAAAATGTATATGCTGCCATTACTTTTTTACTCGAAAAATTTAGTCAGGAACATCAGCCAGCTGCTGGAGTAGCTACCCAGGCAGCTATCCACGAAGATGTAACATTGGGATCGAAAACCTCCATTGGAATTTACTCCGTTATTGAATCTGGTGTCTCGATTGGTGCTGATACCATTGTTTATCCACAGGTTTATATTGGAAAAGACGTAAAAATTGGTAAAAATGTCGTCTTATATCCCGGAGTAAAGATTTATCATGGTTGTGAGATAGGAGATCACTGTATTTTACATGCCAACGTGATTATAGGATCTGACGGGTTTGGTTTTTTAGCTGATAAGGAAGGAAACTTTAAGAAAATTCCACAGATTGGTAATGTTATTTTAGAAAATAACGTAGAAATAGGAGCCAACACAGTAATTGACCGTGCGACTATGGGGAGTACAGTGCTCAAAGCTGGGGTGAAGCTGGATAATCTAATTCAGGTGGCGCATAATGTAGAGATAGGGGAAAATACGGCCATTGCAGCACAGGCAGGGATTGCTGGAAGTACCAAGATTGGTAAAAACTGTTTAATTGGTGGCCAGGCGGGTTTTGTAGGGCACATAAAGGTAGCAGATGGTAGCAAAGTGCAGGCTCAAAGTGGAGTAGCAGCTTCAATTACAGAACCAGAGAAAGCGGTTTACGGTTCTCCTGCTTTGCCTTATAAAGACTATCTTAAGGCTTATGCTGTTTTTAAGCAATTACCAGCAATTAATCGTCAAATTCGAGCATTAGAGCGTGAAATCGCACAACTTAAAGGGGAGATTTCTGGAAATAAGGCAGAGTAGGTTTATATTAGGAATGTTGATAAAATAAATTAAGACACTATGCTTCCTCTTTTTCCATCACTCTTCGTTACTAAAATGGTTATTATGCTGTGCATAACGCCCATTTCAGCGCCTTGATTGATGAAAAAATATTTCGCCTTTTATCTCAATCTATTTAATCGCCATTCCTTAGACTTGTCAATATCACTTTTTCTACATCACTTAAGCATAAGGGGGCTATTTATAAATTAGGTACTGGATTTTACCAAAAGCCTAGCCAAAACCATTATCTTTGGGGGATTTTTGATTATAGACAGATTAACACTTTATGAAGCAACATACATTACGGGAGGAATTTACAGTCAATGGAGTAGGGTTACATACTGGAAAAGCCGTGAAAATAACGTTTAAACCCGCTCCGGTCAATCACGGATATAAATTTCAGCGTATTGATTTGGATGAATCTCCCGTGATCAGCGCGGATGTTAGCAAGGTGATTTCTACCAATCGGGGAACCATGCTAGGAACGGAAAAAGTGCAAATTGGTACGGTAGAACATGTACTTTCTGCGCTCCGTGGTATGGATTTGGACAATGTATTGATTGAAATTGACGGGCCGGAATCGCCCATCATGGATGGAAGTGCGGCTGCTTTCGTGAAAGGTATTGCCAACGCAGGAACGGTAGCGCAAGAAGCACAGAGAGAATATTTTGAGGTGACCGAACCCATCGCTTATCGGGATGAAATCACTGGAACGGAGTTATTAGCACTGCCAGCTGATGATTATCAGGTGACGACGATGATCGATTTTAATTCGCAGGTACTTGGTCATCAATACGCCTCAATGGAATCATTTGATGATTACCAGAAAGAGATTGCTCCGTGTCGTACCTTCGTTTTTTTGCACGAATTAGAGCATTTGCTTAATCAAGACCTGATCAAAGGCGGCGATTTAGACAATGCCATCGTTATAGTGGATAGAGTAATGGAGCAGTCAGAACTCGATACCCTGGCTAAGCGACTTAAAAAACCAAGTATTAAAGTAGAAAAGGAAGGTATTCTGAATACGCTTGATCTTCACTTTGAAAATGAACCAGCGCGGCATAAATTACTCGACGTAATTGGAGATTTAGCACTGGTAGGAAAAGCGATAAAAGGAAAAATTGTTGCTACTAAACCAGGACATACGGCCAACGTAGAATTTGCTAAAATTCTAAAAAAGAGATGGCAGGAACAACGAAAACTACGGGGAAGGCCAAAATACGACCCGGATGCGGAGCCGTTGTATACCGTACAGGATATTCAAAAATATATCCCACATCGTCATCCGTTTGTATTGGTGGATAAAATAATTGAGCTTTCGGAACAACACGTGGTAGGAATAAAAAATGTAACTTTTAACGAAAGTTTTTTTCAGGGACACTTTCCGGATAATCCGGTGTTTCCAGGGGTTTTACAAATGGAGGCACTGGCTCAAACGGGCGGTATCCTGGCCCTTTTTAACGTTGAAGACCCAACTAAATGGGACACTTATTTTTTGAAAATTGATAATTGTAAGTTTAAAAATAAAGTGGTACCGGGGGACACGATGATTCTTAAGTTGGAATTGTTGACACCCATTCGAAGAGGAATTGTTCATATGCAGGGTACGACCTACGTCGGAAATAAAATTGTTTCTGAAGGTGAATTAACTGCTCAAATTATTAGAAAAAAAGAAGATGAATAGTGCATTAAGGCATATACATCCCAAGTCCAGGATCGGGAACAACGTTAAGCTTGGACCTTTCGTCACCATCGAAGCCGATGTTGAGATTGGCGATAATTGTGAGATCGGTCCAAACGTCTGTATTCTTAATGGTACGCGACTGGGAAACAATTGTAAAGTCTTTCCCGGTGCGATTTTGGGTTCTATTCCTCAGGATCTTAAGTTTAAAGACGAAGACTCCAAACTGATCATTGGAAATAATGTGATCATTCGCGAATATTGTACGCTCAATCGGGGAACTGCTTCTAATCTTGAAACCCGTATAGGTGATCATTGCCTGATTATGGCTTACGTACACGTAGCGCACGATTGTGTAATCGGTGAGCGGTGTATTTTGGCCAATTGTGTAAATCTGGCTGGACATATTATCATCGGCGATAAATCTATTGTGGGAGGACTTTGTGCAGTTCATCAGTTTGTAAAAATTGGAACCCACGTTATGGTCGGTGGGGGTTCTTTGGTTCGAAAAGATATTCCACCTTTTATCAAGGCGGCACGAGAGCCACTTTCATACGTAGGGGTCAATTCTATTGGATTGCGACGGCATAAATTCAGCAATGATCAAATCCATGATATTCAGGCGGTTTACCGTACTTTATACATGAAAGGATATAATACCAGTCAGGCGATGGAGAAAATTATGGCCAGTCCTCATTCTACCCCAGAACGAGATTTGATTATTTCTTTTATCAAGGAGGCCAATCGGGGAATCATCGGTCTTCGACACGTAAATGGCAATCGCGCAAATGGAAATCGAACTGCGTGAAGTTGCTAAGCGGTATCGCTTCGAGTGGATATTTAGAGAAATCAATTATCACTTTCAGTCCCAACATCGTTATGCTATTTTAGGTAATAATGGTACGGGAAAATCTACCTTTCTGAAAATTCTGTCCGGTCACCTTACGCCTTCCAAAGGCAAAATATCTTTTATTCGAGGTAATAAGATCCTAGAGATCGAAGAGGTATATCGACACGTTGCTTACGCGGCTCCCTACATTGATTTGATTGAAGAATTTACGCTCAAGGAAGCCATTGAGTTTCACCAAAAATTTAAGCCTTTTCAGGCAGGTATCCATACCGAAAAGTTAATTGGATTACTTGGTTTTCAAAAATCTGTAGATAAAGAAATAAAGTTTTTTTCCAGTGGAATGAAACAACGTCTAAAATTGGCACTCGCAATTGTTAGTCAAACAGATATATTGTTATTGGACGAGCCGACCACCAACCTCGATCAGCAGGGAATGGATTGGTATCAACTGCTTCTGGATGATTATTCCGACGATCGGTTGTTAATTATTGCCTCCAATGTCGAAGCAGATTACCAGCGGTGTGATCATTTTCTTAATATTATGGATTTTAAAAAATGAATAAAAACGCGTACTGGATAAAAGACTGGAAAGGACAAGAAAAGGGGCGTCGCAAAGAATATAAAAAACTGGTGGGGCAATTAAAAAAGAAACCTGCCAAAGTTTTAACGGAACTAGCGGACGAGGTACATTATAACACTTTTAAAAAATATGATTGTCTGGATTGCGCCAATTGTTGTACCAGTATTCCACCTCAGCTCAATCGAACAGACATCAACCGGATTGCTAAACACTTAGGGATGAAGTCGGCGGATTTTCGGGACGAATTTACTCGCCAGGACGAAGACGGAGACACGGTCATGAAATCTACGCCTTGCCCTTTTTTAAATACCGATCATACTTGTCAGGTGTACGAAAATCGACCTCGCGCCTGCCGCGAATATCCACATACGCACGCGGCTCAGTTTGTACAACAGCTGGATTTACACTTAGTCAATGCTAGACACTGTCCAGCGGTATTTCATATTTTGGAACAGTTTGGTGAGTTGGTAAAAGAATTTTGAATGTCGAATATTCAATCATGAATATTGATTTTAGACCTGTCTGCAGGGGGGATTATTGTTCTAAAAGGTTTGATTAGCAGAACTTACAAATCCTTTTTAAGTTTTTCTAAAAAACCCTTAATACTCGTCAAGGACTTAAGCATTTCATTTTTCTTAATCAAACTATCTTTGTTATTTTTAATTTCCTTTTTTGCGCCTTCCAGCGTGAAGCCCCGTTCTTTTACCAGGTGGTAGATAATCTTAAACTGGTCCAGATTTTTCTGTGTAAATCGACGATCTCCTTTACTATTTTTATGCGGTTTTAAGATATCAAACTCTGATTCCCAAAAGCGGATCAGTGATTTTGACACATCAAACATCTCGGAAACCTCTCCAATGGAGTAGTATAATTTAGTGATCTCGTCGTCTTGCATGGACATAATAAGCGGATTTTTATTTTAAAAATATCAACTTCATTACCCCAAAGTTACGGAATCTGTAGGAGAATAAAAACTTACACTCCTTATCATTATATCGGTTTAGGATGAGAAGCGTAGTGACCGAACGGGAGTTATGCTTTTATCTTACATTATTGGTATTGGTTTTTCATTTATCTAGACGCTCCCGCAGTAACTCCTGCAATTTTTTAGGATCTGCTTTTCCCTTGGCGTTGCGCATCACTTGCCCCATAAACATCTGCAATAGATTCTTTTTTCCGTTTTTATAAGCTTTTACTTTATCCGGATTCTTCGCCAATACGTCCTCAATTAAGCCATCTAAAAAATCTCCATCATCCGATTGGAAAAGGTTCATTTCTTTCGCCAGCTCTTTTACCGATTTGTCCGGGGTAATTGCCATTGCGGGAAATAATTGCTGGTTGGCTACCGTGCTATTGACCTGATTGGTAGCGATAAGTTCTACAAACTCAATGAGTTGCTCTTTTATAAAAACAGTATCGGGAAAATCTTTCTGATAAGCCTTCATCTGATTATTAAATACATTTGCCAATTGCTTATGATAGGTAGAAGATTGAGCGCATTCCATAAAGAGTAAGGCATCCTTTTTATGTTCTGTGAGTAACCGGGCATCATATTCTGACAATCCGTATTTTTCCTGAAATTTTTGTTTTAAATCCCAGGGTAATGGCGGTTGCTGTTCTCTAATTTTCTTAATATAATCTTCCGACAAAGCCACTGGTGGCAAATCGGGATCGGGAAAATAGCGGTAATCGTGTGCGTCTTCTTTGGATCGTAATGGAGAAGTTTTTCCAGAAACCGGATCAAAATTTAAGGTCTGTTGAAGCACTTCACCACCGCTTTCAAGCAGATCGATCTGTCTTTTTACTTCGTATTTAATCGCTCTACGGGCGAATTTCATAGAGTTGACATTTTTGATTTCACAACGATTGCCAAAGGTCTCGCTACCTTTGAGTCGTACCGAAATATTGCAGTCACAGCGCATACTTCCTTCCTCCATATTTCCGTCAGAAATTTCCAGGTAACGTACCAGTTGGCGCATCGAATTCATGAAAATATCTACCTCTTCCGCCGATCGAAAATCCGGTTCGGTGACCAATTCCACCAATGGCACTCCAGCTCGATTTAGGTCGACTACGGTATAATCAGGATAAGCATCGTGCGTAGATTTTCCGGCGTCTTCTTCCATGTGGATGTGGTGGATTCGGATGTTACGGGTATAATCCGGTGTGATGACGTCCATGCCACCACCAATGCAGATAGGCTCGTCCTGTTGCGTAATTTGGTAGCCTTTAGGCAGATCAGCGTAGAAATAATTTTTACGATCAAAACGGTTGAGCGGATTGATCCGACAACCCAGCGCCAGGCCGAGCCGTACGGCGTATTCCACCTGCCGTTCGTTGAGTCGGGGCAGGGTTCCCGGATGAGCTAGAGAAATGGGGGAAATTTGCGTGTTGGGTGCTCCCGCAAACTTATTCTCATCCCCGCAGAAAGCCTTGGATGCCGTGGCAAGTTGAATGTGAACTTCGAGGCCGATGACCGTTTCGTATTTTTCGTATGGCATAATAAATATTAAGAACAAAATTCTAAAGAATGAATTTATTACCACAAAGACACCAAGAAATTAAGATTTTTTCTCAATCTATTAGATCGTTGTTCCTTAGTGTCTTTGTGGCAATCTTTTTCTGTAAAGAGATTAAAAAAGTAGAAATCCAATAGCAACGGTAAAAGACATGAAAATTGTCAAAAGAACCAAATAAATCAACGAGATAATAAAAATTTTAAAAAGGGTCTTAAACCAACCCTGTTTATAAATACGCTTCACTGCGATAAACAGATACACAAAGGCAATAAAAAAACCGAAGCCAATTATTCCTCCGCCAAGGTAAGGTTTTAAAAGGATGACTATCGTAAAAAGTATAAACAGAAAAGCGTGGTAATGGAAAGAAAAAATAAGGTGTTCTACGTAGAATTTTTTACTACGGATATAAATTATCTTTAGAAAGATCGCTAGAAAAGGCATCATAAAAAACAAGGCCAGCGTTGTTTTTCCAAATAAGTACTGGACCATACTGTCTCCTTGCTTAATAGATTTTACACCCTGTGTGATCAGAAGTTTCCCCCAAAATCCCATCTTTTTTCCGTAAGAATCACTTAGCTCCTTTGGGGACATCTGCTCAAAATCATCCCGACTAATATTCGGTAATTTAAAACCTGTTATTTGAATTTCTTCACTCAACTTGATGGAGTCCTCGGGATGGCCGAGTACTTCCAGCATCTGAACGGATACTGAGTCCAGGGCACGATTTACTTTTTTGTCTTCAAAAATTTCTTTTTGTTCCAGTGAAATACTGTCCAATATACCCAAAACTTTGCTCCGTTCGTTTTCGTGGATCATTTCGTTTAGATTACCAATGCCTAAATCATTATCCTGGAAGAGCTGCAGCGCGAGGATGGAAGCGAATAAAACTGCCGTGACCAAAAACAGTCGCAGCGGCGAAGAGTAAGTTTTATGTTTTCCAAGGAAAAATTCCTCCGTTAATTTTCCGGGAATAAAGATGGCTTGCAAGGTTTTAAAAATTCGACCATCCAGGTTGAATTGTTCACCCAGGAAATCTCCGACCAGATTGCGTAGCTTGATTCGCCCGGTCGTATGTTTTTGGCCGCAGTTGTGGCAGTAGATGGCCGTTTCGGGAAGGAGGGTATCACAATTATAACATTTTTTTGGAGTCGAAGGCATAGGTTTTCTGAGTCTTTTGCCAGCTAAGATAACAAATGACGAGTACAACGCTTATTTTTTCGGCTAAAAAATATTTTCTTCGATGGAGATTATGAGATTCTTCTGTTAAAGAACGGATTTGAAGATTGTCTTTCTGGATTTTTTGTTGAGTCGCTGCGCTTGTTGAAGCGATTCAACACTTCAACAAGCGAAGCGTTTCAACAATCAATCAAAAGACTGGTTCGTTACCGAAGCCATATTGGCTAGTTCCTGGTATTCTTTAGGCGTCAGACCATCCATACAATAGTGAATAGGGTTTACTTTGTCTCCCCGGTGAATTACTTCATAATGAAGGTGAGCTGCTGTAGAAGAACCCGTATTCCCAACTGCTCCAATTACTTGTCCACGCTGAATCTGTTGACCCTTTTTTACATCCACTCTGCTCATATGTGCGTAGAGTGTCTTATAGCCGTAGCCATGATCGATAACCACGTGCGTTCCATATCCATTTTTGAGTTTAGATATCTTTACTACTTTACCATTTCCGGTTGCTTGAATTGGTGTTCCTTCGGGACAGGTAAAGTCAATTCCTTTATGCATCCGACGTCTTTTAAAGATGGGGTGCATCCGCATTCCAAATCCCGATAAACGGTGCATATTTCTCTTTAATTTATCTGAGCGAACGGGTTTGATCGCTGGAATAGAAGCCCACATTTCTTCCCGATCTTTTGCCAGGTTGGTAATTTCATCTAATGATTTAGACTGAACTGCGAGTTTGCTTTTGATTTTATCTACCTCTGTTTTTGCGGAAATGAGCAGTTCACCAGAGTTTTTAAATTTTGTCAGATTAGAATACTTATCACTACCTCCGGTTCCACCATTCCATACGCCATCATCAATTGGGTCCATCCCAAAGATCATTCGGTGTACACCGGCATCCCGTTCGTGAATGTTATTCAGTACTTTATTCATCATGTCAAAATCGCTATTCAGTGCCATATACTGGAACTTCATTTGCTCGATTTCGCGCAATAATGCTTTTTCTTTAGGGGAAGGAAAATAGGCAAGTACAATAGAGATGACAATAACAGCACTGACTCCTACGGCAGAAACAAATCCGAGGAGTTTCAATAATTTAATACGCAAGGGGTCTACAACCTTCTCATAACGTAAGGTTTGCGTATTATAAACAAACTTTTCTTTTCTCATTAGGGCCTTTATTCGTTAACCAAAATTCAGTAGCTTTGCGATCGCTGAAAATCGGCATAAATCGTTTTCTGTAGCTTTGCGTTTAGACGGGTATTCGTACGTCATTATAATATATGGTTTTTGTCTAAACTGTTATAGTATGCGCTGCCAAAAATATTACTCAAATGCCGATTATTCAAATAAAACGGTAAAAATCTTTGTATTTAAATAAATATAATGATAATTATATTTAATATTATAACTGTTTTGATGTTAAAATTAACCCGTTTTTAAGCTAAATATTCGTAATTAAAACAAATTAGTTATTTTATTGTAAATAAAATTAATATGAATTATATTACCAACTTTTCGACTATTTGTTTCCTATAATCACCTTATTTATGATGACATCGCGTGCTATTCGACAAAAATTTCTGGACTTTTTTGAAAGCAAAAAGCATAAAATTGTTCCTTCTGCCCCCTTGGTAAACAAAGATGATCCAACTTTGATGTTTATCAATGCGGGAATGAATCAATTTAAGGACTATTTTTTAGGAAATAAGACGCCGGACAATCCTCGGATTGCCGATACCCAAAAATGTTTAAGGGTATCCGGTAAGCAAAATGATCTCGAAGAAGTAGGGATTGATAGTTACCACCATACGCTTTTTGAAATGCTCGGTAACTGGTCGATTGGTGATTATTTTAAAAAAGAAGCCATCGAATGGGCTTGGGAATTATTGACCAAGGAATATAAGCTGGATCCTGAACGTATTTATGTCTCCGTATTCGAAGGCGATAAGGATTTAAATCTTCCACTTGATCAGGAAGCAACTGATCTATGGAAAAAACTACTGCCAGAAGAGCGTATCTTGAACTTTGACCGAAAGGATAATTTCTGGGAAATGGGAGATACGGGTCCGTGTGGTCCCTGTTCTGAAATCCACGTCGATCTACGGTCGGACGAAGAACGCAAAAAAATATCGGGTGCTACGCTCGTCAACATGGATCATCCTCAAGTGATCGAAATCTGGAACCTGGTATTTATTCAATTCAACCGAAAAGCGGACGGTTCTTTAGAAAAACTTCCTGCTGCTCACATTGATACCGGGATGGGTTTTGAAAGACTCTGTATGGCATTGCAGGGAAAAAAATCCAATTACGATACCGATATTTTTACTCCCTTTATTAATAAAATTAGTGAACTGTCCGGTAAGCCTTATACGGGCAATTATGAGCTGACCGCAAAGTCGGATATCGCGATGCGCGTGGTGGCTGATCACCTGCGCGCTGTTTCATTTGCGGTGGCGGATGGACAGATGATGTCAAGTAATGGAGCAGGGTATGTGATCCGTCGAATTTTACGTCGGGCAGTGCGATATTATTATTCTTTTTTGGACGTAAAAGAACCGTTAATTCATCAATTGGTACCGATGTTGGCGGACGAATTTTCGGATGTCTTTCCGGAATTAAAAGCGCAGCAGGATTATGTAGCAAAAGTTATTTTAGGAGAAGAAACATCGTTCCTTCGAACCCTCGAAGGAGGTCTTAAACGGATTGAAAATCTGACCATTGAAAATAATAAAATGGATGGTCTGACGGCTTTTGAATTATATGATACTTTTGGTTTTCCAATTGATTTAACACGACTGATCGCTTCGGAAAAAGGATGGGTGATCGACGAAGCTGGTTTTGAAAAACACCTGGCTACACAACGGAAAAATTCACAAAAGGACGCCGAAAAAGAAGTAGGAGACTGGACGGTATTACACGATGAACAAGGAGTTACTTTTGTGGGATATGATGAGCATAAAATAACGGACGCCAGGATAATGAAATACCGAACCGTGAAGGACAAAAAAGGAGATCAGTATCAAATGGTGCTGGATCGAACCCCTTTTTATGCCGAGGGTGGGGGACAGGTTGGAGACTCGGGATTATTATTTTTTGGGGAAGAAAAAATACCAGTAGTCAATACCCAAAAAGAGAATGATCTGGTGATTCATTATGTGAAGAAAATGCCTGCTAAAATTGATCAAAAGGTCACCGCTGAAATCAATATCAATAAGCGTAGACTAACCGAGAACAATCACTCGGCTACTCACCTTTTACATGCTGCCTTACGCACCGTTTTAGGTGATCACGTAGGACAAAAAGGATCGTTGGTCAACGAAAAATATCTGCGCTTTGACTTTTCGCATTTTACCAAGTTAACGGACGAAGAACTGGCAAAAATCGAGACGATGGTTAACCAAAAAATTCGGAAAAATATTCCATTGGAAGAAGCGCGTTCTATTGCAATCGCAGAGGCACAGGAAGCGGGTGCGATGATGTTATTTGGAGAAAAATACGGAGACGAGGTACGGATGATTACGTTCGATCCTGATTACTCAATAGAATTGTGTGGGGGCTGTCACGTACGAGCAACCGGTCAAATTGGGTACTTTAAAATTACGAGTGAAACAGCCGTTGCTGCCGGCGTGCGTAGAATAGAAGCGGTAACCGCTGAGGCTGCTGAAAAATATATCAATCACGAACTGGTTGAATTGAATAATATCCGTTCCTTATTCAAAAATCCTACCCGAACGGCTGAAAACGTCGAAGCCTTACAAGAAGAAAATAGAACGCTTAAAAAAGAGGTAGAAAAAATGATAGCAGCCCAGGCGGGGGGACTCAAAGACGATCTAAAAAAACACATGGAATCTATCGATGGCATTAATTTCATTGCCGCTAGTTTACCGATTGGTGATGCCAAAGCGATCAAGACGTTAGCTTACCAACTGGAAAAAGAATTAGGAAATGCCCTGATTGTTTTTGGAGCGGATATTAATGGTAAACCGCAATTGACCGTAGCCATCAGTGAGCAATTGACCAAAGAAAAAGATTTGCACGCGGGGAATATTATCCGCGAACTCGCCAAAGAAATTAAGGGTGGCGGTGGCGGTCAGGCATTTTTTGCCACTGCCGGTGGTTCTGATGTGAATGGCCTGGAGCAGGCTATTGTTAAGGCTCGTGAATTGGTGACTAGTAAACTCAATGAATAGATTTTAAACAATCTTTAGCTTTTTCAATGTCACTAATTAGAATAATTTCTATTTATTGATTAAAATCGGAGAGATGACAATATTTATTCTTACCTTTGTATTGGTTTTTATCTAAACAGAATGAGGCAGACCAACATTGCCCGAATTTGAATTTGGTGTTTAAAATATCCAAACACGTTCGTTTTCTTGACCTACCTATAATTAATGGATCAGCTGATTTTTCATTCAGTTGGTTTACTATCTTAATTAATATACAATCCCTCAATAGGTAACTTTGATTCTATAATCAAGTGCTCTAATATTATTTTAACTAGTGCGTCGGGATCAAAGTAGGCCGTATAAGGTGTTAGGTATTTAGTTCCCGACGCACTAGTGTCTCACGTCCTAAGTAAATGACACTTTAGGTTTTGAGGCACTAGGTACTATTAAGTCATTAGCTAGACTAATCGACTTTTTAATTTATTACCCATGAACAAGAAATTTTTACAACTATTGAGTATTATATTGCTCTTGTCTAATTTTATCTATGCCCAGCAAGGTGGACCTGATTGTTCTTCAGCTGCTACTATCTGTAGCAATAATCCTTTTTCCATAAATTCTTCAGGATCTGGTATTGATGATTTTGCATCTGCCAACAATAGTTCGGGTTGCCTGGAATTAGGAGAACGGACCTCCACCTGGTTTTATTTGGAATTTAATTCAAATACGCCTCCTAATTCTATTTTCAATTTTACCATTTTTCCTGCGATTCCGGTAGATTACGATTTTGCTCTTTTTGGACCTAATGTACCAGACTGTGACAATTTAGGTGTCCCATATCGTTGTTCTTACGCCAGAATAAATGGACCTACGGGACTTTCTCCTGCAGCTTTTCAAACTTCTGAAGGCGCTCAGGGCGTTAGCTTTGTAAGCCAAATCGAGGTAAACGCAGGAGATGGCTTCTTTTTGTTGGTGGATAATTTTAGTCAGTCTAATGCCAATGCTATCATCTCATTTGGCGGAGCTGCTGCTCCTTTTTTGGATTGTGATGCTAGTCCGTCTTGTGATATGGTTGGCAGTGTCACTGCGACGGCAACTAATAATAGTCCTCTTTGTGAAGGAGAGGTAATTGAATTGACTGGAAATGTAAATGTGACGGGCACCACAGAAAATTACACGTGGACGGGTCCCAATGGCTATTCCTCTACAGAAAAAAATCCGACGGATGCGACGGAAGCAGGCGATTACAATTTAGTAGTAAGGGTAGACGGTTGTGTATCAAATATGGCCCCAACCACGGTAGTAATAAATGATTTACCAATAGCCGAACCAGCCACAGGCGGTTCTCCCTGTACTTCTACGACGATAGAATTATTAGGAAATTCCAATGTCGCGGGTCAAGGTGAAACGTACGCCTGGACGGGTCCGAATGGCTTTGTTTCTAACGAACAAAATCCTCCGAACAATCCTGGTACAGGCTCTTATTTTTTAACGGTAACGTTAGACAATTGTGTTTCCGTTCCGGTAGAACTTGTTGTTGATCCGGGCGTAGCTCCAGTAGCAATGGCGACGAACGAAGGTCCGTATTGTGAAGGAGAGATGATCGAATTGAATGGAAATGTGAACGCGACCGGTAACACCCAAGAATATGCTTGGGCGGGGCCGAATGGATATACCTCTACGGAACTAAGTCCGACCGATGCGACCGAAGCGGGAGACTATAGTTTTATGGCAATGATAGATGGTTGTGTATCGAATACAGATGTAACGACGGTAATGGTGAATGAATTTCCGATAGCACAACCAGCCATGGACACAGGAGGAGCCACTTGTACGTCGATGATAGAATTACTGGGAAATTCAAACGTTGCAGGTCAGGGCGAAACGTATGTCTGGACGGGTCCAAACGGCTTTGTTTCCAATGAACAAAATCCTCCTGCAAATAATGGTGCAGGCTCTTATTTTTTAACGGTAGCGTT
>Ga0209187_1002728_pt1 | contig 16000 bp, 10 predicted proteins | sample BantaG_FD_187430 | JGI IMG/M metagenome (GOLD analysis project Ga0209187, IMG submission 187430) | Marine algal microbial communities from Bantry Bay, Ireland - BantryBay_4 metaG (SPAdes) (version 2) | ecosystem: Host-associated > Algae > Red algae > Unclassified | place: Bantry Bay, Ireland... | reverse complement strand
CGCTTCTCTCTCACTTTCTTTTTGACAGCAAAAAGAAACAAAAACTGCCCAGTTGTGAAGGTTTCTTAACGCTCCCTCATACTAAAAAAAGGCACTATCCTCTAAACTCGCTTAACGTTATCTTTCAATTGCACAGACTACAATAACATTATTTTATTGCTTCGCCCTAGCACCGATTAAGCTCAAACAATAGAGGCTAGCACTCTTTTTTTTAGCATTCCTCCACTAAACCCTTCAATACTGGGTGTCTTCTCCTAGGTTGAATCTTGATGCAAAAATGAAATTTCTCTTAGTCCTCCTAAATTGTAGTGTGAAATCCATTTTTAAACATTTGCTAATGTTATTCAGGTCTGTTTTGTCGAGTCAGCATGAAAAAAAACTGTGAATTTATTTTTCTGACCACCCTTAATTATGAATTATGAATTGGCTTCCCGCAAGCCTAGAGTGCTCGAGGAATACCAGACAATACATTATTTATCTATTTTGGGGCCTACGGAAGAGAATTATAAATATGCTGAATCCACGAGCCTAGAGTAACACGCCACAATACATTGCATTTTTGTTTAAAACAATTATAATAGGTTGTTTGTCGCCCCCTGCAGCAGAGCGGGGCAAGCTATTCAGGACTAGAAGTTGACCTCATGTATTGGCACCGTCTTCCTCTATGAAAATCTTGATAAACTACTCAAGACTAATAACATACAAAATTTTATTTTTTTAAGTGCTGAAGGCACGACAGATTATAGGATAGGACGTAAGTCCTATTTAGAAACCTTCTTTGATTTTAGTGCTGAAAGCACGACAGACAACCTATCATGATTGCTTCTCGTGACGTTCTATCTTTGCACTCATCGCAATTGTCTACCGTGATCCCAGCGGGATCATATATTTATAGAAAAATAAATTCAAAAATAAATCGACCCTAGCAGGGTCGTATCATTCGGTAATATTGTGATAGTGCTTATGATTCTATGTGACTCTTCTAGAGTCATTATTATCTATATCCGATATCATCTATAAGTATACCATTTCCCGAGAAGAAGATTCGGGACAAGCTCTCTGGGATGTCAAATCGATATGGAGCAGTTTTGACCGATTGAACTTTATAATGAAAGAATTATAAAATGGATTGCACCCAAGATTGATCTGTTGCATTTATAATTCACAATTACTATTTATAACACACCGCCAAATAAACGGGCGAGGCGAAGCCGGAAGCCCTTGAAAGACAAGGGGTGGAAGTGCCTGTCCGTCTACGCTGTCGCTAGACAGCCAGACGGGGTATCCCTTTGTTTTGCTCTGCAAAAAAAGGGATAGGAACGGACAACCCCCGCCTGTCCACACTGTGGACAGTCGGACAGGGACACCAGGCAGGGAGCGTTGGCCGTAGAGACGCAATATTTTGCGCCTCCTACATGCGCCAGCCCATGCCGCCGTGATGGCCCCAAATAAAATGACTCCAAAGCAATTACGGGCAATACCCAAACCTTTCCTTATCTTTAGGGTTTTACTATCGTTATACGCTGATCGTATAATGAAAATTAAACAAGGTATTGAGTGGCAAGTGATTTAGAGCTGCTCTATGGCAGATACACAGGCGATCCGCGCATAGAACAAATACATACAAACCTGCCCAAAGGGGGCACAACTCGTTTACAACTTACTGGTATTAAAGGGGCGCTGGATACCTTTGTCTTGTTGGCAAGTCAGGAAAAGGCGAAGCGGCCATTCCTATTTATCGCGGATGATAAGGAGGCGGCGGCGTATCTATTCAATAATCTGGAGAATCTGGCTACGGATAATCCGATACTATTTTTGCCCGATTCTTTTAAGCGGCCGACTGCTTTTGATAGCATCAATGAGACCAATACGCTGCAGCGGACGGAGGTGATCAATAAGATCTCGAATTCGAAAAATAATGAGATCGTGGTGACCTATCCTGAAGCCTTGTTTGAGAAGGTGATCGCGCCGAAGGAATTAAAGAAGGCACAGATTCATATCGAGGCGAATGAGCAGATCGATATCGATACAATAATTTCTGTGTTGGTGGAGTACGGATTTCGTCGGGAGGATTTTGTGTATGAACCTGGACAGTTTTCTATCAGAGGAGGCATCATTGATATATTCTCCTATGGTAATGAGTGGCCCTATCGAATTGATCTTTTTGATGATGAGGTGGAGTCGATCAAGACCTTTGATCCGCTCACGCAATTGTCGCAACAAAATATAGGGCGCGTATCTATCGTCCCGAATATGAATACGCAATTTAATCCTGAAGACAAGGTGTCTATCCTGCAAGTACTGGCTGATGACACGGTAGTGTGGATGCAAGACTTCACCATGCTATTGGATAAGCTGAATATTTGTGTGCAGAAAGCGGAGGAAATCGCAAGCCAAATATCCAGTGTGGAGCGACCGATACAAAAGTTATTTAAAGAGAAGGCATTTATTGTGCCTGGAGATACGATAAAAGAACTAGAAATATTTTCTACGGTTTTTGTTTCTGGAAAGAAGTTACCATTTGAGCCAGATCACAAGGTTGACTTTGATGTGAAGCCGCAGCCAAGTTTTAATAAAAACTTTAAGCTCTTGATCGAGCAGCTTAGGGAATACACCAAGAAAGGAATTACTAATTATATATTTACGGATAATGCTAAACAGATCGAAAGGTTCTATGCGATCTTTAGTGATCTTAATGCGGATGTACAATTTGTGCCCATCAAAAAGGGTCTGAGTGCGGGTTTTATTGATATGGATTTGAAGGCAGCCGTGATGACGGATCACCAGATCTTTGAGCGCTTTCATCGCTTCAATCTGCGCAAGGGTTTCTCCAAGGATAAGGCGATTAGCCTCAAAATGCTACGGGAACTCAAGCCTGGTGATTTTGTCTCACACATCGATCATGGTGTGGGGCGTTATTCTGGTCTGGAAAAAATCGATATCAATGGTCGTATCCAAGAGTCTGTCCGACTGGTCTATAAAAATAATGACTTGCTGTATGTAGGGATCAATTCCTTGCACAAGATTACTAAATTCACTGGTCAAGAGGGCAAAGCACCGAGGTTGAATAAGCTGGGCACCGACACTTGGAAAACCATAAAAAATAAAACCAAACGACAAGTAAAAGATATTGCGAAGGAGTTGATTAAGTTGTACGCCAAGCGTAAAGCTTCTAAGGGTCATGCCTTCCCTGATGATGGATACTTGCAAAATGAATTGGAAGCTTCCTTTATCTATGAGGATACGCCGGATCAATTGAAGGCGACCAATGATGTCAAAGAGGACATGATGAAGTCTTATCCGATGGATCGACTGATCTGTGGTGATGTTGGATTTGGTAAAACGGAGATCGCCATTCGCGCCGCTTTTAAAGCGGTGGTCGGAGGTAAGCAGGTGGCTATTTTGGTACCTACTACGATTCTTGCTTTGCAGCATGCAAAGACTTTTGAAGAAAGATTGGGTGCCTTTGGCGTGAGTGTGGATTATGTCAATCGCTTCAAAACTGCGAAACAGAAAAAAGAAATCTTTCAGAAATTGAAGGATGGAAAATTAGACCTAGTGATCGGTACGCATGCGATCCTTGGAAAGGATATCGGCTTCAAGGATCTTGGTTTGTTGATCATAGATGAAGAGCAGAAGTTTGGGGTAGCGGCTAAGGAAAAACTACGTAGATTCAAAGTGAATGTGGATACGCTGACGCTGACGGCTACGCCGATCCCTAGAACCTTACAATTCTCTTTGATGGCGGCGCGTGATTTATCTATCATTCGTACAGCTCCGCCAAACAGGCAACCTATCCACACGGAAATGCGTGTTTTCAACAATGATCTGATCAAGGAGTCTATTTATTACGAAATACATAGAGGGGGGCAGGTTTTCTTTGTGCATAATCGTGTGAAGTCTCTGCCGGATATCGCTGCTCTGGTACGCAGGCTTTGTCCTGATGTAGATGTAGCGACGGCGCACGGACAGATGGATCCAAAGACCTTAGAGAAAACGCTAGTCGATTTCATCGATCGTAAATATGAGGTACTGGTTTGTACTAACATTATCGAAACAGGATTGGATATTCCTAACGCGAATACAATCATTATTAATAATGCCAACCAATTTGGATTGAGTGATCTGCATCAGTTGAGAGGTCGGGTAGGTAGATCTAACAAAAAAGCATACTGCTATTTGTTTAGTCCGCCGGTGAGTACTTTGACTCCAGAGGCTCGTAAACGACTGCGTACTTTGGAGGAGTTTTCAGATTTAGGTTCTGGGTTTAATATTGCGATGCGGGATTTGGATATCCGTGGTGCGGGTAATCTTTTGGGCGGAGAGCAGAGTGGTTTTATTACCGATATCGGATATGAGACTTACCAAAAGATTCTAGAGGAGGCGATTACGGAATTGAAAGAGAATGAATATCGCGAGCTCTTCAAAGAGGATAATGCGAAAAAGAAAATACATGTACACGATGTGCAGATAGATACGGATGTGGAGATGCACATTCCTGATGATTATGTGAGTAGTATACAGGAGCGGCTGAACTTGTATACACAGCTCAATAAAATCGGATCTGAGGAAGAGTTGGCTGAGTTTGCCAAGATGTTAGATGATCGTTTTGGTAAGATCCCGCCGCAGGTGTATGAGCTTTTTGATGGGGTACGTTTGAGGCAAAATTGTAAGGAGCTTGGTTTTGAACGAGTACTGTTGAAGAGTAATAAGTTGCGTTTGTATTTTATCGGTAATCCTCAGGCTTCTTATTTTGAGACGAAGACTTTTCAGGATCTAATGACTTTTATTACTGTTGAAGGTGCTGCGCTTGGTTTGTCTTTGAAGCAGACGCCTAAGTATTTTATGTTAATTAAAGATGGGGTGGAGACCTTGAAGGAGACCAAGGCGATTTTGGATGTTTTGAGTGAGAAGGTGTTGGAGGGGAAAGGTGAGTTAAAAGTTGAAAGCAGAAAGGAAGTTAAAAATTAAAAGTTGAGAGTTAAAAGTTGAGAGCAGAAAGGAAGTTAAAAATTAAAAGTTGAGAGTTAAAAGTTGAAGGAAGAGATAAGACAAATCGAGAGTATCCTAAAAAGTGTGTCAAATAAATATTTTATAAATTTAAAGTAGAAAAATTGACATGAAAAGAAAAATGAAACCAAGATTAAAAGATATCATACCAAATGATGAATATCGTAAGGAGATAGAACAAGGCTTATTAAGTGGTAAGAATTGGATTGGTAAAGATGGAGTTTTCTCGACCTTATTGCAGAGCGTAGTAGATGCGAGTCTGGAAGGAGAGCTAGACCATCATATCCAACAGAGCAATGAACTAGATCAAGCAAATCGGAGAAATGGCCATGGTAAGAAAAAGATAAAAACCACAGCGGGAGAGCTTGAGATACATCCACCACGTGATCGAAATGGAACCTTCACTCCAAGTATTGTAGAGAAAAGAAGTAAGCTTATAAAAGGAGGGATTGATGAAATTATAATAGCATTATATGCAAAGGGTAATTCAATAGGAGATATCCATCGCTTATTACATCAGATGTATGGTATTGAATATTCTACAACAGCAATAAGTACAATTACAGATCGGGTATTGGTAGCATTGCAAGAGTGGCAGCACCGCCCGTTAAAGCCTTGCTATCCAATATTATATTTGGATGGTATTCATTATCGAGTAAAAGAGGACGGAAGATATGTAGACAAGTGTGTTTACTCTTTATATTCGATAGATGTTGAAGGTCATCGAGATGTTCTAGGTATATACTTAGCTGATGCAGAGACATCAAATGGATGGGGACTCGTCTTAGAGGATTTGCAAAAAAGAGGTGTAGAGGATATCTTTATAGCCTGCATAGATGGATTGCCAGGTTTTAAAACAGCGATACAAGAAGTATTTCCTAAGACAATAGTGCAGAGATGTATAGTACATAAAATAAGAAATTCTGTAAGATTTGCATCAGATAAAGACCGCAAGAAATTATGCTCAGGATTGCGAAAGGTGTACAGTAGCTCATCAGAAAAGGAGGCAACAATAGCGCTTGAAATATTTGAAAAAGCATGGGGTAAACAAGGGCAGAGAATAGCAGAGTTATGGCGTAAAGATTGGAATGAGTTGATGGCCTTTATGGATTTTGGATCAGAGATTCGTAGAATTATATATACCACAAATCCAGTAGAGGCTCTACATCGAATATTGCGAAAAGTGACAAAGAGTAAGGGGGCATGGATAAGTGAGAAAGCACTTATTAAACAGTTATACTTAACTTTGAAGCATAGTGAACATTCGTGGAAGAAAAAAGCTTTTAAGCACAAGGCTATTCAAGCTGAACTTGCAGATAAATTTGGCACGAGATATACCAAGTGGTTATACAATTGAAAATGGCCCGCGAGCGCAACTCCAGTCGGCCTACGGCCTCCTGGAGTTGCGCTCGCGGATATAGAGCTTCGCTCTATATGACACACTTAATGGGATACTCCCGACAAATCCCGTACGTTCAACTCTTGCGCTGGCGAAACCACCTAAGATACTGTGTTTAATACCAAACTTATTATTCAAAAAACTTACTATCTTTATAATCTAAGGAAGAGGCATTTAAAGTCCTCTATCCACTGTAGTATCGGCTTTATGCCGGTACTACCTCTTTTACACTTGCGTAGTGACTTATATCAAAAGCTTCATCTTTTTTCCAAAGTGTATAAATTATCAGCAATAATTTACGTTGCACAGCTACATTAGCTTTCTTACTTATACCTCCATTCCTTTTCATCAATCTACTGTATAAATCATAATACGGCTTCGATTTAGACTTAATAATTGTTAGCACCGACATATATAAAACCGTTCGAATATTAGCATTTCCTTTTTTTGATATCCTTGTCTTTCCACTAAATACACCACTACTATTTTCTATGATATCCAAACCAGCATAACTTTCTAATTGCTTGCGATTCCTGAATTCTTTGAAACCATTTGTTTCTGAGACAACCGTGAGTACGGATATAAATCCTAAACCAAAAACACTCTTAGTGATCATCATAACTTTTCTATGAAATTCTGTATCGCTTTTACTTAATAGCTTTGCCCTAGCCTCTATTATATTAATCTCCTGTTTTAGTTGTTTTATCATCTTTATTAAGGAGTTTGCTACTTCTGGATCTTTAACCTCACTAATCTTATTAGCGTGTAATTGATTCCCCAAACTGGTTTTCGTTTTCAACAAAGCTTTCCGATGACGCAGTAAACTCCTGATATTCAGGATGCTTTCACTTACCGGTTTCCATAATTTAAGGTTTAGTGTATATGCCATCTGACACATCCCTTTGCTATCTATCTTATCATTCTTGGATTTTAATCCTATTGCTTTACAATAATGTTTTACACGTGATCCTAATTCAAGACAAACCTGATAACCTTTTCTATACAGACAATAAAGTACAGATTCGTGATACACACCAGTTACTTCCATCATGATTTTAAAGTCAAGCTTCTCTATTTTGTTCTTAATTCTACATTGCTCAATCCAGGTAACAAATGCCTTGAAGCCCGCTGGAGAATTTTTAAATTTTTTGGTTCTAATAACTTTAAAATCACCGTTTGGTAACTTGCCTCCAAAACAAGCATCGAATGTTGCTTTACTAATGTCCAGTCCTAATCCAAAACACAAATACTTTTTGTTCATAATCAAAATATATAGGTTAACAAATAAAAAGTATCGGAACTCTCCTCGTCTTCTCTCGCAGTTGATCGTGGATAGAAATATTAAATAACTTCCTTCAATACTGTTGTGACTCTAAGAGAAACCCTCAAGGACTAATTCTTAGGTTGCGCATAGATCATGTCTTGCTAGATACCAAAAACGTGTTTTCCTTGAAGGCTCGATACAAAAGATCAGAATGTAACGATTTTCCCTATAATTATTATATTTGTAAACATACGAGTAACCTCAGCTTCTCTAAAGTGCTCGAGGTACCAAAGAAAAAAGCCAAAGTATACTTTGCGAGTAAGCTTAACTTGCATTTTGCAAGAACTATGATTTTTTAGGATTAAAGGATGAGAAAGATGCAGCCGTAGGGCGTTCTTTTAACACCGTAGTTCATCGGAGTGCTTCTCTATCTTGTGCAAGGCACCGAAGTTTCTTTTCTGCAGAGTTTTTTGAACGCAAAATATTAGCTGCGGTGACTCCTAGGGTATCGAACAAGTTAAACTAAGCTCAATTGCTCAAGGCGACTAATTTTTTTTCTTAGGTTTCTTGTGCATGAAAGAGAGGCTAAGGATCTTAGGTGGTTTCGCCAGCGATAACTTAGCATTTTAAAATTTTACTTGTGCATTATAAATTCTAATGGGAGGCCATATCTTGAGAAAGTTGAAAAGAAAAAAGTGAGTTGAGGGGAAGAGGTAGGTCGTGTTTCTTTTCAGAATTTAGATTGTTCAATAATTATTTTTTCGGAAAGAGGAGTGGTGAGAAAGTATAATCTAAAATCCATATTATATTATGGTTGAAAACATAGCGTATAAACGTTAATGGGAGTATCGAACAGATAGTACCTATATACGCTAATCTTCATAAATTTGCTGAGCACCATCCTCTAATCCAAAAGGTCGATGTCCTAAACTCCAAACCATCCGAACAGCTGTATGCCATATACGTGCAGCCATTCTCTTGGCTTCCTATTAATATCTCCTACAAAGCAAATGTAGTCAAGAAAGATGACCACTCTGTTGAGTATGAGATCACGGAAATTCCATTCACAAAAGCCTACTTTAAATATGTCTTTACTGAGGAAGCTAATCAGACTATTCAGATCAAACTAAGAATTGAGATCCTAAGTAAGATAATTCACAAACGAATCTTGATGAATATGATGATCAAGGCGCAGGATAAGATTATTGCATCTATTCATAGAGCATAATCTTGTCACATAAGGGCGAGTAAATTCAACCCAACTCTTCAATGATTTCTTCCAAGCTTAGCTCAACACCATCAATACTAAAATCTATTTGATTTACCTCTTGATATAAACGATAGCAAAATATAGTCGCCATGCTTAAAATAGCAATCACGAGAGCTAATATGTACTGCGAATTAAATAGTAGAAATGCGATAAAGATTAGCGAGGCTAATATCGCCATAACTTTGCATAGTGAAGAAAAGCTAAAATTTATTGCTCTAGTATCCAACTCGATGGAAGATAATTGTAGAATTTTCATTGGTAAAGATTGAGGTTGTTAATAAAAAGTTGTTTTCATAATCAAATATCAATTAATCATAGGCCGATGTACATACCCGTTTGGGTAGTTATTGGGCAGCAGTTGTATTTTTTTGATTTTTGTTTGTGGGCATCTCTATTAACTACATTCTTGGCCGATCAGAAAAAATAGATTTTTACATAGCTCGTATTCAACAATGCAAGTTTGCATTGTTTCCTTCCTTATTTTGATCTTCCAGATCAAAATTGCTACGCAACTGTCAGTCATGTTGTTTGTCAATCGCATAGCTAATGCTATCCTCATTCCTCCCGCCTTGTCTGATTTCCTTTAATTCTACTTTCGGTCCAAGAGGCAGTTAATAGAGGTGCCCTAAAATCAAAGATCCCTATCATGATGGATAAAAAACACCCCTTTATTTATGAAAAATGGAAATCCCCATTTATGGGGATACTTGGTGTTTTGCTTTAATACGGGCGAGCCGTATAGGCGGAAGCCCGTGAAGGACAAGTGGTGGAAGTGGTATATCCATCCACGTTGGCTGCACATACGTTGCAGTGCAACGTATGTGCAGCGCGCAGGCATGGATGTAGTAACGGACGACACGACCACGCCGATAGGCAGTGGATGACCCCAAATAAATAACCTTATACTCCCCTTTGTACACATAGTCTAATCCATAAACTTATTTTATACACCTCATAAATATTATAAAACTTGTTAATCAATCATCTTTCCTACATTTGCACCAAGAAAATTAAAAATCACTATGGTAGCAGTCGAAAATAAAAAACGAATCGTTGAGGAAAAGATAGCCTTAGATAAGGGTACTGATGTAAAAAATGGTTTCTATAAAACCTATAAGAGATCAAAACCTATACTAAAAGTAAAAAGCAGAAACACAGTATCGTCTGCATCCGTCCTCCTGTTGATTGGTATACTGCTGATCACAACGGTACTCTCCTTTGACAATCCCATATTCTTCAGAAAATTGCTCGCTTGCAACTTCATTGTATTTTTCGCAGTAATCGCAAATTATGCTGGCCTCCACCAGAGGTAGTGTTTCCAAATTTAGATATCGAACATCGTTTCTTAAATCAAATATATGTCAACGAGCAACAAGTCAAATAATCTTGTAGGGTTTAACGCTGTCTGGAAGTCAGATCTTTTATCAGGATTTGGAGTATCTCTGATCGCATTGCCGCTCTGCTTAGCCATAGCTGCTGCATCAGGTTTCCCGCCCATCGCTGGAATCATTACTGCGATCGTTGGCGGTCTTTTTGCTTCCCGTTTTTCGGGATCTTACATTACTATTTATGGTCCAGCGGCGGGACTAATAGTTGTCAACCTAAATGCTGTCCAAGTATTGGGCGGGTACGAGTATGCTTTGGCGGCCATCGCGATATCAGGCGTTTTGATCTTCTTATTAGGGCATTTCAAATTCGGTAGACTGAGTGATTTTTTTCCTTCCGCAGTTGTTAAAGGTATGCTGACTGCCATTGGGATCATTATCATAGTAAAACAGCTATTTATTGCCTTTGGCGTTGAGCTAGAGTCTTCTTCTATTTTAGATTCCATTCTTCAGTTGCCTTATATTTTTGCCCATATCCATTATCCTATAGCCTTCATATCTGGTATTAGCTTACTCATTCTTATACTTCATCCAAAACTAAAAACCAAGATTGCTCGTATCGTTCCTGCTCCTGTTTGGGTACTGATAGCGGCTATCTTTCTTGGTAATGTAATCCAACTTCCTGCTGACGGTCTCATCAAGATTCCGAATGACCTAGTAGGAAGTATTCAATTGCCCAACTTCTCTAAAATGAATACCTCTCCATTTTGGATATGTGTTTTTTCTATTGCGATCATTACAAGTTTAGAGTCTCTTCTGAGTACTTCTTCATTGGACTCATTGGATCCATTAAAAAGAAAATCAAATTTAAATAAAGATCTCTCAGCCGTTGGGATAGGTTCAAGCTTGGCAGCCCTCATCGGAGGCTTACCGATGATCTCTGAAATAGTTAGGAGTTCTGCCAACGTATCACTTGGAGCAAAGACACAGTGGTCTAATTTATTTCACGCCGCCTTTCTGCTCTTATTTATTGTGCTAGGTAGTTCGATCATCAATCAGATTCCCATTGCTGCATTAGCTGTGATGTTAATCATGGTCGGCTACAAGCTAGCTTCACCGCAACAATTTATTGCCATGTATAAATTGGGCTATGTCGAATTCATTACTTTCGTCAGTACCATTTTGGGTGTTTTACTCACGGATCTATTGGTAGGTATCATGATCGGAATAGCAGTTGAATTGATACTCCACTACTCAAAAGGATTTCCACTTTCCAAAACATTTACCACTGGATATACTATCTCAGAAAAGAACGATCACATACAGCTACATGTCAAGGGTGGGCTTATTTTTTCCAATTACTATCTGTCCTTGAAAAAACAGATCGTTGCTTTATCCAGCAAAGATGATTTAGTGATAGACCTAAAGGAAGTGACTTACTTGAGTAAATCTGCATGGACTAAGATTGATGATTTTATTCGGCATACACATACGGGCAAGCGGACTATAAAAGTTGTGAATGCAAATCACCTGGCATTCTAAAGAAAATTAGACTGGTACCCACTGTAGATATTTTGATAAGAATTTGAATAGTCGGATACTACGAACTAGAGACCGTCCTACACTATGCTGAATAATTTTTTGGCAGAGAAAGCTATTATGGGTGCCTCTATCAACCTCGTTCAATATGTAATCAAAATAAAAAGCATTTTTATTTCATTTATGAAATTTACATTTTTTCAGAGGTTAATAGAGGTGCCCTTAAGTTTAACTTTGGCGGAGTTAGGGCATTTCTCTAAAAAATATCTAACTTCAAGGCTCCTCTTTATAAAATCATAACCAATGAATACATTTAATAAGTTCAAATGGTTTATAGCCATCGCCGTAGTTTTTCTCTTAATTTTAGCAACCAATCTTGCTGACAAAAATTATTTTAAACAAGTAGAAAATTCTGTAGATAACATCTACAGTGAGAGACTACTAGCAAAAGAATTGCTTTTTGATGTCAGTAGAAAGTTTCATAAAAAAGAACTGGCCTATGCCCTGAATGACACTACCTATCTAAAGACTCAAAATGATATAGTAAATGCTGAGATAAGCGAACTACTTGAGTTATTTGACAGAACAGGATCCACGAGAAAAGAAGACGCCATCAAAAAGAAACTCAATCGACATCATGACGAGTTGATTAACTTAGAATCCAACTTAGCCTCGAATGACCTTCTTTATACTACAGAATGCGCAGAAATATTTTCCTCCATCAACAGCGCCATTGTTGCATTAGCGTCTGAGCAAGTTATTGAAGGTAAGAATCAAAAATTTATAGCTAGAAATGCTATAGAAAATGCAAATCTATTTTCGCAAGTAGAAATATTCCTATTAATCTTTTTAGGTCTTATTTTACAATTTATCGTTCTATACCAGCCTCGAAAAAAGTCTTAATATTTTATTGAAGTTCTTTGTAGTATCTATAACAGAACAGATTTATCCATTGCAAGTCCAAATAATAAATAAGAATCTTTATGATAAGTAAAATATACGACCTCAAGAATTTGAAAGGAGATTTCACGGGTGGTTTGGTGGCTGGTGTAGTGGCACTACCGTTGGCCTTGGCATTTGGAGTGCAGTCGGGGATGGGTGCCACTGCCGGTTTGTACGGAGCTATTGCTGTAGGATTTTTTGCTGCCTTGTTTGGAGGTACAGAGACACAAGCCAGTGGCCCTACCGGTCCGATGACCGTCGTGTCTGCTGCATTAGTTGCTGCGGCTATTCAGATGAATGGGAGTCAAGACGGTGCTATGAATATAATCTTATTGACCTTTTTATTAGGCGGACTATTTCAGGTGATCTTTGGTTTTTTAAATATTGCCAGCTACGTCAAATATTTTCCTTACCCGGTAGTTTCTGGCTTCATGAGCGGTGTCGGTTTGATCATTATCATCTTACAAATATTTCCTTTTGCGGGATTGGATTCTGCTAAGTCTACCGTAGCCGTTGTGCAAGGTTTGCCCCGTCTCTTTAGCGAGGTCAACCTATCTGCTATTTTACTAGGTGCCGTTACGATTGCTATATATTTTGTTTTCCCAAAAGTCACCAAAGCGATTCCTAGTGCTTTAGTGGCCCTCATAGTAGCTACCATGATCGCCTATTTTACAAAAATGGATGTGCCACTCATTGGTGAGATTCCTTCTGGTTTGCCAACATTTCAACTTGGTAGTATCCTTACTGTAGACTCCAGTGCCTATGGTATGATCACAGAGTATGCGCTAGTATTAGCTGTACTCGGCAGTATTGATTCCCTACTGACTTCTGTGATAGCGGATAATATGACCAAAACCAAACACAGCAGTAATCGAGAATTGATTGGTCAAGGTATTGGCAATATGCTGGCCGCCGTCATCGGAGGTATACCTGGAGCGGGAGCGACAAAAGGTACCGTAGTCAATATCAATGCAGGTGGCAAGACCAGACTATCTGGGATGCTACATGGCCTATTCTTACTGACGGTGCTATTAGGCCTGGGGCAGTTAGCGGCACACATTCCCCTTTGTGTATTAGCGGGATTATTGATTCCGATTGGATTCAAAATTGTCGACTTCAAAGGCCTCAAACATTTATTCAAAGTGCCCCGAGCAGATGCGATAGTCTTAGTGATCGTTCTACTGATTACCACTTTTGGTAGTTTGATTTATGCAGTCGGGATAGGCATTACACTGGCCTGTTTGCTATTCATGAAGAAAGCAGGAGACTTGAGTGAAGAAGGATTAGAGGTCGGTACGGTAGAAGATATTGATGGCGAAAAACCATGGCAAGACGAAGAAGTATTTTACCAAAAATATAAAGACAAAGTTATTATCAAGCACCTTTATGGCCCTTTGTTTTTTGGATTCACCTCCTATTTCAAAGACCAGATCCAGACCCTGTCCAATGATATAAAAGCACTCATCATCAGGATGGATAGAGTGCCTTACATCGACCAATCGGGATTGTACGCCTTAGAGGATATTATTTTTGATCTACGCAAAGCTGGAATAGAAGTCTTACTTGTCGGACTTCAAGAGCAACCCTCAGATATGTTGCGCGCTATTGACGTTATCCCAAACCTTGTTCCCGAGGAAGATTTACCCGAGAATGTTGAAGACGCTTTTGCCTATCTAAGACTGAAGTTCAAAGATGATGGGACGAAGTAATACCTCTATTTGTAATAAGAAAACTGATATCCTTTACTGATAGGTTTGCTGCATGTTTCTTTGGGGATATCCCGATCCCTCGGTTTCGCCAATGGGCTCACTCAGGACGGGACCGCGTCATACGCTATATGTCATATGAGCTATGGCACGCAGCAGCTCGACATATGCCATGCCGCTTCTACCGCTTATCTCTAGCGCCTCTCGTTGCATCGCTTAGGCTGTACGCCACGCCCGATAGCAGACTGACTACTTTCTAGATAAGCACACAGATTTTCAAATAAGGAATTGGACAACCATCCCATTCCATCAAGTAGAGAAGCGCCTCAAACAGCTTTTACACATACCCTAAAGGTCTTATCTTCCATAGCCGTTTATATCGGTTAATATCGTCTAATCCAGAACTTGGAAGCACTTTTCCTACTTTTTTTGTTAGCCATATTTACTTATCTTGGTTGTAAAGATGAAATAAACGCACCAAAGGTGTGAATATTGATTCGTTGTCAGGAATATAAAAACAAATAAAATAAAAACAATGAAAATATTTTTAAGTTGGTCAGGTAAAAAAAGCCATAATGTTGCGTTGGCATTTAGGGATTGGTTGCCATCAGTAATACAAAGTGTAGTTCCCTATGTTTCATCTGAAGATATTGACAAAGGTGCCAGATGGAGTACTGATATTGCTAAAGAATTAGAAGATTCTGCTTTTGGTATTATATGCGTTACCAAACAAAACCTAAAAGCACCTTGGCTGACATTTGAAGCAGGTGCTCTATCTAAAAAATTAGAAAAATCATTCGTTAGCCCGTTTTTATTTAATATGAAAAGAGCTGAAATAGATGGTCCCATTTTACAGTTCCAATCAACTATAAACGAAAAAGAGGATATTAAGAAGCTGCTTAAAACAATTAACAAAGCTTGCTTAAAAGACAAATTAACTGACGAACGTCTTGAAATAGCATTTGATGTTTGGTATCCTAAACTTGAAGAGAAACTAACAAAGATAGAAACTGATTTTCCAGATGAGGCTGTAGATATAAAGGAAGCAGAGGCACAAGGTCAAGAAATGCTCGAGGAAATTCTTGAATTAACAAGGATAAATCAAAAAATACTTAGATCTCCAGAATCATTACTACCTGCCAAATATGTCGATCATGTTTTAAGAAGAGACTCAGGGTTCAATAAAGAGTTTGAGGAAGAAAATGATATGATATTTCATGAAATTAGGCACCTTGTTCTCAACTTAAGACATTTGGTTGAATTTGAATCAAAATCTAAAAAATCAAAAGATAACGATGAAATCTATTATACTGTTAAGAAGCTAAATGATTTAATTGAGCATTTTGAATTTCAAAGAAGAAGGCGGAAGGAAAAATACTCCTGACAACATTAGATAAGAAGTAATAGCTCCTTCGTCGCTACTACTCTTATCAGGAACCGTTGAACAATCCCTAAGCAGAAGATCAAACATACGAAGGTAAAAAGGCACAACTTGGCTAGAAAAAAAAGTTATGTCAAAAACACGATCAGAACACTTACAGTCTT
>Ga0209187_1002724_pt1 | contig 16016 bp, 12 predicted proteins | sample BantaG_FD_187430 | JGI IMG/M metagenome (GOLD analysis project Ga0209187, IMG submission 187430) | Marine algal microbial communities from Bantry Bay, Ireland - BantryBay_4 metaG (SPAdes) (version 2) | ecosystem: Host-associated > Algae > Red algae > Unclassified | place: Bantry Bay, Ireland... | reverse complement strand
TGAGATATATAATTTACCATATGCAAGCTTATAGTCAAATATAGCTATAATCTTGCATATAAAACACATTAATTCAAGCTTATTTCGTTGATTACCAGTATTTTATCTGTGGTCTGAGGAAGCCCTAATTATCTGCGGTATATATTTTACATATTTATAATTTGTAAGTGCCTTGTGGTAACATAACTAATTATTCCATCTATGTTTTACCTATCTACGCCGTAGCCGCTTCAGAGGCCTTTATTTGGATTAGCTTTTATTTGTTCATCCTCTGATATAAATCCATCTCCATCTAAGTCTATTTTATCAAAATTTTCTTTTAGTCGCCCTCTTACTTCTTCTTCTGAAAGTTTGCCATCTTCATTAGCGTCCCTCTTTTCTAATAGCTTACTGAAGGACTCATTTTTATTAATTCTATTTTTTCGATTATTCTTCTTTTCACTCTGAAATAATTCAATTTCTTCTTGTGTTAATGCACCGTCTTTGTTCTCATCAATTTCAGAAAATATTCCTTTCAGCCTTCCTCTGACTTCACCTTCAGAGAGCGTTCCATTTTCATCGGCATCCATTTTTTGTATTAACTCACTTACTTGTAGAGGAATATTCTTCTGCTGCTTATTTTTAGATTGTGCTTGACATACATTGAGCATAAATACTGCTAATCCAAAAAAATTGTCATCTTTTTTATTATTGTGGTCTGTTTCAGTTATAATTATTTATTATTATAAAAATCATTATAATATAATTTTTTTGTATAGACTTTATCTATCCTTAATTTTTCATGTATTTTATATAGAATATTTCAGTAAGAAGCAGCCGGTAGGGCTAATTTGAGCCTTTCATTTAGGGAAATAATTATTTACGTCATAGACGTTTTATTTGTTTAAATATCCTCTAACTGCTGATGCTCGTTCTTCTACATGTTGTATTAGATTATTCACATCATTTTGAAAGTCAGCAGTATTATTCAAGAAGGAATAACCATTGATTTCAGAGCTTGCATGATCTTCTACTATGGTTGCATAACTATTATACTGAGCCTGAATGGTACTGACGTTAAAGGGACCATTAATGACTTCTTTTAGATAATTGTCATACTGACTCTTATATACTTCATCTTGATATAAATATGCAATGAGTGGCCATGTCGAAGACTGTAAATCCGAAAAGTCTAATGCGAGTGATCCACCTTGCTTTCCCTCTTGCAGTGCTTCATTATTATCCCAAGGAATCCATGTCAACTTATCAGTGTCCGGATCATTGTATAGAAAATAATTATGCGTCATTCTTCCATAGGTATCCCAATTCTGAATAGCTGTATTTTTTGCCAAATATTTTAAAAAAACGTCTGTATCAAATACTTCTTCCAGCTCTGATCTCCATGACTCTACGTCAGTTATTCTCGTGTCATCGTGTAAGACACTTAGTAACTTCTGAACATCAGAAAAGTCTCCATCATCTTCATTTGTCTTTTTAACATACTCGTCTTCATTATAAGTCCCCTCTGCAAAAGTAGCTGCATCTCCATCAGGTTTATATAGATTACCATCATCATCAGCAAACTGTGTATCTATGACTGTATCATCCACTTCTTCTACTAATGTATACAATCCAAAATATTGAGGCCCTTCGCCATAATCTACATAAAGAGTATAGAAGGCTGTATGAGGTGCCACTAGGCCTGCATTACGATACACGTCCCCTGCCACTTTTTCTCGCAGCATTGACAGGTCATTAAAATTATTCTTTAGACTTAGTTTTTTAAATCCATAAAATCGCTGGTTATCTATCTGAGGATACTCATCTTCATACTCGTCAAAATCCAACTTAAATGATAATTTTAAAATACCTGATGCCCAGGTACTCGCTAAGCTAGAATTTACCTTTAAACCGTAGACCGACTTTATACCATTCTACGCCATTATAAAATACTGAACCTGGAATGAAAACTGGGTTTTCATCCGCAAATTCTGCACGGCGTCCATTCTCGAAAGCTCCATATAAGTCTGTCATATTTTCTAACATCAAGTTCCAGTTGTCTTCTGATTTGACGAAATCCAGCCTCTTTACAGCATCGTCTTGAAAGACTTCTGTAAAATTTGGATCTGCGCTTTTGCTATGTGTTTCTTCTGTCCAGTCTGTCGCTTCAAAGTCTGATAGAATCTCTTCAGTTTCTAATTCAGTTCCTTCCCCTACCATGCCCATGACATCTTCATCGTCACTACACGAAAAAAGTAATAGTGAAGCAATTGCGAAAATGGATGTATACAATATATTAATCTTCATACTTAGAAATTTTACTTGCTGAAGCTCTCATCAGCGCTTCATTAATTATTAATTATACTTTACAGTATGATAAGTATGGTCTGATTGAATTGTACTCTATATAGACGAGATTTTTCTAAAATTATTTGTAGTACTGACTGGTCCATAACTACGTATTATGAGGAGGCCTTATATGAATGACATCAGCACAGCTTACTTACAGATCATCTCAGAAAATGATATGTAACAATTATTATCCTGTCCAACTATCATTATATTGAAAAGAAATTTGTTTGAGCCTTTTAAATCCAGCAAACCTATTTCTTTCGGGTATTATACTTGATCTATTTTTCTAAAGTAAAATAGCATCGGTATAATTGAATAGCCTAGCAATCTGAGTAAGACGATCAAAGTGGGAATCATCTAAATTTTCATTTCTGGAATATCCCCTTCTATAATTAATCGACCTTCAGTCGCTTCCTCTATTGCGTCTACAGAGACCCCGGGGGCTCGCTCTATTAATTTAAATCCACCTGGTGTAATATCAAGCACGGCTAAGTTTGTCACTACTTTTTTCACACACTTGACCCCTGTCAATGGCAAGGTACATTGACGCAGTAATTTTGATTGCCCTTTGCGATTCGTATGCATCATGGCTACGATGATGTTATCTGCCGAAGCAACTAAATCCATGGCGCCTCCCATCCCTTTGACCATTTTTCCAGGTATTTTCCAGTTAGCGATATCACCATTATCAGCAACTTCCATTGCTCCTAAAACTGTCAGTTGTATATGTTTTCCGCGTATCATAGCAAAACTCATAGCTGAGTCAAAAATAGCGGCTCCTGGCATAGCAGTAATGGTTTGCTTGCCTGCATTTATAAGATCAGCATCTTCCTCTCCTTCAAAAGGAAATGGTCCCATCCCCAGGATACCATTTTCTGATTGAAATACAACATTGAGACCTTCTGGCACATAATTAGCGATTAGTGTAGGAATTCCTATTCCAAGATTAACATACCAGCCATCTTGTAATTCTTGTGCGATTCTTTTTGCTATGCCTGTTTTATCTAACATTTTCTTACTTATTTATCTGCTGATCTAATGGTTAATTGCTCAATTCTCTTTTCATAATTTATCCCTTGAAATATTCTCTGGACAAATACGCCAGGCGTGTGAATATTATTAGGATCCAGCTCTTCTGGCTCCACTAAATGTTCTACTTCAGCAATTGTTATTTTTCCTGCCATTGCCATGACCGGATTAAAATTACGTGCCGTTCCTTTATAAACTAAATTACCAAAGCGGTCTCCTTTCCATGCCTTTACGATGGCAAAATCTGCTTGTAAAGCATTTTCTAGGATGTGAGGTTTTCCGTCAAAATAGCGAACTTCCTTTCCTATAGCGACTTCGGTTCCATAACCAGCAGGTGTGAAGAAAGCAGGAACACCAGCACCAGCAGCTTGGCACCTCGCCGCTAAGCTTCCTTGAGGAATTAAGTCGACTTCTAATTCTCCACTCAGCATCTGTCGCTCAAATTCTTGATTCTCTCCTACATAAGAAGAAATCATTTTTTTGATTTGACGTTTCTTCAATAATAGGCCTAAGCCAAAGTCGTCTACACCAGCATTATTAGAAATACAGGTTAAGCCCATAATTTCTGCATTGACTAAAGCAGAAATACAATTTTCTGGGATGCCGCATAAACCAAATCCGCCCAACATCAAAGTCATATTATCTTTGATTCCTGATATAGCTTCACAGCATTTGATACATTTTTATTCATTGCTATTTCTAATTAATGTTTTAAAAAAAAAAGGAACACATTTATATTTTTTTTGCGCCATAGTCCAAGTCAAAAATAAACATTTATACATTCATATAAAGTGCATTATCTCCTTATTTTTATTTACATATACCAACCTAAAATAGAAGATCCTTTATAACAACCCTTACTTTATACCCAGAAGACTTGTCAAAATAGACCTCAGTATTTATATTCTTTGCTCTATTTTCTATATTAGATCAGCCTATACTTTCAGAAGAGACTTGATTAATAGGGTTGCCATTGTCTTTAATGCTCATAACCACTTATTCTCCCTCTTTAAAAAATTAAATATTTACCAAATTAACATTCGAATGCTTAATAGCATTGGTTACAGCCTCTTTAAAAATGAAATATAAATTTTGTCTGACATCCGGATTTATTGGCTGTTTCGCCCTTTATCTTGTAAGATTGATCTCATAGTAAACTGAGCACATGTCTTCGTATGCTGATAACCATTGACATCAGACACATCAATCTCTATTTCATGACCCTGCTCGTCTAATATCAGCATCCCTACCATTCTCCATAAAAAGTATAAGTGTCCATCATTATCATCCAATTCAAAATAGGTCCAGAAGACTCCCTGATCAGCTACATGATCATTCAGATCTAACACTTCATTAAATTGCACTCCATCGGTAGACTTTAAGACAGGTTGGCTCTTGTTGTGCCCATGTCGAAGAGAAGACACAAATATTGTCAGATTCATCTTGGTATAAATACTTAAATCAATTTCTGTCAGGTAGCTGCCAGACATCTCTTATTGTCTTGGATGCCGGATGCAGCAAGCATACTTTATTATCTTCCAGAAATAGTATGCTATCTTCTGTGAGTATGATTTTGCTATAGAAATAGTAATCGTCTTTCTTTTTTCCAATTAGCTTACTTAGTCCTACTTGATCTATTTGGAGGCCTTTATAATTATATAGTCCTTATCGTCATGAAACCAGCAATAACCTGCTTCATCAAAGTCCACTTGCTACTTCACCTTAATATGGATAGTCTATGATAGAGTTATCGATTTGCGCATACCAATAGCTGAAGCTTAATATAAAACCTAAAAAGCTCAGAACAAGCCTATGGCTTAAAACTATTTCCACGATAAATTAAAAACTATTTTAGCAACGACAGACGCAAGCTAGTCAAATCAAAAGATAGAATAACACCATCATGACCATGATAGATATACGTTTTCGACTGTCTAAGCAAGTAACTATTCTGTCGTAATCTCTCTTCTTACATTCAAAAGATTCATGGTACAGGTCATGTGATCACCCGCTGTTAGGACAAAGTCTTGTTTTACTTTAGTCCCATCGCTGTATTCTGCAGGCTTCCATGCTGGCATTGCACAGATCGTCTGTAGGAGTATGTCTGTCGCATCCTTGTCATGCTTTGGGAGAAGATTTTCGACTGCTGTAGGTATGTACGCTTCTTCGACCTCACCTTCTTCATCTATGGTAAACTGGATGGCTATAACATTATTTTGATGAAAACTTTCATCTGGAATTTTATTCATCGCATTTTCGGTAAAGTACTGTGCTAACTGTGTGGATCCTCCTGGGTATTGTGCTTCAGCTATAGGATTAATAATAAATGTAAAATCATACTTTTTCACTTCATTATGCTTAAGCGTATTGTCTGGTAAGTAAGTGACTACGATAGAGATATCTGAGCCAAAATCAGCTTGCTCCATAAGGTCTTTCTGCTCTTTTGTCAGTAAATCATTTTTACTCAAAGCTTTCTTTTTACTTCCATCAATGATTGCCGTTAGCTCGACCGATTCAAATTCTTTTACCCATGATGGTTTATAATAAGGATTAATATCTTCTATCGTCTTAGCATCTTTTAGTGTTTTCTCAGAGATAGATAGAGGGACATATACCTGATTTACTTCCAAGGTTAACTCATAGGACGCTGTATCCTGAGCAGCGCTTATCATTGTATAAAAGCTGATAAATGATAGCATAAAATGTTTTAAGGTCACACCTTTCAGGTTGACACCTTTTTTATAATCTTTAAAAATCATAATCTAAAGGTAGGGCAGATCGGATATGAAATCCACAAATCAAGTGTAAATTTAATGTAAATCCTGTGTAAAATAAGTGCAAATTCCCATTTTGCAGGTTATAATCAGCAGGCGCTGTATCATATGAGCTAACAGATTATTATGTGTAGCTTGTTAAGATTGAGTCCACTAAACAAAGTAATAATATCCTATTTTTAAAATATCCCTACTTTACGCAGGTGAGTCAAGATTATAATGTTTAATATATGATAAGGCGTTCTCACTGTTTCCATAGCGAGTCGCTTACCGATGAGAGTAATTATATAGACCAAAGATAAAAGGTCAAGTTTACTTCGGTTGGTTTAAAATTATGACCACTGAATATAATATAATATGGTCTATTACAAATTGAGAAGAGAAAGAAATGATATGAATGAAGTAACACTGAAGCAAGATTTAGACATAAGCTGGATTGATGAGACACAGCAAATAGCCAATCGAATCAGACTGCGAGGTTTTGATTATGTGATGCGAAATAATGGCGGCTATCTCAGTCAGATCTGTTCCACATCAGAACTCTTTGCACTGCTGTATCATAAAGTATTGCACCTGGGGCTAAGTGAAGCCCCGATGATTCCTCACGCTTTTGCAGGCGTTCCGAGTGATAACAATCCTGACTTTTTCAATGGTGGTGCATACAATGGTCCTCAATCTTCAACTTACGATAGATTCATATTCTCCCCTGCTCATTATGCATTGGTACTTTATGTGACCTTAATAGAGGCGGGCAGAATGGCACCTGAAGGCTTGGAGGCATTTAATACTGATGGGAGCACAGTAGAACTGATCGGGGCAGAGCATTCACCTGGTGTGGAGACCACGACAGGATCACTGGCACAGGCACTGAGTCAAGCAGGAGGAATCGCTCTTGCTCGAAGAATAAAGAAGGAAACAGGTCGAGTATGGGTCATGATGAGTGATGGAGAATTTCAAGAAGGGCAGACTTGGGAAGCTGTACAGGCCCTTGCACATTATAAACTGGATAACATTGGCGTCTATGTGGATGTAAACCGACAGCAGTGTGATGGAGCGATGGAAGATGTCATGGAGATCGGTAATCTGGCAGCTAAGCTGGAGGCATTTGGAGCGCGAGCTTATGATGTAGATGGACATGATTTAGAAGCTCTTTATGCGCCTTCTCAGCTGGAGCGAGACGGTAGGCCGTTATTCATCTTAGCGAATACAGATCCTTGCAGAGGTGTGCCCAGACTGAATGATAACGCACCAATAATTCACTACCTGCGCTTTAAGTCTGAAGATGAAAAAGCAGCGTATCAGAAAGATTATGAAATAATGGCTAAGACAACGTCTGTGACGTAGATAATTATGACATCCAATGATGTAACTAATAAAACTGGTGTCGATATAGCTATCCTATTTCATAACGAAAGCTATCGGTAGGAAAATAGATCGAGTATAATACTCGAAAGAAATAGGTCTACTGGATTAAAACCTCCCAAACCAATTTCTCTTCGGTATAAGCTATAGAAATAAAATAAAGTCAAATGAAACATCTATGAAGATGATGATTAAGACACCTAAGGGCATGATTGTATATCTGATTCGCTCATAGTATTTCGTTGCAAATATGAAACAAATGAAACTAGTCGTAAGACCGCATGTAGAAAACTTTATCAACTGGTCAAAGGATAAACCAGAAGTCATCGTGATGACCGCTGATCTCACTAATTCTTGTGAAGTCGGTAAATGGAGAGACACTTATCCAGATCGCTATTTTTCTATGGGGATGGCGGAGCAGAATATGATGGGCTTCGCATCGGGCATGGCCAGAGAAGGATTCGTGCCTTACATCCATACCTTTGCCGTATTCATCTATCGCAGACCCTATGATCAGCTGGCGATGTCGATTGCATATCCTAATCTGAACGTGAAGTTTATGGCATTCTTACCAGGTATAGTCACGCCAGGAGGTGTCACTCATCAGGCCATTGAAGACATCGCCATCATGCGCACCACACCTAATATGACCATTCTTAGTACTGCAGATGCGACTGAAGTGGAGACAGTACTGGATGTGGCTCACAGCATTAATGGCCCTGTATATGTCAGAATGCTTCGTGGTGAGATGCCACGCTTATTCGATACACCGATGGTCTTTAATCAAGCGAGAGTCCTGCATGAAGGAACCGATGTATTAATCCTCTCTACAGGTGTGATGACGGAAGAAGCGATGAGAGCGACTTATGCACTGCAGCAGAAAGGCATCTCTATAAAGCAGATGCATATATCTACCTTAAAGCCCTTTACTGATCCTGCGGTCCTCGATGCCTTATCCAATATTAAGCATGGAGCCATCACCTTAGAAAATCATAGCATTATAGGGGGTCTTGGTTCAGCGGTCTCAGAACTAATGACTGATCATGGCATCGGCAAGACACTCATCAGGCTGGGATTAAAAGATACTTATGCACATGGAGCCAGCTACCAATATCTGATCAAAGAATACGAACTTAATGCGATATCATTAGTCATTGCAGTAGAATCATTATTAAAAATTAAAACAGACATCAATGCAGCAGATCTGCAAGAAGCAAGGTTGGAGGATGTGACTGGAGATAGTAAAGTAGAAGCACTGTAGAAGGGTAGGTCTGTCATTTTATTATGAATAAATTATATAGCAAAATGATTAATGTTATGGTTGCTGTAAGTATGTGTCACCCACCTAAATTCCCTCAATGGAGGCATGCTTTGCTGCTAAGCGCGAGAACTTTAACTTTTAAAGAGTGGCATATTCTGTATCAATTAAGACTGACATTTTAAAATAAGAATAATAATGATACAAGCAGTACATCATCTTAATTTATCTGGTGAGCGATTCGATGTGGTATATCATGTCACTGGAGATCAGGAATCAGTAAAAGACATAGCCAGAGATATATGCATCGAGCAGACCATAGAATTTCCAGCTGATTTAATTGATGCTGATGATGACATCCGTCATGGCATCATGGGTCAGGTTAAACATACCTCACAGCTTCATGAAGACACATGGGAGGTCATCATAAGTTACGCGATCGAGACCACTGGTTTTACCTTACCACAGTTCTTGAATGTCGTTTTTGGGAATATCAGCATTAAGCCTAACATAAGAGTGGCTAAGCTTATGAATCTACCTGCTACATTATTAAATCATTTTAAAGGACCGCGATTTGGTGTCGCAGGATTACGGAGTGTCGTAAATGAGCCGCGCCGCGCCCTGCTGTGTACTGCGCTAAAGCCTATGGGATTATCCAGTCAAGCACTTGCTCAGCAAGCTTATGAATTCGCCAAAGGTGGCATAGACTTTATTAAAGATGATCATGGCCTAGCGAATCAGTCCTTTGCTCCTTATCGTGAGAGAGTGGAGCGCTGTGCAGAAGCTGTCGCCAAAGCAAATCAAGAGACAGGCTACCAGTGCAGATATGTACCATGCTTAAGCTCTCCGATGGAATCCATCATGGAGGATGCACTCTTCGCTAAGTCTCTAGAAGTTGGTGGTCTATTGATCGCGCCAGGTTTAGTCGGATTCGACACAATGAGAGCTATCGCAGATCATGATGACATAGCGCTACCTATACTAGCGCATCCATCATTTGTCGGATCCTATGTTTTATCTCCTCAACAAGGAATATCGCATGATGTCCTTTTTGGTCAATTGATGCGTCTATCTGGTGCGGATACCTCGATTCTTCCTAACTATGGTGGTCGCTTCTCGTTCAGCCGAGAAGAATGTCGAGCTATTGCAGAGGGCACTCAGTCAGACATGATGCATATTAAAAAATCATTTCCTTCACCAGGTGGCGGGATGACATTGGACAGGATCAAGGAGATTCATGATTTCTATGGATCTGACATGATGTTTTTAATTGGTGGTGCATTACATCGGGGAGAGAAGGGGCTGACGGAGACCTGCAGTCATTTTAGGGAGTTTGTGGAGAAGCTCTAAGTATGACACCATACAATTTATCAATTATTACAAACACAATTGCAAAACAATATAATAATTACATAACGATAACATATAACATTAAATAAAAAATATAGAGCACATATTTATTACATTTACCGATACTACCTAAATAATAAATATGATTAAACAGCATTTAATGGGCATCAAATTGCAGTTATCTATAAAAGAGCATCAGTTCATATTATCGTTCATATTCATCATAATATTATTCACATCAGCCGACGCACAAAGGACCATTACAGGCACAGTCCTTTCGGAGACTGATAAAACAACATTGCCAGGCGCCTCTGTCATAGAAAGCGGCACCGCCAATGGGACGGCGACTGATATAGATGGTTATTTTACACTGAGTGTTGCTGATGATGCTGAGGCATTAGAGGTATCTTACATAGGATTTCAGACCTTAGAAATCCCTATCACAGATAATGAAGTAACCATTCTGCTACGAGAAGATGTGAATAGCTTAGACGAGGTCATCATCGTAGGCTATGGGACTCAAAAGAAGAGTGACTTAGTGAGTGCAGTCACTAAAACTGATATGACCAAAGCCGTACTAACACCCACGTCTGATGTAACTGAGATGCTGAGAGGTAGAATATCTGGACTCCAAGTAGATGTCGGAGGCGGATCTCTAAGACCAGGTGGCACGTCAGAAATTATTTTTAGAGGGCGCAGTTCTATTGAAGGAAATGTGAGCGGTATCTTTGTTGTAGATGGTGTCGTCAGAGATGGAGGTATTGAAGATATCAATCCTGATGATATCAAATCAATTGAATTTTTGAAAGACGCCTCGGCTCAAGCCATCTATGGTTCGCGAGCCGTTAATGGAGTCGTTCTAATCACCACTAAGCGAGGTAGCTCTGAAGAAATCAGAGTTTCTTACCACGGATTTTTAACCACTAAATCTATAGAAAGAAATTTTGACGTATACAATGGACAAGAATTCGCTCAGTTAAGAAGAGAGGCCAATCGTGCTATTGCAGCAGATGACCAATTTCCTAATGATGCTGATATATTTTCAGAGATTGAACTAGAATCAATTGCTAATAACGAGTTTGTCGATTGGGAAGAGGAGCTACTGAGTTCAGGCATGGTAAATAGTCAGTCCTTTAGTATTAATGGCGGTACAGAATTTACCAAAGTCTTTGCAAGTTTAAATTATTTTAAAGAAAATGGTATCATTCCCACTTCAAGCTACGAAAGAAAAAACCTTCGATTGAATATTGATCAATCGATCAGTGATCGAATTTCCTTACGATTTGATATTAATCTACTCAATGACGATATCGAAAGAGCGGCTAATGTGAATGTCATTACCTTCTCTCCATTAGGCAGAGCCTATAATCCTGATGGAAGTTTGACGCGATTTCCAAGTGGAGAAGAGCTAACAGCGACAAGTCCTCTATGGAACTTGCGTGAGTCAGATCATGATGAGACTGGCAATGATTTTGTTGTCAATTTTATTCCATCTTTTAAGATCACCGATGATTTAAATTATCAATTTAAAATATCTGGAACTCGTAAAAATTCAGAAAGAGCTCAATACCAATCGTCCCTTAGTTCGGCAGGAGACACTGATCGCGGCATTGCCAGAATAGACAATCAGTTCCGAGAGGCATTCTTCATAGAGAACATCATATCATATGACAAAAAACTTAATAATTTAAATAAAATTAATCTCACCTTGGTGCAAGCCATAGATGAAAATAATTTTTCCAGAACACTGACAGAAGGTCGAGGATTTATCAATGAGGACTTAGGCTACGATGGTATCACTAATGCCATAGGAAATGTCAACGTCATCCGTGATAAAACGAAAATACGAACAGCATCATTTATGGGAAGGGTAAGGTATAACCTTGCTGAAAAATATCTGCTGACAGCGACTGTCAGAGCAGATGGTTCTTCTGTGAATGCTTCTAACTTTAAGTGGACATATAACCCGGCAGCTGCAGCAGCATGGAAGATTCATAATGAAGGATTCTTAAGTGATATTAATCAAATACAAGAATTAAAATTAAGAATCAGCTATGGATCTTTAGCTAACTCACTCAGCAGACCTTATACCTCACTTTTCACAGCTGATGGTCAAAACTATATCTTTGATGGGAATACAGCCTCTGGGTATTCGCCATCTACGATACTACCTAATCCTAATTTAGAGCATGAGACTATCACGACATTTAACTTAGGCGTAGATTTTAATATTTTCAAAAGATTTCTATCAGGTAGTATAGAGTACTATGACTCTAGAACGAAAGACTTACTACTGCGACGTGGCGTGCCTTCTACCACAGGTTACAGCTTTACTTTCTTCAATGCAGGTGAAGTTCAGAATAAAGGAATCGAGCTGAGCCTGACCGCTAATATTATCAACACAGAAGACTTCAGCTGGTCTGTATCTAGTAATTTTTCTAACAATAGAAATAAGCTAATAGAACTGTATGATGATGGTAATGGTAATGCAATCATAGAAGATGACGCCTTTAATTATTATGTAGGGCAAGCCGTTGGAGTGATCAGACAATATGCATTTGATGGCATCTACCAAGAGGGTGATGATTTTGATAATGCACCTCAAGCCAATCCAGAATCTACTAATCCGCAATTGAATCTTAGGCCAGGTGATATCAGAATAAAAGATACCAATGGTGTAGACGCTAATGGAAATACGACTGGCCAGCCAGATGGTAAAATAACGCCAGAGGATCGAATCTTTACTGATGGCAATCCAGATTGGTTTGGCTCACTTTCATCTACCATAGCTTATAAAGGCTTTGATCTATTTGTAGATTTTTATGCTGTAGAAAATGCGACTAAAGTAAATCCATTCTTGTCAAGCTTTAATAATGGTGGTACATTATCTGGGAAACTAAACGGTGTCAAAGTACCATACTACACTCCAGAGAATCCTTCAACGACTTTCCCAAGACCTAATTTTGATTCTGCCCCACAGTTCTTAAATGCTTTAGCACTAAAAGATGCTTCTTATGTGAGACTGAGAACACTAAGTTTAGGATATACACTGCCCAGCACATTATTGTCCAATCTCAATATTAGTCAAGTGAGACTTTATGTGACAGCAACTAATGTATTTACGAATACTGACTATATAGGCTATAGCCCAGAGGTAAATATCAGAAGTACATTTTCTAATGCCGACACAGGTTATCCAGATGCTAAGAGCTATACATTTGGATTAAAAGTTAGTTTATAAATAATATCAAATTCTATGATCATGAAAGATATATATTCTCATAAAATGATACGGTTAAGTATGCTGTTCATGATGACAGTTTACTGTTCCACTTCATGCACAGATTATTTAGCAGAGCAACCCAGTACTCTAATAGATTCAGCATATATATATAATACAGAAGAAGGACTCAAGTCAGGTGTCGTCAGTCTATACAAGTTTAATAGAGATCGCTATGACAGGCGAATTGAAGATTTTATGGGCGGCGTCCTATTGCCGTCGCGAAGTGATTTAGCATTTAATCGGTCTGGCTATTTAGGCTTAATCGGAAGATACCAGAGAGCTGTGTCGCCAGTCGATTTGGGTGCTAATTTTGTATCGACTTTGTTCTGGAAGCACTTTTATAATATTACGAATAAAGCGACTGACCTCATAAATGCCGCTGAGATCATAGAAGGTGTAGATGAAATAACAAAGAATCAAATTATCGCGGAAGCAAAATTCTTTAGAGCTAATTCATATTTCTACTTATATAGAATGTATAATAATATGTTTGTCACTGATGTATCTGTCACAGTTGATAATGCCTTCACTGTAGTTAATGATAGGTCAAGTAAAGAAGAAATATTTGACTTCATAAACAATGATTTAGAGTTTGCCATTGCTAACTTAGAGTGGACAGGAGAGTTCGGAAGAGTCACTAAAGGAACAGCTAAACATATAAAAGCGAAAGTAGCCATGTGGCAAGAAGATTGGGAAGAAGCTAAGGTACAAGCCCTATCAGTCATAGAAGATCCTGAAAGTCCTCACAGCCTTGTCGAAAATACAGCCGATGTTTTTGCAGGAGACAGAAATCATTCAGAACAATTATTCGTAGTCCAAGCATCAGATAATCTTTTAGGGGGTGGAGGTACGACCATGATTAATGCTAACTATGTGACCCAATACTTTCAGATCAGTGGTATTAATTCTGATCTAGATCAGGGCGGCCGTGGTTTTTCAAGGATTCTACCTAATCTTTATTTGCAGGGACTTCTCGCCGAAGACCCTAATGATACAAGAGATGATAATACCTATTTTAGACGCGAATATTTCTATAACACAGGACCAGATGTCGGACAAAAAATAGATATATACGCCCCTATTACAGATTTAGATAATCCCAGTGAAACATATCAAAGATACTATCAGCGATTACATCCTTCTTGTATAAAATATGCGCAAGATGATGATGATCCTAATTCATATCTACAGCGAAGTAATATCCTTGTTTATAGACTCGCAGAGACTTATCTCATCGCTGCTGAAGCGCTCTTACAGTCAGGCGGCGACCCTCTACCATATATTAATGCCATCAGAACACGAGCCGGTGCTGCTGAATTAACATCTGTGGATATGCAGTCTATTTTAGATGAGCGAGCTCGTGAATTGTCATTCGAAGGGTCTCGCTGGTTTACCTTAAAGAGAATGGGCGCTAGTGTGATGAATAAACAAATGAGAAGCTTTGCTGGAGATGGAGAATTTTTTCCTGCTAATTTTGGAGGTGAAAAAGACCCAAGGGTCAACTGGCAAGATCATTTTATTAATTTCCCTATATTTCAGGAAGACCTTGATTTATTAGGTGCAGGATATCCACAAAATGATGGGTATTAATTAAGTCTGCAAATGTCTATTTAAATCTTTCTGAGCATCAGTTAAATCAGCTATTTAGATTTCCTTTTTCTATTAGGCTATTTGATTGGGTACTTATCATTTACTCTGTATGGACTATGTATATACGTCTTATAAATTAACGATATGAGGGTTAGCTTTTTGGTATTGATTTTAGTTAGTTTTCATTCTTGTAAGCTCTATCAGCCCTTAGCATTTAATAGTGGCTCTGCAGATAATCCAGTGATCGCTCACAGGGGGGCATGGAAGGCACAGGACTTACCTGAAAACTCAATAGCAGCACTACAGCAATCTATTTTATTAGATTGCGCAGGATCAGAATTTGACGTTAGGATGACAGCAGATGATGTTTTAATTGTCACTCATGACAGTGATTATCAATCTTTACAAGTCGAAGAAAACACTTTTGCTCAGCTGTCTAAAGTAAAGTTAGACAATGGCGAGTCACTGCCCACACTTCGAGACTTTATAAAAGCTGGGATGAAAAACAATATCACTACTGGATTAGTCTGTGAAATCAAACCATCCAAGTCTAAAAAAAGAGGGGAACACATAGCAGAAAAGGTCATAGCCCTTGTCAAGGAATTAAAAGCTGAAAATTATATAAGCTCCTATATCAGTTTTGACTATAATATGCTAAAGAAAATAATTGAAATAGATCCAAGTGCACAGACCCAATACTTAGATGGTAAGAAATCACCAACAGAATTAGCGCAGGATGGTATCACTGGAATGGACTACCATATGAATGTCTACAAAGAAAACCCAGCGTGGATCCAAGAGGCAAAAGACTTAAATCTTACTCTAAACGTATGGACTGTAAATACTCAGGAAGATTTAGACTTATTTCTCGCATATGGGTTTGACTTCATTACGACTGACGAACCAGAATTTTTACTCAAAGTAATGAACACCAATCATACAAATAATGGATATCAAATGGTGTGGAATGACGAGTTTAACTATTCAGGCAAACCTGATTCTACTAAGTGGGGATATAACTATGGCTTTGTAGCGAATG
>Ga0209187_1002723_pt1 | contig 16020 bp, 9 predicted proteins | sample BantaG_FD_187430 | JGI IMG/M metagenome (GOLD analysis project Ga0209187, IMG submission 187430) | Marine algal microbial communities from Bantry Bay, Ireland - BantryBay_4 metaG (SPAdes) (version 2) | ecosystem: Host-associated > Algae > Red algae > Unclassified | place: Bantry Bay, Ireland... | reverse complement strand
CCAGCGCTTCATATTATTTCCCAATGAATTCCGGTGGTTCCCTTCGGTCACCGACCGGCTAATTGCCTTCAAGCCTCCGGCTTTCTTTTCAGGGCAGAGCGAACTCCTTTCCATACAAATCGGCTTAACTAAGTGCCATTGGTGTCTGACCCCAATGGCACATAGATATGCGGTCCAGCCTATCTTCTGCGACATGTGACATTATGGGAATCCGCCCCAAGGGGGTGGGATATGGTAGCCCGAGTGCAAGGCCGCGAAGCGGCCGCAGCGCCGGGTTACGTGCATACGTAAGAGGCAACGAGGGGTAAGCTCTATATCGTATGAGAACTCGAACCGAGGCGCAGAACGTAGCCCCGCGCAGTTTATATCCTGCTTGCATTCTGTTATGCCCGAAATCCACTAAAACGAAACCCTCAGAAATTCCAGGAATCGTTTATCATACGCTTTTCATCCGGTTGGGTGTCGCCGCGAAGCGGCTTAGGGCGACATCCGCCGGGACCACGGCCTCCTCACTTCGTTCGTCAACCATGGCTATCAATGTGTCAGCGCTACGCGCCTTGCGTCGTCTGGATTGGCTTGATTCATTGAGGTTCCCCTTAGTAAGGTAACGCCACTTCTGTGACGTTAAGTACTCTCGGCGATCCTTGGCGAATTACTATGGAAGAATTACTTACAAGGGTGCAAGGGAAGCAACAAAGCAGTAAGCTTTGGCTTACCGCTTTGAGTGATCAGGAGGACGGCGCAGAAGGCGCTTACTTGTACCCCAAAATCGGAGCCAACCAGCGCTCGGCCTCGGCCAAGGTCATCCCTTTTCGGGTAGCATAATCTTCTATCTGATCCTGATCGACCCGGCCAATGCCAAAGTATTTGCTTTCGGGATGCCCGAAGTAAAATCCGCTGACCGCGGCCCCGGGCATCATAGCATAGCTCTCCGTAAGCGAAATCCCGGCGTCATTTTCAGGTGCGAGCAAACGGAAGAGATCGCCCTTTTCGGTGTGGTCGGGGCAAGCTGGATAGCCCGGCGCAGGACGAATCCCAGCGTACTTCTCCATCACCAAATCTTCGTTACTGAGCTCTTCATCCGGCGTGGTTCCCCAAATATCTTTGCGAACCCGCTCGTGCATGTGCTCGGCAAAGGCCTCCGCCAAACGATCCGCCAAGGACTCACACAAAATCATATTGTAGTCATCGTGGTCGGCCAAATACTTCTCTTTCAGCTTCTCGATCCCCACCCCTGTCGTCACCGCGAACATCCCGAGCCAATCGGTTTTGCCTGTACTCTTCGGCGCAACAAAGTCGGCCAAGCACATGTTTGAAGTCCCGTTGCCTTTGTCATTTTGCTGACGTAAAAAGCGGAAGGTATGCAGGAGCTCTTCCCGCGATTCGTCCGCGTAAACTTCAACATCATCTGAACCGACTTGGTTTGCAGGCCAGAAACCAATCACACCATTTGCGGTCAACTGCTTGCCAGCGACCAATTCGTCCAGCATGGCCAATGCGTTTTCGTACAGCTCAGTCGCCTGCTCGCCGACCACCTTGTCTTTCAAGATCTTGGGAAACTTCCCGTGCAGATCCCAGGTCATGAAGAATGGAGTCCAGTCAATCCGCTCAATCAGTTTTTCAAGCGGGTAATCCAAAAAGGCTTTACGGCCAAGAAATTCTGGCTTGGGCGGTTCATATGAATTCCACTCGATGGGATAGGCTCGATTTCGCGCTTCGGCAATCTGCAAAAAGTTCGTCCGCTTTTTTCGCCCCGCATGACGCTCTCGGATATCATCGTATTCGCTACGAACATCGGCGGCATACGCGGTCTTGCGGTCGTCACTCAACAGCTCAGCTACTACACCAATTACGCGGGACGCATCCGGCACATAAATCACCGACTTCTCAAACTTCGGCGCGATCTTCACCGCAGTATGCACTTTAGAGGTCGTTGCGCCACCGATCAACAACGGCTTGTCGATCCCCAGTCGCTCCATCTCAGCCGCGACATGACACATCTCGTCGAGCGACGGCGTAATCAACCCGCTCAACCCGATGACATCGCAGTTATGTTCTTCCGCCGCTGCAAGAATTTTTTCGCAGGGCACCATGACACCGATGTCAACCACTTCATAATTGTTGCACTGCAAAACCACTCCAACGATGTTCTTGCCGATGTCGTGCACATCGCCCTTCACGGTTGCCATGAGAATCTTGCCCTTGGCAGAGGCGGTGGAGCTGGTCTTTTCCGCATCAAAAAACGGTTGTAGATACGCCACGGCTTTTTTCATTACCCGAGCCGACTTCACGACTTGCGGGAGAAACATTTTTCCGGAACCAAAGAGGTCGCCGACAATGTTCATGCCATCCATGAGCGGGCCTTCGATCACCAAAATCGGTTTACCTAAAGTGGTTCGGGCTTCTTCGGTATCTTCGTCAATATAATCCGTGATCCCTTTGACCAAGGAATGCGAAAGACGTTTTTCAACCGACTGTTCGCGCCAGCTCAGATCTTCAACCCGCTTTTTCCCACTGCCTTTAACCGTCTCAGCCATCTCGAGCAAACGCTCCGTGGCATCTTCGCGACGATTCAAAACGAGGTCTTCCACCAACTCACGCAACTTGGGCTCGATCTCTTCGTAGACTTCGAGCTGCCCCGCGTTGACAATCGCCATGTCCAAGCCTGCTTTGATCCCGTGGTACAAGAAGACGGAGTGAATCGCTTCACGCACCGGATTGTTGCCACGGAAGGAGAAACTTACGTTACTCAAGCCACCACTGATCTTCACCAGCGGACAACGCTTCTTGATCTCGGTCGTCGCCTCAAAAAAGTCGACCGCATAATTATTATGCTCGGACATACCTGTGCCGATAGGAAAGATATTGTGATCGAAAATGATGTCCTGCGGCGGGAAACCAATATCCATGAGGATCTTGTAGGAACGTTCACAAATCTCCACCCGGCGCGCCACCGTATCGGCCTGACCTTCCGTGTCGAAAGCCATGACAACAATCGCTGCCCCGTAACGCATCGCTTTTTTCGCGAGGGCGATAAACGGTTCTTCGCCTTCTTTCAGACTGATCGAATTGATGATGCATTTTCCCTGCACACATTTCAGACCTTCTTCGATCACGTTCCAAGCCGAGGCATCGACCATGATCGGCACTTTGCTGATATCTGGCTCGGCCATGACGAGGTTCAAAAAGTCGCGCATGACTTCGGCCGAATCCAGCAGACCTTCATCCATGTTGATGTCGATAATCTGAGCCCCATCTTCAACTTGATTCCGCGCCACCGCGAGCGCTTCTTCGTACTTCTCTTCTTTGATGAGGCGAAGGAACATGCGGGAGCCGGTAACGTTGCAACGCTCTCCCACGTTTACAAAATTCGTTTCTGGGGTGAGGGTAAAAGGCTCGAGGCCGCTCAAACGCAGGTACGGCTCTGGCGCCGCCACCTTACGTGGCGAACGATCGTTCACCGCATTCGCGATCGCTTTAATATGTTGTGGGGTGGTGCCGCAACAGCCGCCCACGATATTGAGGTAACCACTTTCCGCGAACTCGCGAAGTAAGGGAGCCATGTCACCTGGCTCCATATCGTATTCACCGAACTCATTCGGCAGCCCCGCATTCGGGTGACAGCTCACATAGGTCCCAGCATGTTTGGCCATCTCAGCAATGTATGGACGCATGTCACTCGGCCCCAGCGCACAGTTTAACCCAATGCTGATAGGATTGGCATGCGCCATCGAATTGTAAAACGCTTCCGTTTGCTGCCCCGTCAAGGTCCGCCCAGAGGCATCGGTGATCGTTCCTGAAATCATGATCGGCAGCCTGTAGCCAATCTCGTCAAACAAATCCAAGGTACCCGCGATGGCCGCCTTCGCATTCAAGGTATCAAAAATCGTTTCGATCAGAATGAAATCCGATCCCCCATCGACCAAGCCTTTACCGGCTTCTTTGTAGGCCTCCACCAGTTGGTCCCAAGTGATCCCACGCGCGCCCGGATTGTTTACGTCTGGAGAAATCGAAGCGGTGCGATCCGTCGGCCCGAGCACCCCCGCAACAAAGCGCGGCTTCTCAGGAGTTGAATACTTATCCGCCGAAGCACGGGCCAAGGCTGCACCGGCTTTACTCAACTCGTAGCCATGCTCTTGCAGGCCATAGGTTTTAAGCGAAACGCGGTTCGAGTTAAAGGTATTCGTCTCAAGAATATCCGCCCCTGCCCCAAGCATCGCATCATGAATCCCCGCGATCACGTCCGGCCGCGTCAGGGTCAACAGGTCGTTGTTCCCCTTCAAGTCCGAAGGATGATCCGCATACACATCTCCACGGAAATCCGCCTCTTCCAAGGGAGACACCTGAGAAAAGTTCTGAATCATGGTGCCCATCGCACCATCAATGATTAAAATCCGCTCTTCGAGGAGAGCGCGCACCTGTTTTTCAACTGATTCTGACATAGTATTCATTTATCCGGTTTAACGGATATAGCAACTGAAAAGACGCTTCGAACCGGAAAGGCATGAATCACCGAGGTAACGCGGCATGCGCTAGCTCATATGGGTAAAAAGTCGACAATTACGGGTAACAGGCCCGTCTTCACACAGGTAGATAGAGCATGAATCAAACAGCATGTCGTTGGGGTATTTTGGGATGCGCAGACATTGCCCAGAAAAATTGGAAATCCATTTGGAATGCAAAAAATGCAACCTTGGTTGCGGTCGCATCTCGAAGTGTCGAGCGGGCGGAGGCCTTTATCGAAACCTGCCAAGCCTATGCTGGCTATTCCCCTGCCCCTATCGCGCTGGGGAGTTACAAAGAGCTGCTGGCCCGTGAGGATATCGACGCGGTGTACATTCCACTGCCAACCGGTCTCCGCAAGGAATGGATCATCAAGGCGGCCGAAGCCGGCAAACATGTCTTGGCGGAAAAACCCTGCGGCCGAAACGCAGACGAGCTGAAAGACATCGTCGAAGCTTGTGAAACAAACCAGGTACAGTTCATGGACGGAGTGATGTTCATGCACAGCCAACGCCTAGCCAAACTCCGTGAGGTTTTGGACGACGGCGAATCGGTCGGTGAGCTACGTCGGATCGCAACCCAGTTTTCATTCAACGCCCCCGAAGAATTTTTCACCAGCAACATCCGACTCAACAGCGATCTCGAACCGCTGGGTGCGCTCGGTGATTTAGGTTGGTACACGATACGACTCATTCTCTGGGCCGTGAACTACGAGATGCCGGAGCGGGTCAGCGCCCGACTTCTCACCGAAGGTAAACGCGACGACAGCCCCGCCGCCGTCCCACTCGAATTCAGCGGCGAGTTGTTTTTCAAAGGCGGGATCTCCTCGACCTTCTACTGCTCCTTCATCACCGAGAACCAGCAATGGGCCAATTTCTCCGGCAACAAAGGCTATGTGCAGCTAAACGATTTTGTCCTCCCCTTTTATGGGCCTGAATCCAGCTTTGAAGTAAACAACACGGCCTTCGACGTGGATGGCTGCAACTTCCATATGAAGCAATATCCCACCCGACATACGGTGAAGGAATACAGCGACGGCATGCCGGGCTCGCAGGAATCACGGATGATCGAAACCTTTTCTGCCCTCGCGCTATCGGGTGAACCAGACCCGCATTGGCCTGAAATCGCGCTCAAGACGCAGCAGGTTATGGACGCCTGCCTCGCCGCGGCCGCCTCAGACCAGGCCTAGTTGGTTAAGCCTACTTGGTCAAAGTTTCTGGCGTACTTTCAGCACGCAACCGATTGCAAATTCCTAACCCCAGGCTGAAGCCTGGGGCTTTTAAGTTCGATGCTTTCAGCATCTTATTCGGATAGACAATGCGCCATCATTAACCGATCACGTTCCGGGGGGCTAAATATAAAAAAGCGGGCTCATATGAGCCCGCTTTTATGCATCGGTCGCGAACGACCCGACGATATGAAATCTAGAAACTAGATCGCATCGCTACCGGTTTCCCCGGTCCGGATCCGAATCACCTGATCCACTGGCTTCACGACAATTTTGCCATCACCAATGTTTCCGGTACGGGCCGCAGCGCAAATCGTATCGATCGCGAGCTGAACGAAGTCCTCGTTCACGATGATATCGATTTGGGTTTTCGGAATGAGGTTCGGCTTCATTTCACGTCCACGGTAAAGCTCGGGCTCGCCCTGATCTTGTCCGTGACCCGCGCAACGGTTCACCGTGATCCGAGCAATCTCGGCCGCGATGAGCGCTTCACGCACTTCATCAAGTTTTTCAGTCTGAATAATCGCAGTAATTTGTTTCATGTGAGTGCTCCAGATTTAGTTGAGGTTAAGCATGCCGTAGCCCTGCTCGCCGTGAAGCGAACTATCAAGACCGGCTTTTTCCATATCCGCGGGTAGGCGGAAGCCAACCGTGAATTTGACGATGTAAAAGATAACGAAGGTCGCAACCGCCGCCAAGGCAATGGTGATTCCCATCCCGATAAGCTGAGCTTTCATACTGACCGCTTCCCCTTCGCGAGCGAAGAAAACGAGCAGGATCACACCGAGGCCTGAACCAATCCCGTGAATCCCGAAGCAGTCGAGACTATCATCATAACCAAATTTATCTTTGGCCAAGAGAGCGAGGTAACAAGCGATGGAAGATAGGGCTCCGAGCGCCAAAGCACCAGCCGGTGCAACCGTAGCCGCCGCAGGCGTGATGACAACCAAACCAGCAAGCATCCCGGATGCGAATCCAAGCGCAGTCGCTTTACGGAAGATCAATCCTTCGATAACTAACCAGATCAACGCACCAGAGCAGGCCGAGATATGTGTGTTCGCGATAACGCGCGACGCGCTCAAACCAGACTCAAGCGTAGAACCCGCGTTGAACCCGAACCACCCCATCCAAAGCAATCCGCCACCAATCAAGGTCATGACCAAGTTGTTCGGATGAACCGTGTTGGTTGGATGCCCGATCCGTTTACCGAGCAAGATCGCAACCACGAGGGCCGAGATTCCCGCTGATACGTGAATCACCAAACCACCAGCGAGATCGACCACACCCATTTTAAACAGGAGGCCGCCTTCGTTCCAAATCATATGGCACAACGGGCAGTAAACCAAAACAACCCAAAGCAGGATAAAGAGGCAGTACCCCCTGAAGTATACGCGCTCGGCCAAGGCACCACTGATGAGCGCGGGCGTAATGATCGCGAACATGCATTGGAACATCACCAAGATGTAGGTTGGTATCCCGGTCGACTCGACCATGGTATCGATCCCCTTAAGGAAAAAGTATTTTGCATCCCAACCAATGACCCCGTTAATCGACTCGCCGAAGCAAAGTCCATACCCGCAGATGGTCCAGAAGACGCCAATGATGGCCATACATACAAAGGTATGCATCATGGTGCCGAGCACGTTTTTCGTCCGCGCCAATCCACCGTAAAACATCGCCAAACCAGGCATCATGAGCAGAACCAAACCGGTCGCGATCATCATCCAAGCCGTATTGCCCGTATCCACTGGCGTGGTGGCAGCTTCAACCGCCGCACCTGCCGCCTCAGTGGCTTCTTGCGCGAACAAAGATGTTCCCGCCATTGCGAGGACGCCAAGTCCCCAAAATAATCGTTGTTTCATAAGTCTCTCCAAATTCAGCGTAACCCGCTGTTCTGTAATGATTTTGGCGATACCTTTAACGAATGCCTTCGACATGCAAAAACCATGATCAATTAAAAAGAGCCCTTGTGACAAATTCGTGGAAAACGGCCTACAAAATTGTAGATCGATGTTTTTGAACGGACGCATGTCCGCTGGGGACGGACGTTTGGGGAGGTTTGGGAGAGGTTTGGGGACGGAGTCATTTTACCGACGCTTGAGTGACGTTTGGGGACGGAGTCATTTTACCGACGCTTGAGTGAGGTTAGGGGACGGAGTCATTTTAATCAAACCGCGGACGTTTGGGGACGGAGTCATTTTGATGCTGACGTTTGGGGACGGAGTCATTTTGCCGACCTACCATTGCCCACCAATCAAACCGCGAAGCGGTGCAGGCACTTAGCCCCGGGCCTCGGCCCGGGGTTAGCGCACGAACTTGGCTAGCTCCGAATGGAGCGCAGGCAGAAATCTTCAAAAATGACACCGCAAACATAGAGGATACATTGCTCGACGTTTGGGTGAGGTTTGGGGACGGAGTCATTTTGCTGACGCTTGAGTGACGTTTGGGGACGGAGTCATTTTGCTGACGCTTGAGTGACGTTTGGGGACAGAGTCATTTTGACGACCTACCAGTCCCCACCAATCAAACCGCGAAGCGGTGCAGGCACTTAGCCCCGGGCCTCGGCCCGGGGTTTGAGGTTTGGCTTTTCACTAGATAGGTCGTTTCAAACGAAATGCATCGCACTGTCGGCGGTTGGAAACCGCCGCTCCTTGGCCTTCGGCGCATCACTGCTTCTTAGAAATTACGGAGCCTACCAGTGTGGCGCGGAATTTATTCCGCGTTTGACGCAACGGGATTTATCTCGTTGAGCCCCGGGCCTCGGCCCGGGGTTGCCTCACGAAGATTAGCAAGAACTTTGGGGGCGGAGTCATTTTACTGTTCATGGTTCGGTGGCTTCTGAACAGGGGGTAAGATTTCGGGTATGGTGTTGTGCATGAGAGGCGTACATGAAATCGAGTGAAATCTATGGCCCGCCGGAAGAAGCCTTAGAGCCTAAACTAACCGACCAGCACCCCCCCTTTAATTATCTCACTGAGATTTTGGTTGTTGTTTTTATCCTGCTCACTTTAGCCGCAATCATAATTCCTACTCTGTTTCCCCCCTTCGTAGATGAGGATGGTAAACAAAAAGCTAAAGCGATGTGTAGCTCTATTGTCACCTCCATCGCTTCCTTTAAATCAACTTTGTCCGTCCTTCCTGTGATCGTACCGGAACAGGGCCGCTCCGATAGGGTGTATGAAACCACAGCAGACTCGCCGTTATTACTCTATTTGTGTGGGGAAAAGAGCTTGGATGAGCGGGTTAACCCACAGCTGAGAACCTTCTTGGATACTGGTGGTCATGGCGTCGAAGGGCTTACTGATTCTCACGGAACCCCTTTTCGAGTGTACCTCGATAACAGTTTTGATGGGAAGGTCACGGTCCCGATCTCACTGCCTCCTGGCAAAACGTATAGTGCAGTCGCGGTTGTTGTTAGTGCAGGGAAAGATAAGAAATTTGGCAGCAAGGATGATGTTGGATCTCAGAACTTGAAGAGTTCAACTGATTGATTGCCTCCTATACAACCCTGCGGGTTCTCCGCCTATGCTCACTTGGGGTGCGGCTGAAAACCTACTTTTAAAGACGTTTGGGGACGGGGTCATTTTGCCGACCTACCACTACCCATCAATCAAACCGCGAAGCGGTGCAGGCACTTAGCCCCGGGCCTCGGCCCGGGGTTGCATAATGAACTTGGCGATCTCCGAAAGGAGCGCAGGCAGGAGCCTTCAAAAAGACACTATTGCTCCGAACCCCCTACTGTTTCCGCATGGTTTGGATCCATTCGCGCAGCGCGCTGACCGCGACCTCATCCACTTTACTCGAACCGAAGAGTGGCATTTGCCCCGCTCCACGAACCGAACAACGCTTCAACACCATGGAACGATCGGGATGTTTCGGAGCAATCAGCTGTGGATCTTTCATCTGCCAGAGGTCGAGCTTTGCCGGCTGGAAGACCCCCAGTTCATGGATCCCCATGGAAGCCAGCAGCTGAAAATCACCACGGCCCCCTGCCCCACCCGTGCGATGGCAGTGCGCGCAATTCACGTGTAAATACGTCCGGGCCCAACTGTCGAGTTGGCTGGCATCACGAGGCGGCGTCGCAACCGGCCATTGCGCATACAGGTTCGGTCGGCGCATCCGTTTGTTTCTGTGCCAGCCACGTTCGGCCCAACGCTCGAGCTGTCCGTCTCGATTCAACTGCGCGGTATGAAATCCGAGGAGGTGCGGGCTGGCCGCGTGATGACAGACCATGCATTCCGATCGCCCAGAAAAACGCCGGCCCCGAATGGTCGCTCCCTCAGCGGGAACCAAGGTCGCATCGCTCCCCGTCTCATTCCAAGCATAGCTGTACGGATAAATAATCTTGGAATCATTTAGAATCACTTGTGTTTCCACCGGCATCCCATTTGTAGAAAACAAGGTTTTCGCCACCACACCGCCAACGGGCAATTCCCAGCTACGATTCTTTCGCCCATCATCATTCGCAAAACGCCCGCTCGACAGCGCGACATGATAGCGCGAGGTTTCCCCATCGGCCCACTGCGGATGCCGGATGGCATAGCGGTCGACTCCGGTCGCGGGTGCCAGAGCGATTGGCTCGGACGCACCAGCCTCATTTTCTCCAAGCCCAACAAACAGTCCCGTCTGCGAAAGATGTTCCGGGAACCTCGATTTCTCGCTCAGGCTCTCCGTCCCTTGCTCGCGCTGGCGAAGCCGAGCAAAGGTTCCGTCATTGCGAAGCATTAGAAGGGATCCCTCTTCCGTTTCGGCAAAAGCAAGCAGCTGGGCCCGCAGATCCGCGATCGGTTCCCGTGACTCTAGTTCACGCCCCTTCCAGCGCAGACTCCAAATCTTCCCCGTAATATAATCCCCGTAGATATACGCTCCAACCAGCTCGGGCAATGCGGGATCACGACACACAATCCCCCCAACCACCGAACGCATGTCTTGATGCGAATGCTCGGAGATCGGCGGCGCAAGCTCCTTGGTCGGACCACGCAAGCCCTCCTCGGGGCGGTACGGATGCGAGCCTTCAAAGGTGCTCCAACCATGATTGTCCTTCGGGTGACATTGATAAATACTTTCCCAGAGCTCGTTGCCATTGTCGCCGACCCAGAGATTGCCTTCGGCGTCAAAGCTCATGCGCCAGGGATTGCGATGTCCGTAACACCAGACTTCGGGACGAATCCCCTCCACCCCCACAAAGGGATTATCTGGCGGCACCCGATACGGCAGGGTCGAGACATCGATGCGAAGAATCGAGCCCAGCAAATTATCCGTGTCCTGCCCGCTGTGAGCTGGATCATCCGGCACCTGTCCGTCCCCGCTCGCGAGATACAGCATGCCATCCGGACCGAAGTGAAGATCCCCGCCATCGTGCCCCTGCGACCACCACCGCAAGACCTCTACCTCGCTATCTGGATCGATCACCGGCGGATCGCTTTGAATCACACTGAAGCGACTTACAACATTGGTGCGCGGCGGCTTGGAAACATTGGAGAAAATAAACACATGCGGAGTGCTCGGATAATCGGGATGGAATTCGAGCCCATATATTTTACGCTTCGGCGCGAGCGTCAGCATCAGATCAGCGCGGCTCACATCTGCGTCGGGAATAAAGCTTCGAATCTCTCCAGGTAGCTCGGCCACAACCAAGCGCGATGGATCCTCGCTGTCAGAGGTACGAGGCAAGGGACGCATAGCCACCATTCGCTTGAAACGAAGCTTGGGAAAAACATCTTCGGTATCGTAGGGATAAGCTGGCGCGGAGCGGCCCATGAGCTTCGACCCATCCCAGGCCGGCCACGTTGCAGCCTGATCCGTCTTCGATTTTTCTGGAACCGCGCGTTTGAGGCGAAAGGTCAGATCCGAATAACAGGCCCCTGCTGCCCCGCCCGCAACATACAGATCCTGCCCCGAACTAAAGCCTGCACCCCAGGCCAAAGGCCGAGGCAAATCAGGACCACGACGCCACCGCTTTTTCTTCGGATCGAAAATTTGCACCGAGCGATTCCCCGGAACATTGCGACCGCCCATAAACCAAATCTCATCGTGCAGAGCTGCGACTTGAGGCGAACGCGGAGGCATCGGCGGCACATGAGTTTCCCAGAGCTGATCCTTCACCGAATACACCGCAATCGATTTCTCGGGCACAGTGACAAACAGGTTTCCCTTCAGGGCGCAGCCGGCAAGGGGCCCCATGCCTTCAGGACCATCGGGTTCCGCGCGCCAGGTCGCTTCTCCCTTCCCAATGCTAAACACCTTTCCGACGCGACGCGGATCGCTCGCCTCGGAACCGATGACGTACAGGCGACCATTCGCGTGCAAGGCCAGTGGCATCGGCATCGCGACCGGCAAAGCGGGTCCATCGCGCAAACGGTTATCCGCCGGATTAAAAATCTGCACTCGATCGGTCGGCACCATCTCGTCATTCACCGAGGTGTCTCCACCAACGATCCACACCTCACCATTGAGATGGGAGGTCCCGCAGTAAACGCGCGGCATCCCCAAGTCGACCGCCACCCGCCAGGTTTCGCGCCGGAGGTCAAAGGCAAAGAGCGATGAGAAGGCGTGGTCTTTGGCCGGGAAACCAAACTCTGCCGTCAACCCGCCCGCCATGTAAAAGTGGTTCCCCAAGACATCCCCGGAAAGATCGTGATTCGACGCAGGCAAGCGCCCCACCAGATCCCAAGCCGGATCGTCTTCAAACCGCGACGGCACCTCGTTGGTATCCGCCTGAGTCCAAACCGGAGTTTCATCCCGCGGATCCAAGGTCCACCAAGCCGTTCCATCGCAAGCAAGCCAGAGTCGACGATCTTCGCCGAGTCGGAAGGCAGTCGGAACCTCACAGGGCAAGGCAACCGACAACGACGAATCAGGCGCATCAAGCGCATCGAGCGCATCAAACGCATCAAAAGATAGCGCGGGGCTGACCCGTAAAATCGCGTTCACGCTTGCACCAGCCGCTTCACCCGATTTGGCCTTGGCCGGGTGCAAGCTCCAAGCGTTCCCACAGCTATCTCGCAACTCAACCACTGCAGTTAAAGGAGATGCGATCTCCTCCCCACCTGCAGACCCAACCCATCCCAGCAGGAGACAGAGAGCAAAACAGCGAAAAATTTGGTACATACGAGAAGCTTGAAAAGACACCATAAATCCGTTTTAGCCGATTAGGCCGAGAGATACACGACAAACGAGTCGATTTTCGGCAAAACACTCATTTTTACCTATGAAAATTTCCTTCTTTTTCGGGTTTAGATTTTTGCCGGAATGACTTAGCAGAGGTCAAAGAAACTATCATGAACTATTTAACCGACGATAAAATTGTAATTCTCGGCGCTGCTGGCGCCATTGGCTCAAACATGATGCAATCTGCATTGACCATGGGCCTTTCCTCAAATGTATGCGGCTACGACCCATTTGCCAATGGGATGGAAGGCGCCGCAGAAGAAATGTATCACTGCGCGTTTCCTGGCGCGAGCATCACGTGGACCGACGATATTGCGGAAGCGTTGCAAGGCGCGAAGTACATCGTCTCCTCCGGTGGCGCACCACGCAAAGAAGGCATGACCCGCGAAGACCTCTTGAAAGGCAACGCAGAAATTGCGGCTCAACTCGGCAAAGACATTAAAGCCAATTGCCCTGACCTCAAGCTTGCCGTGGTCATCTTCAACCCAGCCGACATCACGGGTCTTACCGTCTTGGTTCACTCCGGACTCGATCCGTCGAAAGTGACCACCTTGGCCGCGCTCGACAGCACCCGCCTCCAAACCAAATTGTCACAGCACTTTGGGGTTCTGCAATCCGACGTCACCGGATGCCGCACCTACGGCGGACACGGTGAAAAAATGGCGGTCTTTGCCAGCTCGACCAAAGTCGCCGGCACCCCGCTTCGCGAGCTCATCGGCAGCGACAAACTTTCTGAAGACGACTGGCAAGGCATTCGCGCCCACGTAAACCAAGGTGGCAAACGCATCATCACTTTGCGCGGACGCAGCTCCTTCCAGAGCCCATCGCACCAGTCCCTCATGATGGTTCGCTCCGCTATTTCCGGCGAAGAGTACCCGTGGCCAGTTGGCACCTACGTCAACACCGACGGCTTCGACCACATCATGATGGCGATGGAAACCACCCTCGACGAAAATGGCGTGAGCTACAAAATGCCTGAAGGAAGCGACGCAGAAATCGCTGAGCTCCGTGCCAGTTACGAACACCTCTGCACCCTGCGTGACGAAGTCATCGAAATGGGCATCCTGCCGCCACTGTCTGAGTGGAACGTCGGCTAGATCACGTAAGCACGTAAGCGGCTTATGTAGTGGCTTATGTAGCGGCTTCAATAGTGGCTTATGTAGCGGCTTCAATAGTGGCAAGGCGAGATCGTCTCAGCCACATCAAAATAAGTCCTGCCAACCAAGCCCTCTCCCGAATTCATCGGGCTTTGGGCTTGAAGCAACCGTCCTTTTTATTCAAAAAAAGTTGCCACTGAATGGCAGGACTTTTTCGGGCTCTGCCACTCAATGGCAAACCTTTCTACAGTTCCCCTACAGCCTTCACACCCTACAGCCTTCACACCCTCCTTAAATAACATGACCTTCGACACCTTTATTGAAAGTGCATCGCAAAGCGACGCGCCACCCGCCAATATTTCCGATGTACTCTGTGCCATGTGGTGGGCCGAAAAAGGCGATTGGGAAGCGTCGCACGACATCGCTCAAGACGTTAATTCCAAAGATGGAAGTTGGATTCATGCCTTTCTTCATCGTTGGGAAGGCGATGCCGGGAACGCGCGGTACTGGTATGCTCGTGCTGGCAAACCTGAATGCCACGATAGCTTGGACCAAGAACGTCACGACATTATTCGTGCCCTCTTGGCTTAAAACCAATTTTATCTTTTCTCCCGCACCATGAGTTCCGAGTCCCCCACTCCGGTCATGACCGTAGCCGCCTTTTATCAGTTCGCGGCCTTTCCTGATTTTGAAATCCAGCAACCGCTGATTCAAGAATTTTGTGATTCCCAAGGCATCAAGGGAACTATTCTCGTGGCGGCGGAGGGACTAAACGGAACCATCGCTGGCCCCAAGGAAGGCATTGAAGCGGTGCTTGATTTTCTACGGACCGCCGAGCCGTTCACCGGACGCTTCGCAGGGATCACCGCGAAGTATTCGCAGGCAACCTTCCAGCCCTTTAACCGAATGAAAGTTCGCTTGAAGAAGGAGATTGTCAGCATGGGAGTCACGGAAGTGGATCCGACCGCGGTGGTGGGCACCTACGTGAAGCCGAAGGATTGGAATGAGTTGATTTCGGATCCAGAGGTCATCGTCATCGACACCCGGAATAAATACGAAGTCGACATTGGGACGTTTAAGGGGGCGGTTAGCCCAGAGACGGATTCGTTCCGGGAATTCCCCGCGTATGTGGCGGACAATTTGAACCCGGAGATTCATCGCAAGGTCGCGATGTTTTGCACCGGTGGAATTCGCTGTGAAAAAGCGACATCCTTCTTGTGCGCCAATGGCTTTGATGAGGTGTACCACCTCGAAGGCGGCATCCTAAAGTATCTGGAAGACGTTCCCGAAAAAGAAAGCCTGTGGGAAGGCGAATGCTTCGTCTTTGATAATCGTGTCGCAGTAAATCACGACCTCGAACGCGGGCAGTACGAGATGTGCCACGCCTGTCGTCATCCGATTACAGATGCAGACATGGAGAGTCCGGCCTACGTGAAAGGCATCGCCTGTCCGCACTGTCATGATCAAACCAGTGAAGAGCGCAAAGCCGCTTTTGCCATGCGGGAGCGACAGCTTGAACTGGAACGCGCACGCGCGGAAGACGGAAGTCAATAAGACGCAGGTCTTGTAGCCGGGGTTTCACATTCCGTTTGTACAGGTTTCCCGTTCCGACAAAGGGCCTGTATCAGAACGAGAAGGTCAGGAGGTTGTTTGGATTCAGTGGCGCCCTAGTCGCCTGAAAGGCGACAACAAAGGAGCGATGGACAACGCCGATCGATCGAATTAGCGTGTGTTTTAAGTCTGAAAGACTTGCCTGAAGTTTGGCCCCACTTCTGCTCGGCAGAATCGGTGTCGCGCGGGTAGACATTATGGTCTGGCTTGAAACCCTTGCTTTGGCTTGAGCACTGAGGCGGGACCGCCTCAGCCTCTTTGTGCTAAAGAAATGTGTCAGACTCCAATGGCACTTAGATAAGCCGATTTGTATGGAAAGGAGTTCGCTCTGCCCTGAAAAGAAAGCCGGAGGCTTGAAGGCAATTAGCCGGTCGGTGACCGAAGGGAACCACCGGAATTCATTGGGAAATA
>Ga0209187_1002720_pt1 | contig 16027 bp, 14 predicted proteins | sample BantaG_FD_187430 | JGI IMG/M metagenome (GOLD analysis project Ga0209187, IMG submission 187430) | Marine algal microbial communities from Bantry Bay, Ireland - BantryBay_4 metaG (SPAdes) (version 2) | ecosystem: Host-associated > Algae > Red algae > Unclassified | place: Bantry Bay, Ireland... | reverse complement strand
GTCAGTCGGGTTATCGTATGTGATCCTTTCCTATATAATGGCGCCATACTTTTTTGACGCTAATTTAACACAATAAATTGTTCCCACTGAAGTGGGAGGTTTTAAACCTTAAAATGAGACCAATAAATCAAAAAAAATTACCATTACACCCAACCTTTTCCTCCTCACTCATGGTCTTCCTAGTGAACTCTTTTAGGAATGAGTTAATAACTTATTTTTCAAAAAATGAAAAGCATATGAAAAATTTATATTCCCTCCTTTTTCTCTCCCTCGTTGTACTATTTGCGACGAGTTGTACCAAAGATAAATGCCTCCAGGAAGTAACGTATACCAAGTATAATCCAGTCTACGCCTCTTACGATGAAATTCGGGCGAACATTCAATCCGAAGCACCTCGGGACCTGGAAAATCCCGGTAAAATCTATTTTTATCAAGACCATATTTTTATCAATGAATTCCTGAAAGGGATCCATATTTTTGATAATGCCAATCCCGAAAATCCAATCCCGGTAAGCTTTATTCCAATTCTGGGAAATATCGATATGGCCATCAAAAATGATCAGTTAATCGCGGACAACTATACCGATTTAGTAACCCTGAATATCTCAAATCTAACTCAGGTCCGCCAGGTAAATCGCCAGGAGGATGTGTTCAGAAATAATGGTACCGATGAAAATGGTATCATTGTCCGTTACGAAGAAGAGGAAGTAACCGAAGACGTAGACTGCGACTGGGATGGCAGGAACGGAGGATTCTTTGTTGATGATGCCTTTTCGCCCACTGCGCCTAATTTTGAGACTGGCTCCGTTCGTCCAGGCGGTGTGAGTAACAATGCCTCTGGAATCGGAGGGTCTTTTGCCCGTTTTACATTGTATAATGACTATTTGTACATCGCTCAGGATTGGCAAATACGGGTATTTGAAATATCTGATCCAGCAGCTCCCCGGGAAGGGGAAGCAATAAATGCGCTGTTAACTACCGAAACTGCTTATGTTTATCGAGACCATTTATTTATCGGTGGTACGACGGGAATGAATATCTTCGACTTGAGCAATCCGGCCAGTCCAAATTATATTTCTGGCTACAGTCATATGCTCGGCTGTGATCCGGTGGCCATTAGCGGTGATTATGCCTATGTAACTATTCATCAGGGAAATACCTGCCGAGGGAATTTTGACCAACTCGACGTCCTGGACATCTCGGATATTTTCAATCCGATTCTCAAAGAGTCTTTCTCTATGCAAAGTCCACACGGACTAGCGGTAACCCCGGAAGCGCTTTACCTTTGCGAAGGAGACTTTGGGTTAAAAGTATTTGACAACAGTGATCCTTTATCCGTTGGAAATAATATACTATCTCATTATGATAATTTTGAAGCTTACGACGTAATTTATTTACCCGGGCATATCAATATCTTGCTGTTAATCGGGGCGGATGGATTTTATCAATTCGATGTCAGTGATCCACTACAGCCAAAAGAAATAAGTTATCTTCCGGTTATTAAGTCTTAAAATAACTTTTTCAACCACCTGCAAGCGGAGTTTATGAAACGTCATAGACTTCGCTTTTTATAAAATACGGTATGGTTTATCTACACCTCAACAATCGCATCGTTGTTTGAACGCACGCTGGCTAAGCGAAGCCGAAGATTACGATTAAACATTGAGTCTGCTCTAAAAACCAACCAATTTCAGTACTTTAACAATGAATACCTATAAAAAAATCGCCCTACTATTCATCTTCGTTTTTCTCAATACGCTGGCTTGGGGACAAGACACGCTACGCACCAAATCACTATATCTAAGAGACGGTAGCTTTTTGTTAGGGCATTTGGTAAAAGAAAAAAGGGACACCTATCTTTGGCAGTTGACCGACGGCACTCAAATCTCTTTACAAAAGGAGCAGGTTCATAGGATCGCAGAACCACACGCTAATTATTATTTTTTAAAACGGGGTAAAATTAAACGAAGTAAAGGCTTTTTCGCCAGTTTGATGATCGGTAAATTTTATGAAGAAAGAGTAAACGAATGGATCGAACCGGATCATGCAACCTCGATCAATTTAACAGTAGGTTATCAGCTGAATCCTAAATTAGCGCTAGGAATCGGAACTGGATATGATATATACAACACGCCCATTATTCCACTTTATTTAAATTTCCATGGAGATCTGCTCAATTCCTCAACCACCCCTTACTTTAGATTAAGCACCGGGTACGGTTTTACCAACCCTACGAAAGAGCAAAAAAGGAACGAAAACCTGGAGCAGAATGGAGGGGTTTTAGTTCACCCTTCGATTGGTATAAAATTTCACACTCGGTCAAACCTGGCCTGGCTGGTTGATTTTGGCTACCGATTTCAGCGGTACAACCGACGCTTCCTTTGGGATGATAATCCTCAACGCTGGACCCTTCAGAGAACTACCTTAAGGATCGGGATAGAATTCTAATGCCTTCTGACTGGAGTACGAATCGAAAAACATCTGCAAAACACGAGATTTTCTGGTATATTTGTTCCCTGAGGATTGATTAAAAAATAAGTTATAAAGGTTTGAGTTGATTATTTTGCGGCTAATCGAGTCCATAAAAAACGATTTATGCCGAGCATAATAGCTTGACTCGGCTGAAAGCCAAGGAGTTTTTTAGGGCCGAAGAGTAGCCACAAAGACGCAAAGTCACGAAGGAAAACACCTTAAAATGCCTAGTGCCCATAGGCTTGCAGTCTAAACCTTCTTTGCGGCTCCATAAATTTCAATTTTACTTTTCTCCTGTATTTAGATATGTTCTATAAAATCAGCTTAAATTATGTTTGACAATCTTAGTGAAAAACTAGAATCGGCCTTTCAGGGTCTGAAAGGAGATGGCAAATTGACAGAAATCAATATTGCACAGTCCGTTAAAGAAATTCGTCGTGCCCTCGTAGCGGCCGATGTAAACTATAAAATCGCCAAAGAATTTACCGATAAGATTAAAGATCAAGCCCTGGGTACCAAAAACGTACTCAACGCGGTAAAGCCCGGAGAAGTGATGGTCAAAATCGTTATGGACGAGATGGTCGAACTGATGGGTGGCCAGTCGGTTGGTATCAATGCTTCCGGGAAGCCAGGTGTTATTTTGATTTCTGGTCTACAGGGATCTGGTAAAACTACTTTTTCTGGTAAACTGGCCAATTATTTAAAAACAAAACGGAAAAAATCTCCTCTACTCGTCGCCTGTGATGTTTACCGTCCGGCGGCCATCAACCAGCTGACCGTCATCAGTGAGCAAATTAAAGTGCCTATTTTTAAAGATGAGGAAAGTAAGGATCCCGTTCAGATTGCCCAAAACGCGATCTTGCACGCACAGAAGCATGGTCATGACGTAGTCATCGTGGATACGGCAGGACGTCTGGCGGTAGATGAGCACATGATGCGCGAGATCGAAAATATCAAAGCGGGTATTGAACCTTCAGAGACCCTTTTTGTGGTGGATGCCATGACGGGACAGGATGCGGTAAATACCGCCAAGGCTTTTAACGAACGCATCAATTATGACGGGGTAGTTTTGACCAAGATGGATGGGGATACCCGTGGTGGAGCCGCTTTGTCTGTAAAATACACGGTCGGAAAACCAATCAAATTTGTGAGTACGGGGGAGACGATGGAAACCATCGATGTTTTTCATCCCGAACGGATGGCGCAGCGGATTTTAGGGATGGGAGATATTGTTTCTTTTGTAGAAAAAGCACAAGAACAATTTGACGAGAAAGAGGCGGCCCGAATAGAAAAGAAGATTAAGAAAAATAAATTCGATTTCAATGATTTTCTCGGACAACTGAACCAGATCAAAAAAATGGGGGATCTCAAAAGTTTGATTAACATGATTCCGGGGATGAGCAAGATGACGAAAAATCTGGACATTGATGATAAGGCCTTTAACAAAGTAGAGTCTATTATTCAGTCCATGACTCCACAAGAAAGAGGCAATCCTGAGCTGTTAAACATGAGCCGTAAACGTCGAATCGCCAATGGTTGTGGTCAAAATATCCACGAAATCAATATGTTTATCAAGCAGTTTGATCAGATGAGAAAAATGATGCACAAAATGAGTAAAGGAAAAGGAATGCAGGGCATGCAGGGAATGATGGGCGGTATGAAAAAGTAGAGCAACAACTTTAATGGCAAAAGCAATATCACATTCACATTCTAATACCTCATTCCTTACCTCGTCGATTGAATCATCTTATCTTCCTTGCTATGTGGAGATACAAAAAGTCCTACCTTAAAATAGGGAGCATTTCTGGCTCTAAGAGAAAAGCTTGTGGTATTGGTATTCTTGGCTTCAAAACGCGTATTTAAATTATATTGATAACCAACCTGGGCACTCACCCAAAGCCAGGGTATCACTCTTCGCTGATACTTTACAAGGGCCTTTAAATGAGATTGATTATAAGCATAATCCAGTTCCTCCCCTCCTTCCTGTGGAATATCCAGCCTGAAATTTTTGTTACCAAATTCAATTCCACCTAATAAAATATTACCGGGTTTCAAATTATAACGGGCATAAATAAAGCCAGGAAGTAGGGCTTCCAGTCCCCACTTATCGTTAAAATTTTTGTGAAGAATAAAGAAAGGAATAACATTGAATCGTCGGAAATTTTTTGAAACGTTGAGTGCGAATCCCCACTCCAAATCTACGCTGGGTTTGACACCATACATTGCTAATACCCGGTAAGTTGCATAACGATCTCCATATTTAGCGAGTCCCGAAAAGTTACCACTTACCATATAGCGAAGTTGAAGCGCTACGTAAGAACGTTCATTTAGACTCTTATTAATCACCAGGCTAAAGGAGCTACTCCTTAGATTATTTTCGTTGATATTGGAAATAACGGAAGGAAAGGCGGTACCAATTTCAGTAAAATTAAAACCTTCCTGATAATATTTATATCCCGCCAACAATTTAAAATCGTCTTTTATAATAATGGGGGCTTTTAACTTTACTTGTAAATGATCCCATTTACTATATTTATTCTGTTGCTCGCCCGTCTCTAATTTTGAATTGGAGAGTTGTCCCGAACCTCGATTACCATAAATTATTTCCAGTCCCTTGGATCGACTTTTATTTCGAATACCTGGCTGGCAAAACGTTCTTACCTGCTCAATATCTTCAACATCAATATCTACCTGAGGTACTTCGGGAATAATTTGACCGAAGATCGGATAGGTACATAGAGTGAAAAGCAAACAAAAACAGAAATATTTCAATTTTCGGACTGTTTAGTGAAGTTGTTTAATTTAGAAATGCCCACAGAAAGTGAGGATAGTGGTCGGTTGAAGGTTTTGGGATGATCGATATTTCTTCAAAGATAATACTTAATCTAGATTATTTGAAACGGAATTCCCATAAAAAGGTTCGTTTTTCCGACATCCACGCATTTTCCTAAACACCCGTATGAAACGATCCACCCTTATCATTTATTTTAACAATATTTTAAACCCTTGGTATTTCATATTTTTGTTTTTTGCACGTTAGTATTAAAGAACTAAAACTATCATTTAATAAAAACACCCTAAGATGAAAAAGTACGCTTTCCTATTTTGTTGCCTGGCCCTGATGATGAGTGCTTGTAACGACGACGACAACGACACTGCCAACATTTTATCCCACGATAGAGACAATGTTACAGGTCCTTTGCTACAAGCGGCTACCTGGCAGGCGGCCACCCGTTTCAGCCCTGCCGAAACGGCCGAATTTTCCGGTTTGCGCCTGACGCAAGTAGAATATTTCATGGGCCTTGCACCAGACGAGGCAAATGTTTTTATCTACGGTCCTGGCGAAAATAATCAACCCGGTGATCTTCTATACCAGGCTTCCATTACCAACAGTATTAATCAGACTAGCTGGAATACCCACCGGATTACTACCCCCATCGATATCACCGGAGAGGAAATCTGGATTGCCATTAACCTGGTCCATCAGGCCGATCAACAGTCAATTGGTTGTGATGCTGGACCGACTGAAACTGGTGGAGACTGGTTATTTTCTTCCCTGGATAATCAATGGAGAACTTACAATGACCGTACTGCGGAAAGCATCAACTGGAATATTAGAGGAATTGTGGAAGAGTAAAAAAGGTTCAATACGAATTTGAATTTAAAAGTCAGTTGGCCCTCTTTTCAGGTAAAAAGAGGGCCAATTTAGTTAAGGAATGTTAACAAAACAAACAGTTTTTTAATTGAAGTTGACATTGATTTTTTAGGCCTCACTCGCTTCTTCTCTATTTTCCCGATTCTCCCACCAGCTCCCGACTTTCTTAAAGCTATAATATTCAATGGCCACCAGCAACACCGCAAAAAAAGCAGCCACGATAAATCGCTGAATCGTCAGTCTATCCAGAAAGGCTTGACTGGACAGAGAAGGATCAAAATAGGCACTCACACAGGTCATCATCGTTAGTTTCAGGGAAAAACTAAACAGCATCTTGGCAGGAGTAAATTTTATTTTAGCGGGGTTAATCACGTGTTATTTTGTTTAATCGCTTTATTATATTCAAAAATTAAGAAAGAGCATTAGTAATCAAATATTATGCAAATCTACCTTAAAATTTTCTATCTCAAAAACTCGCCCCTTATTATGACTGCCAGCCGTATCGAGGATTTCTAACTCCACAACCTAAAACTCAAAAATCAAAGCTTTTATTTTATCTGAAATATGGAGATAAAACACATAAGATGTCACTATTCCCTAAAGAACACAATAACAGCACCATTATTCATTACCTCCCACTACCTTATCAACGTAACATTGCCCCTTGTCCGCAAATTCCCTTCCCCCAAACAATCCACCTCTAAATAATATCCATATACATCCGGCGCCAGCAATTCCCCTTTATAACGTCCATCCCAAGTCCCATTGATATCATTCGTCTCAAATACTTTTTCGCCCCAGCGATTATAGATCACCCAGTAAGCAGATTCAATGGGTACGCCGTATAATTGTAGCACCTCGTTTTCTCCATCTCCATTCGGACTAAAAGAATTAGGAAAAAAAACATACGGTAAATCACAATCAGGCGTCACAACGGTCACCCGAACGGAAGCCATAGCGGTACACCCGTTTTCATCCGTTACCACCACGGAATACGTTTGATCCGTCGTCGGTCTGGCCGTCGGATTGGCAATATCCAGCGCACTCAGGGTCGTGTCCCCACTCCATTGATACGTTCCTGGTGAGGAAGAAAAGGCGTTCAGCTGAATGGTTTGCCCCGTAATCAGGGTATCCTTATCTACGAGAATATCCACGGATTGATTGTTGTCAATTACCGTAACGGTCGCATTACGAGTCGCGGTACAACCAAATTGATTTTCCATAAAAACAGAATACGTGGTGGTATTCACCGGACTAACCAAAATGGTATCTTCCGTACTGCTACCAACAATTGACTCCACGGGATTCCACTCGTACGTCAAGGGAATTCCCGGTAATAAGTTTATAACACCCAGTTCTACGGTTTCGCTACTACAAATACTTTGTCCAACTGTAATGGCACTAATCCCGTTATTATTCACTTGAATGGTATCTTGTTGACGACAGCCAGCAACATCGGTGGCCCTCAGAAAATAGGTTCCTAAAAAAGAGGGTCGAACTGATAGGGTTGTTTCCATCGACAAAGGCAGACTAAAGTTTGGCGTCAGCGACCAGAGAAATTCAGCGGGCAAATTGGTACTGGCCGTTAACACGGCGGTGTCTCCACAAATTTGTTGATCGTCGGAGGCCTCCAAAATTAGCGCCGGAGGGACCGTGACTACCAGCGTTTCCGTAAGGGTACAACTGGACTCCAATGCCGAGGTAACGGTAATACTAAAAATCGTATTCGTGACCGGTCCTATACGTGGATTGGGAGAGGCAGGATCTGAAACATCCGACGCAGGACTCCAGCTATATTGATAATCTGGATTGAAACCAGGATTGGCAAATATGGTATCGCCTACGCATAACAGGAGACTGTCTGTAATACTTTCCGTTACCAATGGGACCAAAAAACTTTGCTCTAGGGTGTCCGCACAACCATTATCCGAGTTGACAATCAACTGAGCTGTATAATTACCTGCTTCGTTGAAACTGATCACTGGGTTTTCGTCGGTACTCGAATCACCATTACTGAAAGTCCAGTTGTAATTCATAATAACTCCTTGCGTATTAGTAGAAGTGTTGGGGAATGCTACCACCGCGCTATCTGTACAACTTATAAATTCGGATGTAAATCCTAGATTAATTCTTGGCTCCGTTACCGTAATTGGTAAAAACAAGGTATCTGCACAAGAAATCAAATTATTGTAATATAGTTTTACAACGTAATCCCCCGGCCCAGCGTACGTATAACCAGGTTCAAAGTCGGTGGAGGTCTCTCCAGGCTGAGCAGGATCCCCAAATTCCCAAATAAAATAAGGACCATTGGCATTATTATTTGAAAAATTAACCCGGTAGCCTGAACATTGGTTGTACGAAAATGCATTAAGCGTAGGAACGGTATCCAGAATACCTACCTCCACACTATCGACCAGCGTACAATTAAACTGGTTGGTCATTTCCACTACCATAAAATAAGTCCCGGGATTCAATAGTTGAATAACAGGTCGGCTAGTCATCCCATCTTGTACAATAGATTCCTCCGGAGACCATTGATAAGAAAGCGTATCCGCAGGGTCCAGATTTTCAGCCTCTACCCTGGTAGTTTGACCCTCGCAAAGCAAAGTCAGGCCGTCCACTGCCACGTTGATACCATTTCCGGTTACCTGAACACTATCAAAAAGTGCACAACCAAAGCTATCCCTCACCAGTAAATGATAGGTCTGTGAGCCGATTGGCGTCACGACTATATTTTCCGTTTCTCCAATTATATTATCAAATGCCGGGTCATCGCTCCAAATATATTGACTTGCTTGTAGTGCATTGGCCGTAAGGGTAATATCCGTAGCGCAAGTGACCGTATCGTTGATGCGCTCTAGAACAATTGGTGGTGGAACAAATACGGTTACTTCCAGGTCTTTTGAGCAGACGCCCATACTATCACTAACGGTGGCCCGATAGATAGTCGTCTCCGAAGGGCTTGCCCGCGGATTAGGGATCGTAGCATTGTCAAGAGAAGCGGCTGGTGTCCATTCGTAAATATAAGCGGGATTAAAAGTATTATTCAGATTTACATTATTCCCTGTACATAACTGCAAAAATCCGTTTTCGATAGTCTCATCCACGACCGTCACATTCAGCGTTTCTTCCATCGAACTGATACAACCTGTCGAAGATACGACGGTGAGCCTTAAACGATACAATCCACTACTGGTCAATTGTAAAACCGGATTTTGCTCCGTGAAGGTATCCAGAGGAATATTATTAGAACTCAATATCCACTCCCAACCCGTTACGGTACCAATGCCATCTATCGAAAGATCGGTCACCAGAATTTCCTGGCCGTTGATACAAGTTCCATATTCCACCTCGATCCCGGCGGTAATCGAAGGCATCTGAACGGAAACCGTTTGAAAAAAAGTATCTACACAAGGGTTACCTGGTTCGGCGATTAGCATGATCTGATAGGTTCCCGTATCACCGTATGCATAAGTGGGATCTTCCTCCGAAGAAAATGCGCCTGGATTCAGGGGATCATTAAAGTACCATTCGAATTGATCCGCATTAGCACTCTGGTTATCAAAAGAAACCAGGAGTTGATCATTACAAATAATTTCGGGCGTAAAGAAAGAAGAAATGGTTTCCCCGCAGACCCCTACATTATATTGAAAATCCCGGCGGGTGGTCGAAATAATAGCTCCGTTACGGTATTCTTCCAAACAAATACCCACCACAAACTGACCAATGGTATTGGGCAATCCCGTTAATTGGCCGGTTTTGAAGTCGATGGCTAACGGAGCACCACCACTAAAACCATTTAACATATTATCAACGCCGTAAGGAGGAGCGATCCAGTTGACAATCTGATAAGGCGGGGGGTTGGGAGGCTGCGGCAAAGGAAAATCGGGATTAGCACCTAACAAAGGCGCGCAAAGCCGATATACAATAGAATCATTATCGATGTCTACGGCGCTTTGGTCAAAGAAAATGGGTTCGCTGACACAGATGTAAAGGGGCGGCCATTCTTTAAATTTAGCACTTGAATTACAATTCAATAGCGCTTCTTCCGTAATCGAAACACCGTAGGTTGCCCCCGAAGCCAACGGCTCAATAATATTTACAATGGTCTGGTTACGACAACAACGTTGATAAGCTAGCTGATAACCATCGGGGCGGAAAGGCAGGTTTACTACCGAGCGATAAGTAGAAGTATGAACACAAACATTGGGCGGAACGACCAGGCAGGGATTGGTAAGTACCGGATTGAGGGTATCGTCGTTCATCAATTCAATCAGCAACTGACCGTTTTCTCCGACAGAAGGGACTAGATCATTGTTGGAATCAAAAATACCAATGGAAGCCGGATTATCAAAATAGGCGTTGGGATTGCCATTGATACAATCTCGAAATACCGTAAGAATAATCTCGTATTGTCCATCGCCCAGACAAGTATAGGTCATTTCACCTCCCACAATGTGGGTCGCGTCCGCTGAATGAACATTCAAAAGGAGGAAAAAAAGAAAAACTATTTTTTTTAATGATACTTCCAAATGTTCAGGATTGGTGAGTCAAGCTGTTTTATTTTGGTAAATAAATTTGAAAGAAAGCTAGAAAGTAGCCTATATGTAAGAAGTTGATTAAAAATGCAGTGCAATGGTTACGGCCAAGTCATTGCTTCCTACTGGCAGGCATTCCATAATTTGGATATTATTAAACAACTTATTGGTAAAATTACCAATATTCCTAATAAGACCGGGGTTTATTTTAGGAAGATTGTGACAAGTAGTCTTCATACTTGGCCATTAAAAAAACAATTCCTACCTTAACCTCTTAAATATTTTAATGAAATGAGTAAAATCGCCGGCTTTATCTTAAAATTACACGGCTGGACTATGGATCCAGTCATTCCGAAGGAAACAAGCCGTTCGGTAATGATTGCGGCACCGCATACCACCAACTGGGACTTTTACTTTATGATGCTGACTTTTTGGGCGCTTAAAGTCCCCGTTCGGTTTACTATTAAGGATAACTGGACAAAATTTCCATTTGGATTGATCACTAAACCACTCGGGGCCATTGCGATCGATCGACGACCCAAACAGCCGGGCCAACCTCGTAAAAGTTACGTTGAAAGTATGATTGATATTTTTAAAAAACACGACCGGATTGCCGTGGCGGTAACTCCCGAGGGCACCCGTGGACTACGGACCGAGTGGAAGATGGGTTTTTACCATACGGCCGTGGGCGCTGGCGTACCGATCACTTTCGGTTATCTGGATTTTAAGCACAAACGCAGTGGCGTTGGAGGCTTGGTCCACCCCACTGGAAACATCGCGGAAGACTTTAAAGTCATCAATGATTTTTATCGGACGATTCATCCAAAATTTCCGAAGTTGTGGAGTCTGGATAAACGGTATGATGTGTGATAACCGACCGATCCCGACGAAGTGGCGTATGACAATCTATCGAGGAAGGGCACCATATAGCATCTAGTGCCTTTCTACCTAAAAAACTTTTACCTTAGAGCAATTGTCTGTATTTAGGTGGCCTAATTTTAAAAAAAACAACTAAGAAAACTAAAATTAACGAATGGAATTACCCGACAATAAGAACAAGAAAAAAGTCAGTTTCTCGGATTGGCTAGAGTTGTTACAGCAAGAGAGCTGGCAACTGGAATTACTGGTTTCGGGGTTTGCATTGTTCGGAATCTGGGAGAGTCGACATTTTTTAAATCGCTTTGATGCTTACATCGGATCACATTTACCGGAGGAGCTCAGTATGATTTTTCTGTTAATGGGCTTCTTCTTATTGTTAAAAGCTGCCTGGGGTATATTTTTTATTAATTTACTAATTCACGTAGTTTTGAGGGGGTTATGGATTGGAGCTATTGGCTTACGGTATGTTTCCGGAGAAATTGATTATAAAACGCTGGGTTATAACGAAAAATTTGAGGATTATCTTGAGCGTAGAGTTGGCCGATTCGATAATTATATTGAAAAACTGGAAAAAGTTTGTAGCGTTATTTTCGCTTATACCTTTCTACTCTTTTTTATCTTCTTGTCCAGTGTGATGGTATTGATCCACCTGATTTTATTAGGCCATTTGACCAGTTTTCTGTCGGGCTTTGGTTGGAGTGGTCTGGGGATCATCTTAATTTGTATTTACTTGATATTGGGCTTTGTAGTCTTTATTGATTTTTTAACCATTGGCAGTATTAAAAAGGTACGGAGTGATGCCTTCGCCATTGTTTACGGTTATGTTTACCGGTTTTACTCTTATTCTACCCTCTCCTTTTTTTACCGTCCGTTATTATTTAACTTTTTCGATTATAAATATACCCGACGGCTGTTTTGGTTTTCAGTACCTTACGTAATTTTAGTCCTGTTTTTACTACCTGGTTTTTATTTAGAAAATACCGAGTTTTATCCGACCCAAAATTCTATTGGTAATTATTATAACAGCTCAGAAGAGATCATCAAATCTCGCTATTACGACGATCTACGATACAAACAATATCATTACTCAGACGATATTGACAGAAAGCCAATCAAAGAATTTAGCCTGGCCGAGTCTGAAATCAGCTATTCGAATGGTAAAATATTTTTTCCATTTCACCGAGAGGATCATGGATTATTTGAGTATAAATATAAAATTACGTCCCTCAACGAATACGGATTGCAACATGTGTTCTTTGATTATGTGGTAGAAGATACTATTTTGAACCATATCAATAAAACGGAAAGTGCAGCTTTACTAAAATTTCGTAGAGCAGAACGAGCGGCCCGAAAAGCGGGAGAACTTCCAAAATTAGAACGCTCTAAAACTGAACAAGGTAGCGCAGAAGGTTTTGCGATTGGAATCAAAAAAGGACGATTCGGAGACAAAGAGCGGATTCCTGCCAATAAGTATCAGGTCAGTCGAGACAGTGTTCGAAAGTACTGGACACAATACCGGGACGACTACGTCAATGGAAAAATTCTGGCCATAAAAAATGCGCTCGTCGATGTCAATCAAATCTACATTGATGACCTTTCTTACCAAAAATACTTAACTTGCAAATTGTTTACCCATCCCAATTTAGGCGAGAAGGGTTTACAATGTTATTTCCCCACGGACAGTTTGCCGGACGGGGAACATATTCTACGGTGGGAAAGAAAAACGTATAATCCACACAAACTGGATTCTATCAAAATCATTAAACGGAGTGTTCCATTTTGGATTCGCTCAGAAAGGTAAATTTAACTTATGAAAAACGGACTTTTTTTTGGGCTCCTGGCGGGAATAATCTATATGATCTGGATAGTCGTTGGAGGAAATATATTTCCCAATTTAGTCTATGGTTCGATTTCATCGATTATCATTTCGTCGATCCTCGCCATCATCTTTATGTTCCTGGCTTGCCAAAAAGAAGAAGCGGCCCTGGATAGTTCACTCCGTTTCGGAGAGGCCTTTCTGGTATGTTTAACAACATATGCAGTCTTAAATATAATCTACGGAATCGGGTTTAAACTATACGTCGAATCTTCCCTTACCGCAATGGCTAACTTTGTGGAAATTACCAAAGCCAGCACCGCTGATATCATGACAAAAATGGGCGCACCCGAAGACGAAATTTACAAATCTATGGAAGAACTGGAGGAAAGTTTACCAACCATTTTTTCCTGGAAAGCTACCTTCCTAACTATCTTTGGTGGAATCGTATTTCCAGGTGCGTTATTAGCATTAATCGTCGCCGCCCTCTTCAGTAAATTTTCTACCAAACAACCGACCGTATGATCAAAATAGGACACCGGGGAGCCATGGGCTACGCACCCGAAAACACCTTACTTTCATTTAAAAAAGCAATTCCACTTTGCGATATGGTAGAGTTGGATGTCTACGTTTGTAAAACTGGCGAGGTCGTGGTTTTTCACGATCATCGTCTGGAGCGTTGCACCAACGGCCGTGGCTACGTCATGGACAAAACCTTTGCGGAGTTACGCGCTTTGGATGCTGGCCAGAGACAACAAATTCCCACTTTAGAAGAAGTGCTCGAACTTGTTGATAATCAGGTAGCCATCAATATTGAACTAAAAGGGCCCGGCACCGCAGCCCCCGTTTTTAAAATCGTGGATCAGTACATGCAGGCCGGTCGCTATTCGCTGGATCGCTTTGTGATTTCCTCCTTTAATCATCCCGAATTAGTCGCTTTTAAAGCCTTGGCTCCGCAAATCTCCATTGGTTGCCTGATCTCCATTATCCCGGTAGATTTAGCGGCTATTGCCGAAACGGTACAAGCAGATTATTTGAACGTTAGCGGGGAATTTATCAGTCCCGAACTCGTCGATGACGCCCACCGCCGGGGTCTTAAAGTCCTGGTATGGACGGTAAATGAACTGGACGATATCGCCTATATTACGAACCTGGGTGTAGACGGTATTTTTTCAAATTATCCGGATCGAATTAGTTAAATTAGATTAAGGAATGAGTTAAAAATAAATAAAGCGATGAAAAATTTAATTCCAATTTTTATTTTTCTCCTCCTAATCGGTGGTTGCGTAGATGATCCCACTCCAGACCCCAGTGAGGTACCGGAAGAAGTAGAAGGAATGCGTCCTATTTATTTTGAAGGACACGAATGGAAAAATTTTTCGGTCTCTGGACCCGAGCCCGTTCAGAATTTGGGAAAGATATATTATAAAAATCCGCACATCTTTGTTATTGAAAGAAACAAGGGAATTCATATCCTGGACAATACCAATCCGGCCAATCCTACGGCTATCCGTTTTATAAATTTAAAGAGTTGTCGCGACGTTGCGATAAAAGGAAATATTCTTTACGCAGATAATCACACCGATTTATTATCCATCGATATTTCCAATTTTGACAATATCCAATTGGTTAATCGCCTGGCTGATTTGTATCCAAAACCGCTAAACTTTCCAGAAAATTACAGCGGATATTTTGAATGTGTGGATCCGGTCAGAGGCGAAGTTGGAGGTTGGGAAACAGCCATCCTCACCCGCCCGGAATGTCGTCGATAACTATTTTCCGAGTATTAAATCTCTTTCTCACCTTTTACGAATAATGCTTATGTTTTTATTAAAAAAATTCAACCTGCTATTTTTCTGTTTCATCACCGTACTGATGACTCAATGTGCCTCGGATAGCGACTTAGCTCTGTCGAGTGATACGGGGGTTGGCGGATCCTACGCTCGATTTATAATGAGTGGCGACTTTTTATACGTAATTGACGAACAGCGCATCAAGACGTATGACCTCACCGATCCGGTGGTCCCCGCCCAAGTGGACGTCAAGGACGTAGGGAGTAATATCGAAAGTTTGTTTAGACTGGATCGGCGATTATTTATTGGATCGGGATCGGGACTTTATATTTATGAAATCGATGAGCAGGGAATTCCACAATCCTTGGGACAGGCGGGATACGAACTTCCTTTTCAACCCTGTGATCCTGTAGTGGCCGATAGTCAGTATGCTTATGTCACCTTAAACACCCTGGAAAATGTAAGTGGTTGCGGACGTACATTTGTCGAACAGATCAATGTGCTAAAAATATTTGATTTAACCCGGATTGAAGCACCACAGCTAATTGCAGAGTATGAAATGTTTGGTCCAAAAGGAGTTGGGATTGACGGAGATATTTTATTCCTTTGTGATGATGAGGAAGGGCTCAAAATATTCAATGTAGCAGATCCGAGAAATATTGAAATGATCATTCAATTTGATAATTTTACCGCCTTTGATGTGATTCCGTTAAATGGATTATTGCTCGTGGTTGCGACCGACAATATCTACCAGTTTGACTATACTGATTTAGACAATATCCGATTAATAAGTAACATCCCAATCGAAGCATAGATGCAATTACGTCTCTTATTATTTTGCTGGCTTTGCATTGGTTTTATTTCACAGACTCTT
>Ga0209187_1002717_pt1 | contig 16035 bp, 11 predicted proteins | sample BantaG_FD_187430 | JGI IMG/M metagenome (GOLD analysis project Ga0209187, IMG submission 187430) | Marine algal microbial communities from Bantry Bay, Ireland - BantryBay_4 metaG (SPAdes) (version 2) | ecosystem: Host-associated > Algae > Red algae > Unclassified | place: Bantry Bay, Ireland... | reverse complement strand
GCTTTCTTCAATTGGTGAACGCTGCAATTTGTGAGGGTGGACGATTGGCTTTCTTCAATTGGTGAACTCTGCAATTTGTGAGAGCGGGCGATGGGCTTTCTTCAATCGGTGAGGCACTTCAATTTGTGAGGGTGGACGATGGGTTTTCTTCAATCGGTGAGGCACTTCAATTTGTGAGGGTGGACGATGGGCTTTCTTCAATTGGTGAGGCGCTGCAATTTGTGAGGGCGGGCGATGGGCTTTTTTCAATTGGTGAACGCTGCAATTTGTGAGGGCGGACGATTGGCTTTCTTCAATCGGTGAGGCGCTGCAATTTGTGAGGGCGGGCGATGGGCTTTCTTTAATTGGTGAACGCTGCAATTTGTGAGGGTGGACGATGGGCTTTCTTCAATTGGTGAACGCTGCAATTTGTGAGGGTGGACGGTGGGCTTTCTTCAATTGGTGAGCGCTGCAATTTGTGAGGGTGGGCGATGGGCTTTCTTCAATTTGTGAACGCTGCAATTTGTGAGGGTGGACGATGGGCTTTCTTCAATTGGTGAACGCTGCAATTTGTGAGGGTGGACGATGGGCTTTCTTCAATTGGTGAGCACTTCAATTGGTGAGGGCTTTCAGTGGGCGGACGATTGGCTTTCTTCAATCGGTGAGGCACTTCAATTTGTGAGGGCTTTCAGTGGGCGGGCGATGGGCTTTCTTCAATTGGTGAACGCTGCAATTTGTGAGGGTGGACGATGGGCTTTCTTTAATCGGTGAGGGAGAACGCAGACTGATTGTGTATATCTTTTATCGTGAATTTCCTGCGTTCTCAGAGTTAACTAATGACTGATAACAGTGCTACTTTTGTGTTCCAAAATGTTACAGCGCATCACGTATATCGGCTGTAAGCCAATTATTCATTATAACCATTCGTTAACTATAAAGAGGTAGTTTATAATTCTAAAGATGATTAAATTGCGGTATGAAAAAAATGCGAATTTTATTTTTTTTGATGACTTTCTCGATGTTCGGTATGATGGATGCCGTGCGGGGACAGGAAGTGCTGGACTGGGTGACTTTAGCCGATGTTAAGTTTGAGAAAGCATATTCGGAGGAGTTGATGCTGGAGTATGACGTGGCGACATTTGGGGATGTGGTTCAACAATTTGACGGGAAGGAGGTACAGATTTCGGGATATGTAATTGCACTGGATGCGTTGGGAGTGAGTTTTGTGTTGTCGCGAAATCCGAATGCGACTTGCTTTTTTTGTGGAGGTGGTGGTCCGGAGACAATTGTAGATATCAAGGTTAAACCAAAGGCGCTGAAGCGATACAAGATGGATGAGCGCAAAACTTTTAAGGGGATTTTAAAGATGTATCCCGACAATTCGGATAGCTTTATTTATCTGCTGACGGAAGCGGAGCCGATGTAAGGTCAGGCTGCCTTCCAAAAATGTTCTTCCATTATACTTAGCAACTCATGTTTATTTAGTGGTTTTTCAATAAAATCACGGACGACCTCATCCTTCAGTTGCTTTAATTTGTCTTTATGAGAATCAGAGGTTGTTAGGAAGACGATGACTACTTCTGCTTTTTTGGAGGCGGGTAGCTGATGGTATTTTTCGAGAAATTCAAAGCCGCCCATAAGGGGCATATTGATATCCAGAAAGATGAGATTAGGTGTTGGGTACTCCCCTTTTCGTGTCGATTTGAATTTACCTTTTTTGTGGAGATAGTCCAGTGCTTCCTGGCCGTTCAGTGCTACGTGTACTTCTTCGGTGATTCCAAGATCATTAATTAACTCTTCGTTTAGAAAGTTGGTAGTAGCATCATCATCTACCAGTAGAATGCATTTTATTTTTTTCATTAGCATTGTTTATTAATTCTGTTCTGGTTGCTTCTTGGGAATTGAGAAATATACCGTCGTTCCTTTCCTGGCTTTGGATTCTACCCAGATTTCCCCTTGATGGTTTTCTACGATCCGCTTGCAACTGGCCAGTCCGATACCCAAGCCTTCATAATCTTTTTTGTTGTGTAGTCTGGTAAAGACTTCAAATATTTTCTCCTGATGCGCTTTAGCAATTCCAATACCGTTATCCTTTACAAAAAATTCCCAGTATTTTCCTCTATTCTCGTAGCCGATTTCAATAATTGGGTTTACGCTTTTTTTACGATATTTCAGACTGTTACTAATCAAATTTTGAAAGAGCATACTTATCTGCATCGGGTCACCCATTATTTTAGGTAATCTTTTAATAATGAATTCTGCGTTATTTTCGTTGATGCTAGTCGCTAAATCAGCAACGGCTTCTTTCACCAATTTGTTCACATTAATAGCATGATATTTTTGAATTTTACGACCGATTTCTGAGTGAATGAGTAATCCACTGGTTACTTTTTGCATTCGGTTAGAGGCCTGTTCGATAAACTCAATATACTGATTTGCATTTTTATCTAATGCCGGACCATGTTTCTCTTTTAGTCGTTCGGTCACACTGGTAATGGTCCGTAGTGGTTCTTTAAGATCATGGGATGCCAAGTAAGCAAACCGCTCCAGTTCCTGATTGAGGATAATCATTTCATTTTCTGCCTTTTTTCGTTTCTCTACGTCTACCATTACACAAAGGTAATATTCTTCTCCTGCAATGATTGTTTTAGTAATGTTGGCATCCACCCACTTAACGCTTTTATCCTTACAGATATAACGCTTATCGATTCTCATATACGCAATTTCATCATTTTTCAGTTTTTGAAAATGTTCAAGACTAAGATCTATTTCTTCCTTGTAAGTAATATCTACAAAAGATTTCCCAATTAAATTTTTGGGACTGTAGCCCAAAATTCTTCTAACACCCTTAGACACACTCACAATTATCCCTTTGGTATTTGACAGCGTAATACCGGTCAGTGCATTGTTATAAATAGCATCAAGTCTGGCTTTCTGCTCTTCAATATCATCTAGCAATTGTCGCTTTTCATTAATATCAAATAAGATTCCTACCACTTTAATGGGCTTTCCACTATGATCCCGTTCTGCCTGTAGATTTATTCTAAACCAGCAATAATCTTTTCTGCATGTTTTTAATTTTAGTTCCATCTCGAATGGCTTTTCCTCCTCCAGGTGCAGCCTCATATTTTCTTGAAACGCTTCAATGTAGTCGTGATGAATCAAATTTAATAAAGCACCATGAGAAGCCTTCATTTTCTTGGGATTATAACTCAATAGTTTATAGAATTCGGAAGACCACCAGGCGTCATCTTTCGACAGATCACTCCATTCCCACATCGCTGCCCCCGTCCCTTGTACTGCAAGTTTAGCCCGTTTTTGGTTAATTAAAATCTCTTGTTCCATGCCCTTGATCGCGGTAATCTCCTGACTAACACCCAAGATAGAACTCACTTGATTTTTTGCGCCACGGGTATGTACTTTATCCGTCGTCCGTACCCAGATAAACTTACGCGTCTTGTGATGAATGATTCGGTATTCTAAGGTAGTTGCCTCTTTACCTTCAATATTCAGAACGATTCGCTGGTAATAATCCATCACCCGGGTATAATCATCTGGATGGATAATACTGGACAACAAATCCGGTTGCATATTAGCCGCTTCTGCTTTAGAATAACCGGCTGTTTCCCATAAAGATTTGGTAGTAAAAACAGTCTGCTGCTTTTTTGTATCATACACATAGATGGCAACCGGAGAATTTTGGGTCAAGTGAGCGATGTACTGATTTAGTCTTGCTTTTTCATTGATGGTTTCCTTTAACTCATTAATATTTATAAAATTGACTACTACTCCAGCGATGAGATTGCTTTGCGTTTGGTAGGGGAATATTTGTAACATAAACCAGATTCCCTCATCATTTTTAAACTCCAATCTAAAGGGTGTCAATTTTTTAAGCACCCCTTTGGCATATTTTACCAGATCTTCGCCTCTTATAGTACCGGAAAAATGATCAATAGATCTTCCCATGTCACTATTTAGAAGCTGGAAATGTTCTTTGATCGCAGGGGTAAATTTTCGAATATTAAAATCTCGATCCAGAAAGATGGTCGCAATATTAGTGTTAACCATCAGATTTTCAATATCAGAATTAGCCTCCAATAACTGAACATTTTTTTCCTGTAGTTCAGCGTTAACGGTATGAAGCTCTTCGTTCAGCGATTGTAACTCTTCGTTGGTACTTTGTAGCTCTTCGTTAGAAGCCAATAATTCTTCGTTGGTTGCCTGCATTTCTTCGTTGGAGGTTTCCAATTCTTCGATAGACGCTTGTAAATTTTCTCTGGTTTCGTTGAGTGCATCTCTCAGCTCCTCAACTTCTGCGTGATTTAGCGTAGTGGTCGACTGCTCGTATTTTTCCTCCTCTTTTTCGGTTAGTGTCCGTTGGGTTTTTTCAATAATCGTAATTAAAAAACTACGATAATTATTTCCATCCAAAGGAAGCACTTTCATGATCAGCCGAAGCTTTCTAACCATTTTTCCCTTTAAAACCTGAACATCCCTCTGAATGGGTTCAGACTCATTTTTACTTAATTTTCTAACGGCCACAGTGACGGGAATCACCAACTCTTCTGGTAATAACTTTAATAGATTATTGGTAAATCCGGAATCCGGAATGGACATATAATTTTTAAATTTACCAGACGTATAAAGCACTTCAAAATGCTCATCTACACAAACACAAGCGGCTTCCATTTCCAGCATTAGATCCTGATTAACCGCTTTGATCGCTTTATCTTCAATATTAACTGCCTGTCGGGAACGTCTGACCATACCTGGCATTTTATTATCCACCCGCCACGCATTTGATTTAATATTTATTAATTTAGTTGGTAAAATATTACGATAAATTTTCCATTTTGAGCTTACATCATTAAAATTTTTGTTGAGCACCCCGAGGCTTTCAGAACTACCCATAAAAAGATACCCGTTTTTGTTAAGCGCATAATGTAAGCTGGCGAGTATTTTATTTTGCACCGTATTATCGATGTAGATCAGCATATTTCGACAACTGATCAGGTCCATTTTATTGAAGGGAGGATGCTGAAGAACGTCGTGCTTGGAGAAAATAATATTCTTTCGAATGGTAGGCTGGATCTGATATTTACCCTCTTTTCGGGTAAAATAAGTTGCCAGATGATCGGGTGATATATCGGTGGCAATATTTTCGGGATACTGTCCTTTGGTCGCAATATCAACTGATTTACCATCAATGTCGGTGGCAAATATTTTGTATTGTATCTTATATTTCTTTTTAGATATATATTCATCAAAGAGGATGGCCAAAGAATAAGCTTCTTCCCCGGTAGAGCAAGCCACCACCCATATTTTTATCGGTTGATTTTTAGACCGTTTTTCTTCCACAATATCCGGAATAACCTGATCTCTCATAATTCGATAGGCCGCCGAATCTCGAAAAAACTTGGTAACGCCGATCAAAAATTCGTCTACCAGAATATGTTTTTCATCGGGATTATCGTATAAAAAATCAATATAACTTTCTACCGAATCACATTTGGTAATATTCATCCGCTTAGCGGTACGCCGTAGCAGGGTTGGTTTTTTGTAAGAAAAGAAGTCGTAGTTCGTATGGTTTTTCAAAATTTTCAGAACACGGTCCATCGACGCCAGGTTTTTTCCTAGATCTACGCCCGTAATCGTTTTGGCAAATTGCGGATGAGAGATAAACTGGGTCAGTTCGTCCGCCATTTCGGAAGCCGCTAAAATAAAATCGGCCAGTCCTCCATTGATGGCACTGCGAGGCATTCCGTCAAACCGAGCGTCTTCCGGGTTTTGGATAAACATGGTCCCTCCCACCTCTTTGATCGATCTCCCCCCTTTGGTTCCATCCGATCCGGTACCAGAAAGGATAATTCCGATGGCGCGATCTTTTTGCTCTATGGCCAACGAATTAAAAAATATATCAATCGAAAAATTGAGGGTTGCGCTGGGTGGCCGATCAATCAAATGAATTTTACCTTTACTGATTGTTAGGTTTTTACTGCCGGGTATCAGATAAATGTGGTCAGATTTTACCTCTTGTTTATCCTTCGCTTCTCTGACCTCCATCTTGGTGTGACGAGATAGCAATTCCGGCATTAGACTTTTATAATCAGGTGACAAGTGTTGGACGATAATAAACGCCAGTCCCGTATCACTGGGACAATTTCTAAAAAATATTTCGAGTGCTTCCAGACCACCCGCCGAAGTACCCATTCCAACAATATAAAAAGAAGATTCTTTTTCCTGTGCGGGAAAAATTTCCGGCACTACTTTTCGATTAACGATCGCCTTGCTTTTCTTTGTTTTTGAGACTTTTTCTATTTTTTTATTTTTCTGCTCCGCCATTTTTTACTGGAAATTTTTAAAATAAAGTGTGTGTTTTTGTTATTTCTTTCAAGCTCATATAAAGTAAATTGCTTATCTTTGGAAAGGTACTATTTTTTTTCTAAACATTATTCATACCCTACGGTAAATGCACATTGAAGATCATCATACACTACTGGACGCATTTCAAATATTCGTCAACGCCGACGTTCCGAAAGGAGGTAAAGCCATCCTTGATATAAACGGAACCATTCTGTCAGCAAATGACCAAAATTTAGTTTTTTCGCTAAAGAAGGATACGCTATTATCCGATCTATTTCCCGAAATAAAGCGGGAAGTATCTTCCGAAAGGCTGAAACAGTTCGCCAGCAATAACAAAAGTATTCGTCGTGATGTACAATTTACCGAGCGGGGAGTAGAATATTGGCTTCAACTGACAATCAGCCCTATCGTTACAGACGCAGCATTTTTGTTTTTAGTTGAATTTATAGACATCACCTATTTTAAATCTGCCGTAGTCACTGCTCAAAAACAGCGTCAACGGATAGAAGATGAGTTATTACTCCGAACCAGGGAAATCGTACAAACCAACTTATTTGCAAAGGAAAACGGTGGTTTTCTGACTAATTTTATGATTGGCCTACGACACGATTTAATATCTCCCGTTGTCCAGTTAAAGGATATTATCGAATACAACAGAAATACGGACGATCCAAGAAAGAAGGAGCAATCGACCCGGTTGATAGACAATTGCCTGGAAAAATTAAACCATACTGCTCGAGGATTTTCCAACTTTGTGGACTTGCATATTCTCCCGCATAGTAAAATGGAATCCATCAATATGGATGAAATATTTACAGAAGCTAAAGAATTGTTAAGTGACAAAATTTCCCAGTCAGACGCGACGATAACGACCGATTTCAGATCCGTGGACACCATTTTCTTTAATAAAATGATTACGTATAGTCTAGTCCATAATTTATTGAGTAATGCGATAAAATTTCGGAGAGAAAATACTGCTCCTGTTATTATAATCAAAACGTATCGGGAGGATTCCCATTTTGTATTTTCGGTTAAGGATAACGGGACAGGAATAGATTTACTAAGGTATGGTACTAAGCTTTTTGTTCCTTTTCAGCGGCTACATCCCAATCGTCTGGGAATTGGGGTGGGACTAAGTATGTTAAAAAACACTTTGGTAAATTATGAGGGGGATATAAAAATAGAGAGTATTCCGGGTGAAGGTACGACGGTTCGGGTGTTTATTCCGCAGGTAACTGATAAGTGAAAATTCACCAAGACTAAATAAGACCTTGTTGTCTGGCAAAATGAACTAACTGATTATTGGTATTCATCTTCAATTTTTTCATTACATTTTTTTTATGGGATTCGATGGACTGCTTGCTCATGTAGAGTTTTGTGGCGATATCATTACTGGAAAAACCCCGACCCAGTAACGTAACGATATCCATTTCCCGTTCGGTCAGATTGGAAAAGTGTAGATTTTCTCCTTCTAATTCAATCGAAAACTGATTCTCTTCTGGTCGGGACTTTATGTCTTTTTGGTAAACGGACAAACTAATAAAACGCTCATCCTTGTGTACCCGTTCGATCGCATCGACAATTTCGTTTAGAGAAGCGGACTTTGATAAATAGGCGTGTACCCCAAATTCCATAACATCCTGGACCAGTTTGGGCATCGTATAACTGGAAAAAGCGATAATTTTAAGGTAGCTGCGTTCTACCACCAGGTCTTTGATGAGCCGATAGATATTGGTATCCGGCAGATGCAGGTCGAGAAAAAGCGTATCCGCTCCCTGTTCTTTTTGCAGAAAGGTCAGGAGGTCTCTGCCGTCGTGTGCGATACCAATAATTTCTTTCTCAGGAAATTGATCAAACAACGAAATAAATCCCTCAACGACGATAGGATTATTATCGGTGATAATTATCTTAAATTTTTCCTGATCTTTCAAATTATGTTAGTTGTTTTTAACTTTCAATCGTGCTTCTTCTACCACTTCATTAATTAAAGCGATAAGATTTTCTCCCGTTTTAGCACTAACGATACCTTGCAAGACAATCGGCAATTCTTCCTCCTGAACTTTGATAAGCTCTGCTTCGGTTAGCAAATCTTTTTTATTACCAATTACTTTAACGATAGCTTCCCCAACATTTTCTTTTAGATACTGAAGGTCTTCCAGTATACTTCCAAAAGTAAAGGGTCGGGTAATATCAATGATATAAAGGATTACCGTCTTTTTAGCAAAATAGATCTTGGGAACTTTCCGTTGGTGAATCTCACCGGCAATATCCCATAATTTTATGGTTATCCCTTGATCCTCTAATACCTTTTCGTTGACTCGGACTCCCATGGTTCCGTAATAATTGCTACTGAAAGTATCATGTATGATTCGATTAAAGATGGAGGATTTTCCCACTCCAAAGGATCCCGTCAATAAAACTTCTATTGTCATGAAAAAAATAAAGTTTTGACTATTCAAAGGGAATAGAGTGTTTTTAAATGTTGTTAATTGAGATTATTAATGATAATAAAAAAAAAACAAATACTCTTTTAATTACATTAATATATAAAAAGTTGGTAATATACAAAGATTACTGTATTTTTAAATCTATTCAACTATAATAGTTTTATAATAATTCCAAAATTCTCTTCTATACACTATTGATCCTTAATGAAATGACCTTTACACACGGTACCAGTAATTTTTAGATACCAAACACCAAAACACAAAATATGAATAAGCTAGAGCGAATTATCGGAATTGGGGCTTCGGCCGGAGGCTTGAGAGCTATCACTGAATTTTTTGATCATATTCCTGACGAGACGGGGATGGCCTTCGTTGTTATCCAACATTTATCGCCTGATTTTAAAAGTATGATGAACGAATTGCTCATCAAGCATACAGGGATGGCTATTCATATCATCGACAAACCGACGATGATCCAGCCCGATAATATTTATCTTATTTCCAGTAAACATAATCTAGTTCTGGATAAAAAAATGCTGAAGCCTACCAAGCGAAGCGAAGGACAGACCCTTAACCTACCGATAGATTTATTTTTTCACTCGCTGGGAAAAGAAGTAGGAAAAAATACCGTTGGCATTATCTTGTCCGGAACCGGATCGGATGGTTCAAAGGGAATTCAGACGATCAAAAAGGCGGGTGGTATTGTGATGGTAGAAGATCCACACCATGCACAGTTTGATGGAATGCCGCTCGCAGCACTGTCCGCTGGGCAAATTGATTTTGTATTGCCTCCTTACGCACTGGCCAGGGAATTGATGCGGTTGAATGAGAGCAAAGAAAAGAAAACGACCTTTTTGATCATTAATCCGGAAACGGACGATTTTCCACCGTTATTCGAAGAGATTATTTCCGAAATATATACGAAAACGGGGATTAATTTTAAAAATTATAAGTATAGTACGCTGATCCGTCGGATGGAAAAGCGAATGTTTATCACCAAGCAACACGACCTGGCTTCCTATCTAAAATATCTTAAAAAAGATCCCGAAGAAACTAATATTCTGCAAGAAGAATTTCTTATCAACGTGACCCATTTTTTCAGAGACCCCGAAGCTTTTGATAAATTCAAGGAAGAAATTATTCCGGGTATTCTGGCTAATAAGTCTCCCCGTGACCAAATCAGAGTCTGGATTTCGGCCTGTTCTACCGGACAAGAAGCGATCACGGTTGCCATTTTACTCAAAGAATATCTGGACGAACACCATTTGTCCAATCCGATTAAAATATTTGCCTCCGATATTGACAAGTCCGCCATTGCGATCGCCAGCGAGGCAGTATACGACGGGGTACTTTTGGGCATGGTTCCAAGTAATCTATTGGCAAAATATTTCGAACCGATTAATAGTGAGCAAACCCGATTTTCGGTGGTGAAGACCTTACGGGAAACCATTGTCTATGCAGTCCACGATGCTTTATATGATCCCCCTTTTATTAATCTGGACTTGATTACGTGTCGGAACATGATGATTTATTTGAATAATAAAAATCAAAGAATCCTGCTGTCCAACTTCCATTTTGCATTAAATTATAAAGGTTATCTCTTTTTAGGACCCAGTGAATCCATCGGAGAATTTAAACAATCCTTTCAAGTACTTTCCAACCGGTGGAATCTCTACCAGAATATGTCAAAAGAAAAACAACTGCAACCCGCGTTTTCCAGAGAAGCAGATACAAAACTGGAGCATCGAGTCGTCCGTAAAAAAAGTGCGCTGGCTCCATTTAAGGTGAGCCCAGAAAAACCCATTGTCAAAGATAAACACTATACCAAGATACTCATCGAGCAGTTCGCGCCTACCTGTATTTTGGTAAATGAGCGCCTGGATATTTTATTGACCAACGGAAACGTGGATTCGATCCTTAGTTTTCCCCGTGTCTCCGGCAATTTTAATCTTAAGGAGATGGTCGGTTCGGAGGAATTAATCCTTTTTAAAGATGGTATTCAAAAATCTCAGAAAAATAATAAAGTCTGTCTTTTCGAAGGAGTCAATTACCGGAAGCATAAGGAAGTCACGATCCTGAACATGCAGTTTACCGCCATAAAGGATGAGTATGATACCGATCAACATATTTTTATTATTGAATTTTTCTTCGACGTAGCCAACTCGATAGAAAAACTATCAGACAATCGACTCATTATCCCTCAAGAAAGGCTGAAGGGGGAAAAGATGAAGGTTATTCAGCGAGAATTACGGCAAATTCATCAGGAAAAGCAGGTGCTGGTGCAAGAGCTGGAGATGGCCAACGAGGAGTTACAAGCTTCTAACGAAGAACTACTGGCGGCTAACGAAGAGCTGCAAAGCACCAACGAAGAATTACAGTCCGTCAACGAAGAACTATATACGGTTAATACTGAATTACAAAATAAGGTCAATCAGCTAATTACGACGACCAACGATTTGGATAATTTGCTAAACAGTACGGAGATTGGCAGTATCTTTTTGGATCAAGATCTGAATATTCGACGGTTTACCCCGGCAATTATCAAGCAATTTGCGTTGCTGGATTCAGATATAGGACGCCCTATCACTGGGTTTGCCAATTCGTTTGTGGATAAGAATATCTATCCGGAAATCAAGAATGTGGTGAATAAACTGGTGATCTTTGAAAAAGAGATCAAAGATGATAAGAATAACCACTATTTGATGCGGGTACTGCCTTACCGAACCGATGCGGGCCAGGTAGCCGGAGCGGTGCTTACCTTTATACCCATCAACGAATTAAAGAAAGCGAATGATAATTTCACCGAAGTGGCGGAACGCTACCGGGCGGTGTTTGACAATTCCTACGATGGGATCATGCTGGTTAGTAAAGATGGTAAAATAACCTCCTCTAATCACGATTTTGCCGGTTTTTCCAAAGAAAAAGTGGTCAAGCGTTCTTTACTCAAACTAATGCCCAAACCCTACGGGGAATTATTGAGTGCAGCGATGGAACAGGTCATGAAGGGAGAGCCCTCCAGTTTCTTTCATTTTGAGATGGAAGGTGTAAAAGGAGAAAAACAGTGGTTTTCGGCCACGGTAACACCGGTGATTATCAAAGGTGAAATTCAAGGACTGGCCTTTATCACCCGAGATGTAACCGAATTAAAAGAGAAGGAACAAGAGCTGCGTCAGATGGGCGTTTCGCTGGAAAAACAGGTAGCCGATCGTTCGCAAGAATTAGCCGTCCGAAATTCAGAATTAAAAGAAATCAACAGTTATCTTGATAGTTTTGTCCACGGAGCGGCCCACGATTTACGGGCGCCGATTACGCAGATCAAGGGGATGTTGAACCTTTTTCCTAAAATCCAGGAAACCAGTAAAAAAGAAGTCGTCTTCCAGGAAATATCTTCCTGTGTCAAGCGATTAGAAAAAACGCTGACTGGATTGATAGAAATGATCGATTTTCAGAAGAATAATAACCGAGTTTCCCATGACATTAATCTACTAAAATCCTTTAATGAAGTCATTGAACAGGTCGACTACGATATTAAGAGTACCAAGGCCGAATTGAACGTGGAAATTCCAGATGATTTGACTGTTAATTTTATCCCCGCTTATATCACCAGTATATATTATAATCTGATGAGTAATGCCCTAAAATACAGAGACTACGACAAACCGTTAAAAATTAAAGTTTCGGTGCAACAAGAAGCTGAGTTCGTCGTAATAAAAGTCTCTGATAATGGAATCGGGATTGATTTGAACCGATATGGACACTTTTTGTTCCAGCCTTTTAAGCGGCTAACGGTAGAGCGGGAAGGAACGGGAATAGGCCTGAGCATTATCAATAATGTTGTCCGTAAAACCGGCGGTAGAATCGAAGTAGAAAGTAACCTGAAAAAAGGTACGCAATTTAAAGTATTTATTAAACCTCTGAACATTCACGCAAATGCCATCATCTAACTGGAATATTTTGTTTGTAGACGATTCCAAAACAGAAATTAATTATTTAAAGTTGTTATTTCAACTAACGGATATTCCACTGAATCCTACTTTTATCAATACTGCTCATACGGCCATTGAAACTTTAGTGGCATTAAAAGATGACGAATTCCCTGATATTATCATAGTAGATATCAATATGCCTTTAATGGATGGTTTCGAGTTTGCCAGCATTTATACGGAGAAATTTGGCGTAAATCATCCAGCAACTCGTTTGTTTATCTACAGTACGAGTATTCACTCTAAAGATATTACTCGGGCAGAAACGATGGACGGGGTTACCGGATTTATTGCTAAGCCTTTTGAAGAATCTACTTTCGAAGACTATATTTACCCGCACTTACCTAAAAATAAAGAGAAAGTGCCCTCGAATTGAAAAGTTTAAGACAATTATAAAAAAATAATAATATATATTTTCTTTTTTTTCTCTCTCTTTAATATATTTGCGATGTGTGTTTACTTTCTAAACCCCTCCTATTAACTTTAGCTATCTACTAGGATTAACCTTCTGGCTGATCCAAAAAAGTAAATTTATTTAATTGGCATTCCTAAGATCAATAAAAGAATAACCTATAACATTTGGCTGCTTAATTGGCTCCTACTCTTCCCCGCCGGACAGATTGTCAGATCGGGCAGGGTTGGTGAAAAACTCATTATGCTACGGCATAAATCGTATTTCACCGCCTCGATTAGAACCAAATTAACCGACCCAAACCTTTATAACTTATTTTTTAATTGATCCTAAGTTTATCATTCTTTTTAACTTATTTTTATTTGCTAAAACCCAAATTACCCTTGCAGGTATTTTGGTTAAATTTTTGGGACAAATAACCCGGTTTTAATCCCAACCAATGTGTTACTTACGAGGCATTATTATGTCTTAATATAAAATTGCGATGTGCTTTACCAATATACATTTTTTTATAAAATATACTTTTAAATTTTAATAAGTTGGCATTTTATTTGCATTATCAAAAGTATAGAAACGAATCAATATTAACAATTAAATTTCTTATCGGAAATCACGATTATTATTAAAATGAGCTTAGACTAAAAGTCGGCGATATAAAACACTGAAATTAAAGGAATTATGTGTCAATTAGAATACTACCACATCGCGGAGCGATTACACAACATTAAGTTAGATATTAAAGATCTACGAGAAAATTCGACTACCACCAGTATACAGGAGAAAATCCAGATATTGAAGAAGACTAATCAACTTTTGCGGGAACAAAACAAGCTACTTACTTTACGCCAAGAGGCATTGGCAGTGAGACAAAAATTAAGTGCTTAATTGTATTTCAGGATCAACTTTATTACCTGATCATTGTTATACCAGAAGAGCTGAAAAGCTATTGTTTAAAATTCCCAATACCATGAATATGGTATTTTTATAAACTATTGAAACTATTTTTTTGTGAAATAGTAAAAATCAAGAGGCAAAATCGTAGCGTTATGGTTATGCATAAAAGTAAGTACAAGTTTGTGGAGGAGGAGTTAAAAATAATCAGAGAAAAAATAAAGTATCTGAGACAGATTCCAGCAAGGAATATAACTGAGCGAATTTACATACTTAGAAAAATCAATTTTTTATTAAACGAGAGTAACGACTTGCTAATCGTACGGCAAAAACTTTTAGAAGGCAAGAATACGCTAACTGTACAAAAGATCGATATAATAGAATCACGGTTAAAATAAGCGGTCAACGCTTTCCACATCGTGACTCGACAAATTCTCAGGGGGGATTTTAAAAACAGGCTGTTTGCGTAATTTTACAATTACGCAACACATGAAACCTACAACAATAAAACACCCGTATGAGTACCAATATTCAAATCAAAAAATCTATCCAGCACAAGATTGGAAATCAACTAGCGATCCAATCCGATGATCTACCAACTCCAGTAATCACCAATTCCTTTCTTCATAAAACATTACACGCAGCCGGACATGATCTCCGTTCTCCGCTCTTTATTATCCGTTCTTACAGTCAACTACTCCAAAGAACACAGGAGAAAAAACTGTTAGACAATGGTCTGCAACTGATGGATGAAGCGACCATCAAAATGGAAAAAACCATCAACGAACTTGTCCATTTAATTGACATCTATACCCTACCCTTTCCAGATAAAACAACGGTATCTTTTGAGGCAGCCTATGAAACAGCACAATTTCAACTGGTGCATTTAATTAATAAGTATCAACCCAAATTAACCTTCGACTTTAACAATTTTCCAAGCGTTCATTTTGACGAAAAATACTTGACCGATATCTTTAGTTATCTGATCGATAATGCCATTCGACATAACGCCAACAAAGAAGATCTGGAGATTAAAATTTCCTCTAAAAAAGTAGACAACGACCTGGTATTGACCATTCAGGACAATGGCCGGGGAATTGAGGATGACCCCGAAAACGTACAAAGTCCATTCTACACTTATACCACGCAGGAAGATACAGAATGTGTAGGCATGGGACTGGCCAAGTTGCAAGCAATCGCAAAGATGTCGCAAAATTTATTTTACCTGCAAAGCAAGCCGGGTGTTTCGACAACAGTAAGTTTTGTTTTTAGAGACGCTGCGCTGTAATTAAAATCTTCTTTATTTTTATTTACGGGATGAGACACTACGATAACGACAGGTCTGCCAGAAAAGACTCGGCGGTAGTCAATAACGTTTCTTTCCGTTCCGGATTCATCTTATCAAAGGTCCGCACCAACATTCCCAGCCTTGGATTTTTCAGAAAAAAGTCGCGGTTGTTGTCCATAAATCGCCAGAAGAGTCCGTCCCACACTAGTTGCCAATCTCCTTTTTTATAGTTGCTCATTTTCATGATATAGTTCGAACCACTGATGTACGGTTTGGTCGCAAAAAAGCCACCGTCGGCAAACTGGCTCATTCCGTATACATTGGGCACCATCACCCAATCGTAGGCATCTATAAAAACTTCCATAAACCAACGATACACTTCGTCAGGATGAAATTCGCAGAGCAACATAAAATTACCCAATACCATTAAGCGTTCAATGTGATGACAGTAGCCGTCGCGCAATACTATTTTAATTGTCTCATCGACGGGAACGATTCCGGTGGTTCCATCGTAAAAACTTTTCGGAATTTTTCGTTCAAATCCCCAGAAGTTGCGGGTTCGGGATTCGGTCCCTTTGGCTTCGTACATTCCACGAATAAACTCCCGCCAGCCAATAACTTGGCGAACGAATCCTTCCACCGAATTGATAGGCACCTGATTTTTTTCGGCGT
>Ga0209187_1002716_pt1 | contig 16039 bp, 15 predicted proteins | sample BantaG_FD_187430 | JGI IMG/M metagenome (GOLD analysis project Ga0209187, IMG submission 187430) | Marine algal microbial communities from Bantry Bay, Ireland - BantryBay_4 metaG (SPAdes) (version 2) | ecosystem: Host-associated > Algae > Red algae > Unclassified | place: Bantry Bay, Ireland... | reverse complement strand
CTGCAGCAATCGAGTCTTTATCCAAGCCCTTAAAACGCTTGTCTGAATCGATCATTTTTTCGGCTTCAACCGTCGTCAGGCTTTCGTCCTGAAAGACTATATCACAGTCGATAAATTTTTCTAGCTTGGATGCAACTTCTTTGGTGTATTGAGTCTGCTGGGTCTCTTCACCTTCTAGGTTTCGAGGTAGTCCAACCACGATTTTAGTAACAGAATGCGCTTCTACTAATTTACGAATTTCATAAAATTCCATACCGTTTACAATAAGCAGATCTAAAACTTCTGGTATTTTAGCGACTGTGTCAGCTCGAGCCACGCCAATACGTTTTTTACCGATATCTAGTGCTAATAGACTATTCATCAACCTCAGTTGTAAAGCTTATCTTACTTTCGCGTGGAGCGCTGCTTACCCAAAATGGCGAGAAGTCTACTTCTGCTTTACTTATACCCGGTAAATCTTCTAATGTCTCGATAGTTTCTGAGAACCCTTTACCCGTAACTAACTCCGCCAGATCGTCCTCTCTTATCTCTGGGCCGATAAATGTGCTGATATTTATATCAAGATCTATAGAAGAATCGTCGTCTTTAGTTATCTTGGCAACCACAGAATTGGTGTCGACATCGAATATTTTTTCGGCTCCACTTGGATCAAGCTGAGCTTTTTCTTGAGCAAAATCTTTTAGCTCCAGTTTATCAATACCATACATTGTATAGATGACAGTAACCGTCAATTTTGCCTCAGAACCTTCGTCATCAACACTTGGGTCTGATTTAATATCCACTACTTCTGTTTTAAAGCTATCTTCTAGGACCAAAACTTCTTGAGAAAACTGTCGATTAAGTTCAGCTTCTATTTCAGGAGTTACGGGCTTTGAGAATGTTGCCACCGTCGAATCAACATCTTCTTGGGTTACGACATTCACCTTGTCGTCTGTACCGTCTTTAATAGACACGCTTTCTGCTGTAAATGCTCCGCTTGAATTGTCTATACTCAAAGATTCATTGCTGCCTATGTTGTAGTCTTCACCTGGTTTTTCGGCAGTAACATCCACTGTACCAGACCCTGGGGTGATTGTTCCTCCAGATACTTGAGCCGGACCCACAGAGAAATCATTATCGGCAGTAAAAACCAGACCATCATTATCTATAAACTTAGTACCAGCTACGAAGTTCTCTGTTGTCGAGCTGTTAAGGTTCTTAACCTCTACTTCACCCTTTGCCTTGTCTCCATTATTCTTCTCGCCAGTTGGCGTAAATTCCTTGGTCTCTTCTTTGGTAACAATAGCTTTTTGAGCCTTAATGTTGTTAGTCGCAAAATTAGACTCGCCAAAAGTATCACTGATAGTTATGGATTCGCTGACGTTAAGCTCGCTTGTCCTAATTTTAAGATTAATATCTGCGCTCGGCAACACAAAGAAAGCTACAAACCAGAGGCCGATCAGTAGCGCCAAGCTCAATATGCCAAAGATTACCTTGTTTCTAAATTTATCAAAACTTGGTATAGAGATACCTTTTCTCTCTAGGCTTTTGGCTGGCTTGGATTCTACAGAGCTCTCGGTTGTCGCTATAACTTTTGGGAGATCTTCTGACTCATGGTTTGTATCTTCTTCTGGTACTGGTTTTGGCGCTTCTTCAATCTTAGCCTCTTTTACTTTAGACTCTTCTTTGTTGATTGCCGCTTTTTTCTTCTTCGCTCCAATAACTATCTCTTTTTTGTCCATTTCGACAGGCTTAGCAGGTATAAACGGAGTGTCATCCAGATTCTTGGCAATCTTTATTCGTAGCGTTCCCGCAAGTGGCTCCAGCTTAGAGCTATCGCTAACTAGAACCAAACTCTTCTTATGTTTTTTGGCAGTTTTGTCGAGCAGCTTAACATTAACAGGGCTATTAAAAACCGACGAACCTTTGTCGCCAACTATGCCAACAACTTCTGTTCTTGCATCTTTAAGACGCTCTACCACAGAGGTAATATCGTCGCCTTTTTCAATATGTATTATTGTTCTCTTACTCAAGTTATGTGTGCCTTATTATAGTTTTAGTAATTGATTAACTTTGGACTGAATTCTAGTGGCTGTATCAACAGACATTGTATCACGGCCCACACGCAATAATCCCATAGAGGTTATGAACGTATGTCCAAGATTTACGCTTGTAGAATTTGTGATGTTCTTTACATCGTCAGAGCTTATTTGTCTAACTTTTAACTTATCCGATATTTGTAAATCTTCAGTCCAACCGCCCTGTTTAGTGGAAGTTAGAATTGATTTTAGTCCCGAACCACCTCCACAGAATAGTAATTGATTTGGCAGCTGATCGTTACCAGTAAGTTCTTCTAAAGATATCTGCAATCCGTGTTGCCACAGCTCAACTGTTGACTTGATGCTTGCAAATAAATCTTCTTGGTATTTGGTAGGTACAGTGTCTGGGAACTTCGAATGTTTCAGTTTAAGTTCCTCGGCTTCACTCAAATCTATGTTTAGAGAGTTGGCAATAGATCGACTAAAGGAGCGACCACCAATTCCATACATCTTAGTACCGTCGACTCCACCTTCGTTAACCAAGGCAATATCAGTTGTGCCGCCGCCAATGTCTACCAAAATGGCCGAAAACTCATCATTGCCCTGCCCAAGTACTGATCGAGCAACAGCAAAGGGCTCGGCTGCAATAGTCAAAAGATCTAAGTCTAGCTCTGATGCAATTTTTTGCAATGCGCCAACATGTACCAAAGGGGCAAAGGCGTTATAAACTTGTAGTTTAAAATCCCTACCCTGAAAACCAATTGGGTTGGTCACTTTATATCCATCAATGTTCATGGATATTATCGCCGAATTAACTATCTTTATTTCCAGCTCATCACTTCCAGTCTCCCAGGACAATTCGTTTTTAGCTATATCGTAAGCTTTATCTTGTATCTTGGATATTATATCTTCTAGCTCTGTGACAGTAATCTCAGCCTGAGGGTTCTCGCGCTTATAAGTAATTGTGTTCGACATACCCTTAACTAGCTCCCCCGCTACGCCGATGATCGCTGATCTTGCTGCCACCTTAGCGCTCTTCTCGGCCTGCAACAAAGCTTTGTCACATACTTCAATCACTTTACCTATGTCAGTCACCGCACCGGCGCTCATAGCCGTCGGATCTTGTCGAGCCATGCCGACTCCAATAATTTCTAGGTTATCTTCTGAATATTGGGCAGTTAGTGCCTTCACGAATTCAGTACCAATATCCAAAGCTACAACATACTTATCTTCTACTTCTTCGGTTTTTTGCAACTTACCTTTGAGGTTCTTTACTTGGCTCACCCCTTCGGACAGACTCTTTTTTCCTGTCTTTGCAGAATCTTTGGCCAGCTTCCTTATTGTTGCAATATTTTTCTTCATTTTTATGGTTATGATTATACCGCAGCGCAGGCGCAGTAGCTAGTGGTTGGTGGCTAGTGGTTCGTATAGGCTAAGAATTAAACTATATCAAAACCTTTATTTATATGAACTAAATTTGCTTTTATCAAATATTAGTCTGTGCAATTAAAGAAGTTTGTTTATTGTCTAGAACTCACACATTTGAGATATCCTAAATTGGAGACCTTTATTACTCTACTCAATAAATTTTAGTATTTCAGTCCATCTACTGGACATGGATGCGATATGATCTGGATTGCGAGCTGATAGAGCCCTTGATTCGTCAGTCTTAACTCTCTCACGAAAGGTGCCTGGATTTGTAATTCTAAACTTTCGTTCGATACCAACAAGGTTGTCTATTTCTATAGCATCTAGCCCTAAGCTTGGTTCCGCATAATGAAGCCTAAAGTCGGTATGGCTAGTATTGCCAATTACTCTTACTAGGCTAGGATTAAAAGATGAAGCTTCTTCATTGCCGTACTTATTATACGATCTTCCAGCTCTGACTATTAATCTAGAATTATCCCCGCGTAGTTCTAAGAAGCGGTCGCAAGAATTAGCCCAGCCTCTCTCACCAGTACCTGCAGCCAAAAATCCCATAGCTACAGCATGTACCTCCACTGCTAGTTCATAGCCAGCTGTGAACTCTTGGTTTTCTGCTATTTCCACTCTAGCCCAGTCAGGAGTAGCTAATGAAATTTCCTTATTTATCATATAGACAAATATACACTTATTATAGTTATTGTCAATGTTATTTTAAAACAGCTTTTATCCGTCGAATTCCAGCAGAGGAGGATTGTTCCTTTTGAATTTTAAAAACTTTACCCTCTTCGGATAATTGAGAAGTGTGGTCTACGTGGGGACCGCCGCATATTTCGAAACTGAAAGGTTTGTCTGCGTTATCGGCTAGCATTTGATAAACCTTAACAGTGTCGCCGTAGCGATCACCAAACTGACCTAGAGCACCAAGTAGGCCGGTGGCTTCTGGTGTTGGGTATTCTGCCCATGTTACTTTTAGATCATTCTTGATCTGTTCGTTTACAATGTCTTCGACTTGTTTTTTCTGTTCGTCGGTCATTTTTTCTGGGTGCGAGAAATCAAAACGTAAACGTTCTTCGGTTATGTTGGAGCCGTGTTGTATAACATGATCACCCAGCACATCTCGTAATGCTTGGTACATTAGATGTGTAGCAGTGTGATACTTTTTATGCTGTAGAGTTTGCCCGCCCAGACCACCCTTAAAAGTACCTTTTGCTGCGGTACGAGAGCGCTCTCTCTGCTCTTCCATTAATATTTCAAATCTACGTTTGTCGTTTTCCGTAACAGAAATATTTCTACTCACAGCTTCTTCAATAGTTAATTCAACAGGGAAGCCATGGGTGTCATAAAGTTTAAATATTATGTCTCCTGATAAAATTTTAGAGTACTCAACCTCTGAACCACGTTTATTGTCAAAAATTACATTATTGTCAACAACACCTACTGAATACGGAGAAGATAGGGCTTTATCAAATTCTTTCAAGCCTTTGCGTAGTGTCTGCTTGAAGGCTTTTTCTTCCTTGACTAAAGTAGCTGCTACCTCGTTTTCATTCTCCAATAACTCCGGGAAGTCATCACGATAAAGTTCGGTAATCTTTGGCACAAGATCTTCAACAAAATGCTGCTCTATGCCTAAATGGAAAGCCTTTAATATTGCTCGACGCATTAAGCGACGAACTACATAGCCGTGCTCTTTATTGCTCGGTTTAGCGCCGTCTAAGACTAGGAACATTGCACCTCTTAAGTGATCGGCAATAACACGCATGTCTTCTGTGTAGTCTTCGTATTTTTTACCTGAAAGCTCTTCCAACGCCTGAATAATTGGCCAAAGAACGCTAATCTTAAACACATCTGGTTCATCTAGTTTTGCAGCGGCTATTCGTTCTAGGCCACCGCCAAAGTCCACATTTTGGTTTGGTAAAGGCTCAAAGCCACTATCAGTACGTTTATACTGCATAAAAACCTGATTGCCGATTTCTATAAATCTGCCGCTATCGTTGGCTGGATGAGCTTTGCCCCATTTTTCCTCATCATGCAGATCTTCACCAAAGTCATAAAACACCTCACTGTCTGGACCACAAGGATCCCCAACAGGAGTACTACTTATGCCACCGGCACGGCTCCACCAATTTTCTTTATCGTCATAAAAAAATACTCGACCATCCTGCATGCCAACCTTATCGCCTTCTTCGGCTGAACCGATTTCAACTATCTTGGCGTCTATGCCGCGTTTTTTAAAGAGCTCTACCCATATTGCAGCGGACTCGTCATCTCTTGGTATGCCGGCTTCTTCATCACCAATAAAACAAGTAGCGTATATTCGATTTGGGTCTAAACCTACTTCATCAACTAAAAATTCAAAAAACCAACGAATCTGCTCTTTTTTAAAATAATCACCCAAGCTCCAGTTTCCTAGCATTTCAAAAAAGGTTGTGTGTCGATTATCACCTACGTCTTCAATGTCTGCGCCCCTAAAACAAGTTTGTGAATCAACTAACCTCACACCCTTAGAGTGAGGCTCGCCAAGTAAATAAGGCATTAGCGGCTGCATGCCGCTACCAGTAAAAAGAGTTGTGGGATCGTCTTTTAATATCAAGCTAGCTCGCTCGATAATAGCGTGCTCTTTTTCTTTAAAGAAATTTAAATAGGCCTGTCTTATTTGCTGTGCGTTCATTTCTTGAAGTATCTCATAATAACCACTACATCATAACAAATTTACCTGTCCATAAGAAGTTTTTCTGTTTGCAGCGTAGCTATGGCTATGCTTTAAAAAGAGAAAACATCTTCTGGAGCAAATAAAATTAGCCATGCTGAGGCGCTTACTACAAGAAACTTCAAGTTGTATATATTCTAACACATTTTCGCAAGTGTAGATGCATTCGCAATGCTAGCGCTGACCGAAAATATCGGCTGGTGGAACTCTATTTTGTTTTTTGTTTTAGCCTATTGACTGATACTAATTATAAAGGTTGTGTTTAAAATGTCAAACTATTTCTTTAGAGATAGTTTCAACTATCCCTTCTGTAAAGATCGACGGTACAATTTCATCGGCACTCGGACTAGCCACTACAGCAGCCAAGACTTTGGCTGCTTTTATCTTGTGCCCATCTGTTATCTTGCTTACGCCGTTATCCAAAGCGCCTCTAAATATTCCTGGAAAAACTAGTGCATTATTTACTTGATTCGGCAAATCACTCCGACCAGTAGCAATTACTGCGACACCAGCTTTCTTGGCGGCTTCAGGCAATACCTCAGGGTCAGGATTGGCTAATGCAAAAACTACCGGACTACTATTCATAGTTGCTATCAATTCGGCTGTAAGTAGCCCCGGCTTAGAAACACCAATAAAAATATCTGAGTCTTTTACTGCGTCCTGTAGATTGCCTTTGGCAGTTACAGCAAACCCCTGCTTGTACTTATTTAAATCCTGTCTGTCTTTGGACACAATTCCTTTGGAATCTACTAACACGATTTCTGCGCCCGAAGCATACTTCTTGATAATTTTTGCAATCGCAATACCAGCGGCGCCAGCGCCAACAAGAGTTATCTTAGTAGAGTTGAGTTCTTTACCAACAACTTTCATAGAGTTAATCAGCCCAGCCAAAACTACAATTGCAGTTCCGTGTTGGTCATCATGGAATACCGGTATGTCTAAGTCTTCTTTTAGCCGCTCTTCTACCTCGAAACAAAGCGGGGCCTTGATATCTTCTAAGTTGATTGCGCCGAAGCTCGGAGCAATTGCTTTACAAGTAGCCACAATCTCGTCAGCAGTGTGGACATCTAAAACTACTGGCACAGAATCTATATCAGCAAAATGCTTAAACAATAAAGCTTTGCCCTCCATTACAGGCAACCCAGCCACTGGTCCAATATTGCCCAAACCCAAGACTGCCGAGCCGTCGGATATTACTGCAACGGTATTGGACAAGCCAGTATATAGTTTTGCTGATTCGAGGTTTTGGGCTATTTCTTTAGATACTTCACCAACGCCCGGTGAGTAAAGCAAAGACAGATCATCCGCCCCGTTAACGGGCGGCTTGATACTGGTCGCTAGTTTGCCCTTGTATTTTTTATGCAGGTCTAGCGCCCTTTGTCTTAGGTCGCTCAAGATTATCGACCTTTCTTTAATGTCTCGGCCATCCATACAAGCTCATCAAGCATCTTCTTTACACCTTTAGTCTGCTGTTCTAGATCACCTTTAAACTCGCCATCGTCGGTTAGCTTATCGAAAGAATTAGTAAAGTACGCATCGATAGACGTCATCACCAAGCCAAGCTCGCGTAAGACCGGAATAATCGACTGGACTCCTCTTGTACCGCCCCACGGACCCGCCGAAACACCAACAGCTGCTGCTGGCTTGTGGTTATAATTTTCTAAATCGCCGTCTAAAAGCAGCTTCAATGCACCTGGGAAACTATGATTATACTCCGGCACAATGTATATAAACGCATCCGCATTAGCATTCATCTCTTTGTATTTGGTCATTTCACCTTCTAGAAAATCTTTTGGCGACACGACTATAATCTCTATGCTTGGATAGTCTTTTTTTATAACTTGCTCTACAAACTTTGCAGCAAATTGGCTGCGATTGCCTTCGCGGTTAGTACCAATAACAACAGGTATATATAAATTCATCTGTCTATATTATCACGAAAGATTAGTTTTTTAGGTGCTCGATTTGCTTATGCAAGCTATTTCTTCTCAAAATGTAATCTCTTGCAAACTCTCTATCTTCGGGGTCAACTCCAGCTTTCTGTAGTTCTGATAGCGCATCATTTGCCAATCTTCTTTCATTAGAACCACCATCATGTTGATACTCTGGATCATGTGAGTTAGCTGTTCTCGCCCCATACTCCCATAGTTCAATAAACACATCTTCATCATATTTTGACCTTAATTCATGATACTGCTGATTTAACACTTGGAGTGCGCTCTCTAGATCGGCAATTTGCTCTTCCGTAGTTGGCGGGCGATTGGCCTTTCGCTCTGCTTCTACTGCTAACAACTCTTGATGGCGTTGCCTGTTTTTCTGTTGCTTGAATTCACGCCAGCCATCAAAAATCAGCTCATTACACCTGTTGACTATAAAAGCGTTCAGCTCTGACGGCATCTTATCTGCACCACCTTCTTCGAAATATCTTCTGCTTAGTTGCTGCATTCTTTCATCGTCTGGCTGCTGGTTATTTTCTTCAGAGCCATCTTCACCTTCACGGTATAGGTGTTCAAGTTCTTTGTTAGCCAAATACTGCGCAAAGCGTTCAATCGTAGACTCAACCCGGTTTCGCTCTTCTAAAGTTTTTACTCCAAAGAATTCTGGATCTGCTGGTAGGTCATCTGGTTTGTTGGGCCACTCTAGCAACCCTCCCACACTACGATTGAGCTTCAAAAGATCATCGGGCTTTTGTTGTCTGCGTATGCGCAGCGTTGTGCTTATTGTTGTAGCCAACCCTTGCTCATCTACTAAAGCTAACTTATTGCCAACAGTCAAAAAACCTTTACTGTTTAACCTGATTATATTGTCGGGGTCAACAATTCTTTGACCAAGCTCTTCTAGTCGGTTGTGGCCTTCTTTTGTGAGCCGTTTACTCTCTTCGTACTTAGCCTTTTCTTCGTCTTCCAAATTCTTTTCGGTACGAGCTGCAACTTCATTTTTAGTTATAAGTCTCGTGCCGTTTTTTGAGCTTCTATCGGCAACGACTATTCGATCTCCTTCGGCATAAATTTGAAAATGGCTACCGGATATCCCTTCATTTGAGTTCAGTAAATTCTCTCTACCCACCCTGAGAGGCCCTTCCTCTAGATGTGAGATCGACTTTTGAGAGCCCTGAATAATTTCTAGTGTTGGGGCGCCTTTTCTTCCAAATCTTTTCCTGGTCTCAGGCTCGTCAAGTCTTAACTCTGCCAAAAATAGCCCCCCCGATTGCGATTTTAAAACCACCATCGCAGGCTTAAGTTGATTTGTGTCTAAATCTGGCAGCTCTATCATGGCTACAGGCTGGGCACTTTCGTTATATTCTTGCAGGCCGCCGCCATCATCAACGCTTATCACTACTTCGTATTCCGGTTTTAGGCTAATATGCAAATCTGCTCCGCTTACTGGCTCGGCGCTAAAACTAGCCTCTACATAAAAATCCTCACTTGGGTTGTGAGGGTTCTGACCCATCTCGACTCGATACACACCATTGGCGTCTTGCAATGATTCTGGGTTGTTTTGGTCTATTTCTTGATTTGTCATTTTTATTTACTCTTAATATCTTAAGTATCTTAACATAAAAAGAAGCCCCTCGCACGGGGCTTCTTTAGTTTAGTGGAGGGTTCTGTATTTAGTCCTTAGTGTGGATACCGTTACCGGTAGCGACCTCCTTTCTTACTAAACCCTTCTTCGCCAAATAAGTCCTCTTTTTCAATTTCTAGTCCTTCGAAAAACTCTTCAGCCTCTGCTTTTCGCTCTTCTCTTAGTTGTTGCTTTTCTTCCTTTAGCGCCGACCTTTCTTCATCATTCAAAGCTTGAAAATCCTCTTTAGTTAAGCGATCAGCCTGATTGGCTTCTCTCTCAGCTGTCTTTTCCGTAAACCAAGTTTGTATCTGGTCGCTTTGCTCTTGAGTTATAGTACCTTCATTTACTTTATCTGCTAAAGCAGCTTCTTTGCGCTCGATCATTTCTGATCTTTTAGTTTCTCTTTCTTCGTCGGTTAAGTCGCCGCCAGGGTGAGCACTAACGCTTATTGCAGTAAACATTACTGCACCTATCATTAAGCCGCCTAAGCTAGCTCCTGTTAATTTTAATGTATTTTCTTTCAAAAAATTTTTCCTTGTCTTAGATTATATTATTCAGAAACTAAAACTTTTCTTGATCTAAACATCTTTGCACTAATCTTTTTTACTTAGTATCCCTGCGAGAAACCTACTAAGATATGTTGTTTGAGGCATCGAATGTCATGATAAAACTTTTAAGTTTCTTTAGACCTCTTGCGGAGATAAACTCTACTCAAAAACAGCTCTAAGATGTAATCTAGCGATTTTTAATTTGTATCTAGTAGCTATGGCTGCAATAACAAATTATAAAATTGCTATCTTTTACCTAATAACTGCTTTTAAACGACTTTATTTCCGCAAGAGGTCTATCTTTACATACTGCAGGCGCTGGAGATTTATTTCAATATTTTCGTAGCCTCCTGAGGGTAAGTGGTGTTTTTGTGGATAACTTAGTTTTTGAGCCTAGAAGGTAGTTTCTTTGGCTAAGGCATAGCCGGAAGCTACGCCGAAGACAAAAAACTTCTTTATAGGCCAAAAACTATATTCAAAATGACGCGACTCACGCTCAGGAGTCTACCTCTTTATGTTGGGCGGCACTATTCCGTAGGGCTCAAACTCTTCATCTTTCCATATTCCAAACAGTTTTATATCTTCCCCAACTGAAAATATGCCAGGTCTATCTTTTGTGAATCTGTTATTAGGCGGCAATTTAACTCTGTATTCTTCGTCTTGGCTCTCAACTATAACGTAACCGTTGTCTATCTTAGATATCTCTCCTTGTACATAATAGTCGCCTATAGCATCTTCTATTCTTTGGAGAGATCCAACATTATCAATAATTTTAGAATTTAAGCCAGATACTGAAAGTATGATACCGCTGATGACGACTCCTCCGATAAGCATTACTGGGGTTAGATTTCTGTACTTGTGGCTTATGTCAAACTTTTCTAGCAAGTGATATAGGGTAAATAGTAAAACTAGTACAGCCACAAACAGTATCCAAGGCGCATTTCTGAGTAAAAAGGCTCGTCCAGGACTGCCAAAGTCCAAGACTCTAGCGGCGCGCGCTATATCTATATCGTTGTATATTGCCGTTAGACAAACGGATGTTGCAATAACAACTACGATTGTACTGACCACCAATAGCACAGATAAAATTACAAAGTACCATTTAGATTTCATCTTTAGGTCGCCCTGCTCGATCTTATGCATAACACTAGTAGCTATGTCTTGATCTGGCTCTTTGGTTGTAGGTGATTTTTTTACTTTACTCATTTATTACCTTCTTGTTGCTTATCGGTGCCAATTTCTTGGCGCAGTTTTGCTTTGGCGCGATTGATTCGAACACCCACAGTGGCTGCTGGTATTTTCAGAATATCGGCGATCTCTTTATAGCTCTTGCCATAGTATATATACATCACAAGTGGCTCTCGATATTTCAAATCTATCTTAGATAATAACTGTTTAGTGCTCTTGTCGGCAAACATTTCCTCGATTTCTTGATCTTGTGTAGGCCTCTCATCAACCAACTTTCCAGCCCACTCTTCGTCATCGTGCTGGACTTCTCGTTTGTGCTTTTTGATATAGTTCATAGACTCATTGTGACAAATTCTATATATCCAAGAACTAAATTTTTTATCAGTCTTAAAAGAACGCAAGTTAACATAGGCTTTAATAAAAGTTTCTTGTACCGAGTCTTGTGCACCAGCCTGGTTGCCGTTTAGCAACATTGCCGAGTATCTAACCAACTTAGCCTGATAGCGTTCGACAATATCAGCATACAATTCTATGTCGCCTTCAGTTATCTTCTTTACTAATTGTTCGTCTGTTTGCACGACCTTTAGGTTAGTACATTGCGGGTGTTTTTACTAGGCTGCAATCACCGTCTTAGAATCTGGCTCTGGCCACTTTCTAGACGGGTCAGACTTCAAGTAATCAGAGCTAATTGGAATGCTATGAACTCTTTGATAATGTCTGATGTCAGCTGAGATTTGATCAAACTTACTGGCTCTAGAATTATTAAAATCAATAATCGCTGGGCCCCAGAATAAGTATGGCTGATCACTAAAAACATCTACGGTGATAGTCGAATGATAGGCATCTATAAATTCTTCTAGCGGTGTTGGGTCCTGGTTCTTGGCAGGTGTTTCAGATACCGCCGCCGCTGCCTCTTCAAACATTTGTCTAAACTCTTCTCTTTCACTCTGGCTCAGCTGTTTACCGCCATTTTGCACTACTTTCATTATCTCAAGAGTTCTTGCGGCTTTAGCTTGTGCATTAGCGGACATTTTCTCAATCTTCACTGCTTTATTGTTGACTGCTTTTTTACCCGCACTATCACGTTTTTGTTCAGGGCCATTATCTTGATCTCTTAGGTCTACTTTCTGTTCTTCCGAGAGTTGGTTCCATTTATCCTGTGTTGACTTCTGTTGTCTAGCCGAATTAGATATATCTGATCTGAAGCCACTTAAAGCTGCAAAAACTGCATCTAGGTGGCCTTCGCCTTGTTCACCTGTGTATTTAGCGAGTACATGCTCAAAAGTAATATCATCGTTTGCATTCAATAACATATTGAAAGCATTTTTCTGCCCAATGGTAGCTATGCGATCTAGCATTAACTCTCTTAGCTTTTTGGCTTTTTGTCTTAAGGTATCGTTAGGGTCTACCTCGTCAAGACTGTCTTCTGTTGATCTAGGGGGTAGGTCAAGAACCTCTCTAGCTCTTCTGGAAAAATCTTCCATCACCGCTGGATCAGCCCCAACTGCAGCCTTTGCTAGCCCTGCAGAAACATGTCCATCTGGGTCAATCTGCTCTTCTGCACTGGGGTAATCTTCTAATAATGCCATGTCTGATACTCTAGCACAAAACGCTTAAGATTGCAATACTCGCATCGATTGCTCAGTGGCAAAATCAGGACTCAGCTTGAGTAGTGATAGGGTCGTTTTCTTTTTTCAAGAATAGCAAAGCTATTGTTTCAATAAGAAAACGACCCTAGTGCTTGCTAAAATGTGTTCTAATGAAGCTACTGGGCGATCGATGTGAGTAATACTGCTCGCATCTCATCCAGAGTCTCACAAGCCATAACTTTCGCTCGCAAATCTGAAGCCCCGTCAAACCCATTAACATAAACTTTGGCAAATTTACGTAAGACATAAGGGTTCTTAACCAGCTGTCTGTCAACAAACCAACTCTCCTCGAACAAATCGATATGTTTTAAGAATAATTCTAGGCGCTGTTTTCTAGAGTACTCTGCCCAGTTGTTTTCTGCGTCAAAAACGCAAGGATTCTGGAATATCCCGCGACCAATCATTATGCCGTCTAGCCCATATTGTTTAGCTTTTTCTAAACCTTCGGCCTTGGTCTTTACGTCACCATTGGCAACGATTAGAGTTTTGGGTGAAATTCGATCACGCATCACGACGATCTCATCAAAAACCTCCCAGTGCATTGGTACTTTGGACATTTCTTTGGTGGTGCGGCCGTGGACTGTAAGCATATCCAAGTTGTGCCCCAGTAAAAACTCTATCCACGACAAATCGATCTTATTTAAGCCAATTCGACATTTAACGCTAGTTCCTATCCGGCCATTTGCGCCAGACTGCATTGCTTTAATTAACTCGCCAGCCAGCGGACGGTTGTCAACCATAGCCGAGCAACAACCATTTTTAACCACCTTTGGTACCGGACAACCGAAGTTTATATCTACCCCGTCATAGCCCATTTCTACGATTTCATTGACCGCTTTTTTGTACCTATCTGGGTTCTTACCCCAAATTTGAGCGATTAGCGGTTGCCCGCCACCCGCAATAGTTTCAGATTTTGCAATCTTCAACTTTTGCAACACTGCTGACCTCCCCTTGCTATCCAATCCGTCAGCATTAGCAAACTCCGTAAAATACATGTCTGGGTCAGCACAACCCGAAACCAACCGCCTAAATGCAGTGTCGGTTACATCATCCATAGGTGCTAAAACAAAAAATGGTTTCGGTAGATTTAATAGACTATTCATCACCCCATATACAACAGTAGTTGCTTGTAATAGTCAAATTATTGCTGAGTCATGGTTGCTTCAACTATATGATCCGCCGGCGCCGGATCCCCATCATTTGGCTCAAGAGTCAAAACATAACGTGGGTGTGAATCAGTATAGTCTGTTTCGCTTTCATAAGAATCTTCATACCCGCCTGATGCACCGACCTCAACTACGCCAGTTGAGAAAAAGTCACCGCTGTCAGGATCAACTAGCCAGCCCTCGTAAAAGGATCCATCCACTGGTGCTGGCAGACCGCTAAACGAAGCTTCCATCATAAATTTGTCCTCGCCAAAACCAGCCTTAGCCGTGCCGCTGGCATTGCCGTCTGTCGTGATGCCTTGAATAGTTGCACCATCGGTAACATCCGGTAGCTGGGCAAAATGCGTGTAGTTAAAGGCTACCGGACTCATCTCGCTATCGCCGCTATCTGAATCGCTATCTGACTGAGAAGTACTGGCCGCTTCGCCTGTCTTGTTTACGTTTGTATCAGGGTCTTCGTCGCTCGAAATAGATGCTATACCAAAACCTAGCAATATTACTCCTGCTACTACAGCCAGTATTCCGCCGATTAATTTTTGATTCTTTTTTTCCATTTGTTCCCTCCTTGGTTAATTAATTTCATCTATCGATTTTGCTATACGAAAGTCTTTTTCAGTAAGACTATTACTTGCATCGTGCGTAGTAGTCTTGATTGTGACTTTCTTGTAGCCACTGAGCAAAATGTCTGGATGATGATTGTGGTCTTCTGCTATTTTACCCACTTTATTTACAAACGCTAGCGCTTTAGCAAAATCGTCAAAGCTATAAATTCGCTCTAAATGAACACCGTCGATAACTACCCACTCTACTGGCAACTTCTTTAACTTTTTTTGTATTTCTTCGCTGGTTAGCAACTTCATTAAAGTAATTATACTGTATAGTCTATTATTATGATAAGCGAAAACTTCATATATCTCGTACTAGTCTTACATTTTTTGGGTGGAGCGAGCTATTTGTACGATGTTTACAAAGGCAACGCCCAGCCCAACCGAATCAGCTGGCTTTTAGTAGGTGCTTTCGCAATGCTAGCTTTCTTCTCATCCAGAGACGAAGGAGCTGGAGCACAAGCATACTTCACCTTAGTGACTGGCTTGAACCCATTAGCCGTTGTAGTGTTAAGCTTTTTTAACAAGAAAGCCTATTGGAGAATAACAAAGCGTGATTATTCTCTGGGTGCTGTAGCTGTTCTAAGTGCCATAGTCTGGTTCGCAACAGGTGAAGGAGCAATAGCTCTGATATTTGCAATTATCGCTGATTTTTTTGCGGGCCTACCAACATTGATAAAAGCTTATCAAAAGCCAGAATCTGAAAGTGGCTTGCTGTTTGCAATCTGCATATTAACATCAGGCATAACTCTGTTGACAATTAGCGACTGGACTTTTGCAAACTTCGCATTCCCTGCCTATATTCTTGGTTTTTGCGGCCTTATGGTCTATTCGATATATATTAGACCTAGAGATAAATCCAAACATTAGTTGGTTATTTGCACCAATTACTCGCTACTCTCTACTGGTAGCCCCGTCCACATACTGATATAATTTACCGATATGAGAAATTTAGCAACAAGCACAAAAGACCAAGTCGGTAAATCAGTAACTTTAATGGGTTGGGTGAATTCACGTCGCGACCATGGCGGCCTAATCTTCATTGATCTACGAGATGAGTCTGGGATCGTGCAATTAACCTGTACACCCGACAATGCCGAACTATTCAAAATAGCCGAGAGTTTGCGTGACGAATTTGTCATCAAAGCTACTGGCGAAGTTAAAGAGCG
>Ga0209187_1002712_pt1 | contig 16073 bp, 12 predicted proteins | sample BantaG_FD_187430 | JGI IMG/M metagenome (GOLD analysis project Ga0209187, IMG submission 187430) | Marine algal microbial communities from Bantry Bay, Ireland - BantryBay_4 metaG (SPAdes) (version 2) | ecosystem: Host-associated > Algae > Red algae > Unclassified | place: Bantry Bay, Ireland... | reverse complement strand
TATAATGAACGTATGGCTAAAGAATTTCAAAATCACGGTCATGAAGTAGTGCTGTATACATTTAGTCTTCAGTATCCAAACTTTCTATTTCCTGGAAAAACACAGTATTCAGAAGATTCTGCACCAGAGGATTTAAAAATCCAAAGATCTATTAGTTCAGTAAACCCTATTAATTGGTTGTCACAAGGAAATAAAATCAAAAAGGAAAACTACGATCTTATAATTATAAGGTTTTGGTTGCCTTTTATGGGTCCTGCTTTTGGGACAATCTTAAGACAAATTAAAAAGGACAAAAAATCAAAAATTATAGCCCTTATTGATAATATAATTCCACATGAATCTAGAATAGGAGATAAACCATTCACCAAATATTTTGTAAAGCCAGTTGATGGTTTTGTTGCCATGACACAATTTGTTTTGGACGAAATCTCACTTTTTGATGCCGTCAAACCAAGGATTCTTACTCCACATCCAATTTTTGACAACTTTGGCGAAATTGAGTCTAGAGAAATCGCATTAGAGAAACTTGGACTCCCTACGGACAATAAATACATGATGTTTTTTGGTTTCATAAGAGATTATAAAGGATTGGATATTTTGCTGGAAGCATTTTCAGATAGCCAATTTAGAGACTCGGGCTATAAATTAATTATAGCTGGTGAATATTATGCTAAGAAGGAAAAGTATCAAAATTTAATTTCAAAATTTAACTTAGCAGAAGATATCTACCAGTTTGATGGTTTCATAGCAGATAGCGAAGTGGCTAATTATTTTAATGCATGTGATATACTGGTACAACCATATAAAACAGCTACACAAAGCGGAGTAACTCAGATAGCATACCACTTCAATAAACCAATGATAGTAACCAATGTTGGGGGACTATCTGAAATGTGTCCTGATGGCAAAGTAGGTTATGTAGTAGATCCAACTCCACAAGCAATTAGAGATGCGATATTTAAATTTTATAATAACACAGATCATATAGAAATGCACAGAACTATATTGGAGGAAAAGAAAAAATATAGTTGGAAGATACTAGTAGAAAATATCTTGAAGCTCAAATCAATGATCAACTAAGAAATAATAGAGTCACATCAATCTTCTTGATTTACTACAAAAAGGACATAGTACATGGACAATCGTGAAATAATAAAGCAGAATATAGAAGATTCAATAGCATTGAAAACATCAATATTAGCAAATGAAAGCATCTTAACTAAAATAGATGGCCTAACAGATGCCATAGTAAAGTGTTATCGTGAAAAAGGAAAAGTTCTCTTCTGTGGTAATGGAGGAAGTGCCGCTGATTCTCAACATCTGGCTGCAGAATTATCAGGAAGATACTATTATGACAGACCTCCACTGCCTTCTGAAGCACTACATGTCAATGCTTCTTACATGACCGCTGTAGCGAATGATTACTCCTATGACCAAATATATGCACGACTACTCCAAGCGATTGGTAATAATGGTGATATTATAATTGGTTTATCTACTTCGGGCAATTCAGCCAATATAATCGAAGCTTTAAAAATAGCTAAGGAGAAAAAAATGACCACTGTAGGATTTACTGGAGAAGGTGGTGGAAAGATGGCAGAATATTGTGATATCCTCATATCAGTCCCTTCGAAAGATACACCCCGAATACAAGAATGCCATATGATGATAGGCCACGCCGTATGTCAGATTGTAGAAGAAAATCTATTTCCACAATGAAATTTAATAAAGAGGAATATGAATAAATTGTAATGAAATCTCATAATCAGCAATCACAGTAATACCATTTCTCTTTTTCGCGATCCAATAGATCTATATATTGATTCATTTTATAGTAACCTATGTAAGACTTTTTTCCATCTACTAAAGCCGGTAAATCAATATCTCCTGATTTCACTATCTTATAAGCCAAAGATAAATTTCTTAACCTGTCCTCTATTGCTTCTATATTGTTTGTCTTATCTTTATAAACGAGATCCATAATTAAGATTTTAGATAGCTATATACATAATTATAAAAGTTAAATCAGCAACCACCATCACGAGCTAATATTATCCATATATCGCTGCACATACTTACCTATAATGTCATATTCTAGATTGACAGTGTCTCCTTCCTTCAAGGACTTGAAGCTAGTATGCTCATAAGTGTATGGTATAATAGCTACTTGAAATTGATCTTTGGTAGGATCAACTACAGTGAGGCTCACTCCATTTATACAAATAGATCCTTTATTTACAACTAATGGTGCACTATTTCTATCAAGTTGGAATGTATAGTACCAACTACCATCTACATCTTTTACATTAATACACTTAGTAGTACCATCTACATGACCTTGAACCATATGACCGTCAAGTCTTGTACTACCAGATATAGCTGCTCGTTCAATGTTGATGTAATCTCCAATTGCAGTTTCTCCAAGGTTTGTTTTATTCATGGTCTCTTTAATCGCAGTCACAACGTAACTATTATCATCTATTGACACAACTGTAAGGCACACTCCATTGTGGGCTATTGATTGATCAATATAGACTTCAGATTCTATCCCCGACTCTATAGTAAAGTGGTAATTAGTACCTTCTTGAATGATTTCTGTAACTTTCCCTAAGCGTTCAATAATTCCTGTAAACACGATTATTTCTTTTTATTTGACATTCTAATATTCAAATGTAATTATACAATGTTTTTGGATATTGATTTGTTTGGTCAAAATAGCAGAATAGTAAAATTGAACTTATCTAATAATATTAATGTGACCTTTAAGTTCCACATTCCCTTCGATACTTCCGGTTACTCTTTGTTCGAATATTCGACAAGTATAATAATACGTACCATCAGCGACTTCATTGCCACTTGCTGATCTACCGTCCCACTTTATAAGTGGATCTGTGGATTCAAAAATTTTATTACCCCATTTATTATAAATATTAAAATCCACCGCTTCAATAAATCGATTGATTACAGGGACAAAAAGTTCATTGGCTCCATCTCCATTAGGCGTAAAAGTATTCGGTAATTCATATGCTGGACAATTATCGACGCAGATGACATTACTAAATTCACTTTCATTTCCATTCCCATCAAACGCTGTGATTGCGTAACAACCCGCTATCCCACGAGTAGGTTCATGAAAATATCGATTCACTGTAGGGTCTAATATTGAATCAATTAGCATAAGGTCCGCTCCTTCAGTGTCCGAAAAATAAATATAATATCCCTCCGCATCATCTGTATCGAAGCAATCAAGATTAGGTTGAGTGTAAGCAAGTGTATTAATTAATTCAGATAAATCTATAATTTCTGTACCATCATTGCAGAGGTTTGACACCTCTAATATTGGAGGACATGGAGGCACATTGTCAACGGGTGTGCTGCATACTTCTTGAGACAAATTAATAAGTGGATCTTCTATATTATCGATATTGAAGGACCCTATTGATTCTATATAATAACAATACTCATCATTGTTATTTAGATTTTTGTGAACATAATTTGGGTCACCAACATTTTCTAGAAATTGGAAATTCTCTCCTGGTAATTTCGCAAACACATTGTATGACACCTTACTCCAAGGCACAAATTCACTCCAAGAAAGAATATGAATTTCATCACTAGGTTCTACCATCAAAAACGTAGAAGAAGCTTCTGATGAAGTTCCTACTTCCGAACTATTAGAATAAAACTTGATATTATAATGGGGTTGAATCTCCACCGTATTTATTCCTTGGTCAAAAAAATTGGTGTCAATTGGAGTAGCAAAATTTGATGTATTTACTGTGAATTCTGGCACTAAATTAAATGATAATCCATCATCTAGAGACCTATACAATTCATATCTATAAGGTGGTCCATTTTCGATTGTATCTAGATCATTGGGTAAGGGTTTTGCCCATCTAATATGTACTTCACCATTCACTTCATCAGTTTGCATAATTGACACCTTCGTAATTATCGGTAAATCTCTAGCAAGCTGCTGACATATCTCATTTGAAGGCAGACTCTCTACTCTATTATATGGATTTCCGGTAGAAGATATTTGAGCAAATTCTGCAACTATTCTATAACAATAAGTGATTCCTTTTTCTACATTATCATCTAATGCTGTGTATCGTCCATCTTGTTTTGCTTTAGTCTGAAAAACAATTTTTTCATATGGACCACCAGTTAATCCTGGATTACAATTATCTATAGACAAAGTTGAACTACCAATTTTTCTCCAAACAGAAAACGCTTGAAAAAAATTATTATCTGTTACTTCACATGCGTATGGAGCCTCCCAAAATATTCTAATTCCACCTTCTTCGGGTTCAGCTTCTACATTCTCGGGTGGTGGACCTACAACTTTTATTCTTACTGTCTTCAAAGTGGCTAATCCTGTACTATCTGCAAAAGAATCATCTACAGCCCTCAGCACTATTTGATAATATCTATCTGATATATGATTACACGTTGTCTCCCATACAAAATTGACTGTATATTCTGGCTCTGCAAATCCTGAATAATTTTCAATTCTTGCTTTGCTTTTTTCTACTTCAAATGGACCACCAGACGCCATAAAACCGACTTTATCTCCTTCATTCGGATCATCGATTAATATTTCAAGATTAATTTCTTCTCCTGCTACAACGCAAATTTCATCAACTACTTCTATCGTTGGAGGATCATTTTCGCATGATACAACTAGAATCTGCATATCACGTATTATAGAGTTAAGTAATACTCCATCTCTCCATTCATTTATTTGTATTGCAATGTTATATTCGCCTTGTTGCTTTGGTGTATTCCAAACAAAATCTCCTGTTATTGGATCCAAAACAATCTTATTTTGTGCTCCAGGACTTACTTCATCTGGAAATAAATATCCAGGAACTTCTTGATCAGCTGCACTTCTTGGAACTACTAATTCATAAGAAAGACTATCACCATCTGGATCATACGCATTTGGGTTATGTGTGAATACTTTATTAGCACATGCTCGATCTAAAGGAGGCTGAAGTAATATGGCTGAACTGTTAACTCCTTGAAATTGGGGATCTAATAAGGTAAATGTGGTTGAAAGAAAAAATTCTACCTCTACTGAATTCGGATAATTAACGTTTAGAATGTTTGCTACACGATTTGGGTCTGCAAAACCAATTGTGTAGGTAGCTCTGCCTGGATAAGTATGTTGTTTCTGATATAAATTAAGCTTTACATCATTGGCAAGTGGTTCTCCATTGCCATTTGTTCTATTTACAAATTCGCTAGTTCCATCTCCCCAAAATATCTCAATACTATCTCTATCGGCCGACACACTACTTGTCTTGGTATAACTGGTCACTGTCATCATAATCGTAAGAGGACCTGTCTGCACATATGTGATCTCTCCCGCCCTATTGTGCGTAGCATTGGCTAATAAAGCCACAAGCAGAAATCCAAATATACACGTAAGTCTCTTGATCATAGTTTCAACTAAGATTTTAATTGGTGATATCAATTTAGCTCTTAAAGATTAACAATATACTAAATAAACGAAAGTATGGATTGTTCGTGCATATTATTCCTATCTTTTCACCTCATAAATAAAGATTATTACTTGTTCAAGACTTTACATACTCCGATATTGTTGCATTCCCAATCAAAATTTTTAATGATAAAGAATGTTATATGTGTACTATTGATATTTACAAATTGCTTTGTAGGCTCAACTCAAAGTGATGATTATAAAATTCATTTACAAGTCAAAATCAATCTTGGAAGTCCTTTAAATAATATAGGTGTTGGTATTATCGGTGAATATCTAGGAACAGCAGGAATGGAAGTTGCTGCAGGATATGATCTCACATATAATTTTAAGAATTATGGAATTCCTGGCAAACATCTAGAACATCATCTTTTTGGAACCGCACATTATTTGTGGGGATCAAGAAATGCAGAAGATCAACTTATCAACTTCATCAAAATGGTAGATACTGGTTCAAGTGCACATAGTTTTGGATATACATTAGATTATTTTCATAATAACATAGGCACATCGCAGCGGTTTGGAACTTTCCATTATCGATCTAATAATTTTTTCTTCCAATTTGGCAATGACTTATTTGGGCACTTTAACTTGTGGGATCAATATAGAACGGGGTCTATAGGTCTAGGATGGATCGAACAAGAAAATTACTTCAATGCTAACTTTCTTTTCTGGACTGGCAACACAAATGGAAAAGCCGTAACCAAATACCGAGAAGGAGAATCTGAATATCCTGCAAGATTTGGATATAGGGCAATGGATAATGCTGTTGGTGGTAGATATTCACATGGAATTTTTAGCGTAGGTGTAATAAGAGATGTAGGACATGGTCAGAATATTGGTGCACATATAGGTATAGATGCCGAGCAGACTCGAAATGTAATTCAAAATAAAGTATTCCATGACATGTACTTCCTTCCTAGTTTTATGGACAATCCCAAAAATTTACATATCCCAATGAAGATGGAAGATGGACGAGATTATTTATTCAAAGAAGATCAGAAAGTTCGTAGTCCTAAATTTGTTTGGCAGCTTGCTTTAAACCCAAACCTAATGTATTAAATTGCTTCCCATCTCTTAATATGAAACTCAAAACCACAATATTCCTAATACTCATAGTCTGTAGCCAAGCAATGACTCAGGGAATATGCAGTGGCAACCTTGGGAAAAATATCTTTACCGATGGAGATTTCGGATCAGGAAATGCACCAGTACTTTTAACTGATCCAAATATAGCTCCAGGTTATACTTATTCTACGCAGGTCCCAAATGATGGTTCGTATTCAATATGCAGTCGGACAAGTGCGCTGGCTGGCCTTTTTCCTGGATGGCTTAGGATTGAAGACAACTCATCTGATCCTAATGGTTATATGATGGTTGTGAATGCCGATTATGAGCCAGGAATATTCTATGAAGAAGATGTCGATAATCTTTGTGAAAATACGCTCTACGAGTTTTCTGCAGATATCATAAATCTTATTAAAATCGGAACGAGCAATCATAGTGATCCTAATGTTACATTCTTAATAGACGATGAAGTTGTCTATGAGACTGGAAATATTCTAAAAACAGAAGAATGGGTCAAATTTGGCTTCTCCTTCGTTACTAATTCTACCCAATCAACTGTAAAACTCTCACTTAGAAATAATGCCCCTGGAGGTTCTGGAAATGATCTAGCTTTAGATAATATATCTTTTCGTGCTTGTGGTCCTTCTTCATTTATAGGATTGGAAGACGAGTCTACAAATATATTTTTATGTATTGATGATGATCCTCTTACAATAACCGCTGATATTATAAGTGATGGTGGTGAGTCCTTTGCCATCATTTGGGAATCAAGTATAGATTCAATTAATTGGCAAACAATAGAAGGCAACACCTCATCTTCAATCCAACACACAAATTTTGATATAGGTGATTATTACTATAGATACTTATCCGCTGGGAATGAAACAAATATACAAAATGAAAAATGCAGAATTATTTCGGACATTCTTAAAATTACAATTTTACCAGACACTTATTCTGCCCGAGATACTACATGTATCGGAGAGCAATATCAGTTTGGCTCCCAAACTCTCATATCCTCAGGTTTCTATACAGAGAATTTTGAATCGAGCAGAGGTTGTGATAGTACAGTCTTACTAAATCTTATATTTGTGCCTCCTCTAGAAATAATTATTGATGTTGAACCTTTAGATCCTTCTTGTTTTGAGTTTTCGGATGGTGATATAACTATTAATGAGCTTTCAGGCGGATATGGTGATTTAAAAGTTGATTTTTTTGACACATTAGGAACGCAAGTATTATCCGATTTCAATGCTGGAACGTATTCTGTTGTTGCTTACGACAGATTTAACTGTAATGAAATATTGAATGTTACTTTAGATCAGCCAGCAGAAGTTATCGTAGAATTAGGTATAGACACTACAGTACGATTAGGAGAGGACTTTGATCTTTCTCCAGAATATTCTCAAATATTCGAAACTACCAACTGGAATGTAAATGGAGAACTTGATTGTAATGATTGTACTTCGGTAAATATTTTACCATATTCTACTGGCTACATTATCGCATCCGTTATTGATGAAAACAATTGCATTGACATAGACTCATTGTTTTTAACAGTAATCGAAGAAAACCTAGTACACCTACCCAATATCTTTTCTCCAAATGATGATGGAGTCAATGATTTTATGACTATTAATTATTTTGGTAGAAGTGTATCAATCATTAATGAGTTCAGAGTATATGATAGATGGGGTGCTCTTATTTATGAAGCAGACAATCTGACTGTTAATAGTGGAGGCATTTTATGGGATGGGTATTCTGAAAACAGAACAATTCCTAACGGTGTCTATGTATACTATTTAAACCTTACTTACATTAATGGTAAGAAAGAAGAAATCTTCAAAAGTATAACTGTGTTAAAATAAATACAAAGGTTTTTATTCAAAACTTCAATAGCCCTAACCACATCGTTATGATTCAAGAGAGAACCATTATACAAAACGAATCCAAATGAAATATCCAATTACAATAATATTTCTATTGCTGAGCATCTCAATTATTTCTCAAAGAGAAATTATTTATGATTTGGATAGTTACAAGCAAGTGAACTTCCAACGAAGCGAATTGCTACTAAACCCCAATGGAGGACTATCAGGTATTGACCATGTAAATGTAGTGGATTCCAACGTTGATTTTCATTTCAAGATAGGAGCTGATGCTGTGCATAATAAAAATATAAATAATCAGAAAGAGCAGTTTACCATTAGTCAATCTGCGACGGCTAATATCGCAGAAGGAATTGAACTTTTCCTTAGTCGTAAAACTGCTAAAAGATCCTATCACAAAAACAAATATCTCAAACTAGGTTATGACAGCGAAGTTTCATTTGACAATCGCCGATCTCAGCCTTCAAATGTTAAAGAGAATTTCAAAAATTTAGAGTTCGTGGGTGACCTAGGGTTTGGATTTGGTCGAATAGAATACGTTAATCATGCCTGGTCTGCCGTACAAATATTACAAGCCTTAGAGGATAATGATCTTCTGCTACGAATCCCATCGCATGAAGAAATCACCCTATTCGCTGACCTTGTCGGAACAGTAAGAACAGATAGAATTCTAGATTTTAGATTAAGAAATATTGAAATCTTAGAGACAACAATAAATTATTTAATCGAAGAAAAATTAATTGATCAACTGTCTACTAGGGCAATACTTATTATTAGCGATACTTATCAGTATGATCAAATAATACAACGAAACTCAGGATCAAGACTTGAATTTACTTTTGCTCCTGGCACCAGATATATTTCAAGAAATCCTGAAGGGTCTTCCTCTCCGACTAAACTTATCAGAGTATATGCTACTGGTAGAATAGACCACCAATCTTTTAAAAACATGGATGTCAAATGGATGCAAACAAGATCCTATGGTGCAATTTTACAGTTTTCCAATAACTACAGATATTATGCTAATAATCAGTTGGATATGCTAACGACAAAGACGGCTGATGCTGGTCTCACGTATACCTATGGCTATAGATATCTACGGAGTCTAAGAACAAATTACAAACTTACCCTATCATCGCAAATATTTATGAATGCTAATATTCATGATGGAAACATAATCTGGTTTTCTGCGGCAAGATTATCTGCCACATTGCTAGCATCTTTTAACCATTATTTTTCTCCATATACCCAAATAAGCATTTATGGAAGTCTAAGATATCTTGATGAAGAATTTCAAGCTGGAAAATTTCAGCCTAAAATTTCAGGATCTGCAAACTTTACTATTAGTCAAGCAATTTTCTAATCAAAAATATTGAGTTACACATTCCTCATCTGAAACTGTAGAAAACCCCAATCAAGCACACCTTCATCAAGTTTTGATTTACGATCTTTTATCTCAGCAACTATAGAATCCAATTCTTTGGCACCCGCTTGCTTAGTTAATTTAGCTTTGTTTGATTTAATATATTCGAGAAGAATCTCGTGATGTCTTGAAGCATCGCCTGCCATCTCTCTGAGATATACACGTTCTAAATCCGCTTTATCAGCTAATTTGAGGTATCCTTTGCTAGTCATATATTCATCCGTATCTTCAGATTCTCCGCTTCCTTTTTTCATATAATCACAAAAAATAAATCTACCCTCTGGAACTAGAAGTCTCGCCGCTTCACGAATCATAGTTCGCTTATTCTCAGTTGTATGAATATTATCCATCGACCAAATAATATCATAATTTTCATCGCTGAACATCATCTTTGAAAATGGTTGAACATGTACAGTTATCGTATCTTCTTTTCCATGAGCTTTGGCATATTTTTCTATCGTCTTAGCAGCTTCATCAGATTGTGCTACGCAATCTGTTTTACTTCCATATCGAGTAGCTAGAAATACTGCAGGATAGCTATTTGCACCACCGAGAACTAGTATTTTGGATGATTTCTTAATATTAGGCATAAGACGCACCATACGTTCAATAGTGTGTTGGAGAGCTATACTGATATCCTCGTTGTCTCCCTTATATATACCTGTATGGTAAGTTTTCCACTCACTAATATCGAACGGTATCTCTAATTTAATTACCTCTACTTCCTTCTTATTATACATATCTCTTCATTTTCTAAGCATCCCTTTTACTTCCTGACAGGTGCAAATTTTACATTGTGAACTCGAAAGAAAGGAGTATTTATTACAATACCAATTTTAAAGGGGTGTTTTTTGATTTTATAACTTTGTAAAAAGAAGTTATAACCTTATCAAATATATAAAAGCAAGGAAATCAAATTATATAAATAGTTATTTTCCTTGATTTAACACTCTGATTTCCACACGTCTATTTTTACTCCGCTCATCTTCTGTCCGGTTTTTAGTAATTGGTCGTGATGCTCCAAAACCTTTTGCTTTTACTTGACTAGAATTAGCTCCATTTTGTAATAGAAACTCTCTTATAGCATTAGCCCTCGCCAGAGATAAGTCAAGTAATGCCTTACTATCACCGACATTGTCTGTATGCCCTTCCACCTGAATAACAACATCAGGCCTTCTTGCTAATGTATTCGCTAATTTCAGCAATGATTTATTAGAAATTGGCAAAACATCTGGCTTGGCTCTTGCGAATAATATATTTTTTAATACCACGGTACTGTTCACTTCAAGAGGCATTAAGCTATTTTTGAGTGGTGAATTCTCTTCTTCTGTAGGCTCTATTTCTGCAATCTTGCTATCATCTTTATAAGTTGGTCGTTTAAATACTGGAACTCTATCTTTGCCTTTTTCAATAACCAATTCAAGGTCTAATTCTGTAATTCCTGCATCTTGAAGCTCTTGAGGATCTAACATAACGACATCACTTATTTCTCCCCTATTCTCCGCCTTAAATTGCATAGGAATATTCTTTTCAAAAGTATATGAATGCCTACCATCTCTTGTCCGGAAAAAACTACCCCAATCATCACTGTAAGCCTCTCCCCAATATAACCCAGCACTAGTTCTTTCTCTCTTCTCACCTCTTACCACAAATACATTGATTTTTATACTATAGAGAAGATTTTCATCACGGATCAACTTGCCGTAGAATATATCACTAGTGCCTTCACGATTCGACGTAAATAGAATTGAGTTTTCATCAACCTGTACGTAGGGATGCGAATCATTAAATTCTGAATTTATTGGCCTACTAAGCAATCTAGGTTCAGACCATTTCTTAAAAGTAAAATCGAGGCGATCACTTACATAAATATCTGTTCCTCCATATCCTCCTGGTCGATTGCTCGCAAAATATAGTCTTTTTTTATCCTGTGAAAAAAATGGTGTCGCTTCACGATATGGCGAGTTTAATACGTCACCTAAATGTATTGGTGTGCTATATACATCTTTATACCCTCTGATAGATAAGTAAAGATCTTTATCACCTTTTGAATTGTCCCCTTTCATGGCTAAAATCATATATTCCTTATCTATACTCATGCTCACATTTACTTCTGATCCTGTCTTATTAAAGTCCTTGATATTAATTGGTTCAGGAAATGAAAACTCTGAGTCAGTTTTCTTTTCTACTACAGAAAATCCAGCTGCAACACCACCTTCTTCCTCAAATTGATTGATTACGACATAAGACCCATCCTTTCCAAAATGAGAACATATACTATTAGGCAGTGCATTGTTTAATGGATGTGAGGGATGAAAAAGATTATATATCTCACCTTCATAAAAGTGAGCGTACCAAATATCTTGATTAAAAGAGGAAGAAACAGGATCTACATCATCACGTTTGGTTATCATTTTAAAAATGTGGTTTAACTTTGCCAAATACTTTTCATAAGGTAGACTCTCGTAGATATTTTCCCCATGCTCAATAATTGTTTTGTCAAAATCAGGACTCCCTACCCTTGTAAAATATAACTCGTCTTCATCAAATGATAAAATTGGACATATTTCATCATATACATCCGTATTGACAGGATATGGCATCTTATATACACTATGCTGTGCAAAAGATAAGTTTGCAATAAACATTATGAAAAGAAACAAATACTTCATCAATATGGTTAAAATTGTATTCCAATATAAAACATAGAAGATCAATAAAGATTCCTTTGTTTAAAAAATTGCAAATTTAGCTAGATATAATGATTTAGAGAGGTTTTGTCAGTAAAAAAGATCCAAATCTTTAACTACCCTTCCGTAAGCGGTTGGAGCATTCGTCAAAATTTCTCAACATAATAGGTCTGAAATTGGATCTTTTTGTGGTGAGGCGTTTTTATATAAAAAACATCTTTTTATGCCCCCCGACGCAAGCGTCAGAGGATTTAAGTATTCAAAATGAGTCGCACATTGTCAAACTTTAAGATTATGACAACATATAAACAGTAACTTGATTAATAAATTGCCGTCTTTTATAAGAATGATTTACATATTATTCACGTTAAATGTAGACATATGAAAAATTCGATATTAATAATATTCACACTCCTAATTGCCATCTCTTCGAAATCGCAGGATACGCTTCTCGTATTAAAGGATACATCAAGCATAGGTGCAGATCTTCCAGAGACTGTAGAACCAATATTTACTAAACTGAATCTGAAAGGCAAAATATACTCAGCTATGATCAGCGAAGGTGATACGCTTATATTGGCAGATTTAGATGATATTAGCATAACTTCATTAAGAAAGTTTGACAATGATGCAGACTATAAAAAGTATAACAAATTCAGAAGATATGCAGCAAAAGTTTTTCCTTATGCAAAAGAAGGAATTAGAATTTTCAGGGAAGTAGAATATGCATCACAGCATCTAAGTAAGAGAGAGCGTAAAAAAAGAATAAAAGAATTAGAGAAAGAACTCAAGGCAGAATTCGAGCAACCTCTTACAAAACTCACAAAACTTCAAGGAAAAATTTTGATCAAAATGATCGAAAAAGAAACAGAGGATTCCATGTACAATCTAATGAAATCAGTAAAAGGTCGTTTCACCGCTTTCTATTGGAATCAATTTAGTAAACTATATAGTTATGATCTAAAAGAAGGATACCAAGAAGGTAAGTATGAAATTCTTGATGCTGTACTGCAAGATTTTGACCTGTCCTATAGAATAGAAAATGGAACTGATATGAAATATGTTAGGATTGATGATTTAAAGGATAATTAAACAAGTCTTATGTCTTAAGAGTTCTACTTAAATGTTAGATGCTTTATATTATATCCATCTACTTTTTCTCTTTATAAATCAAATTTCAAAGTTACATTTGCGTGTAAAATAACAAACATGTCTTATCCATTCGAAATAAATAATCAAACACATGTAGATTTCACTGAAGGAAAAGTTGGTTGGAGATGTCCATCAAACATAGCCATTGTGAAATATTGGGGCAAACATGGTCGACAACTACCTCAGAATGCATCCCTTTCATTTACGCTTTCGAATGCGCATACAGACACCTATATTGACTACAAGAAAAAAGAAGAAAAAGGATTAGGTCTGTCATTTTTATTTGAAAATAAGACAAATAAAGCTTTCGAAGATAAAATTAGGTTATTCCTAAAAAGTGTTATTGAGTATTTTCCTATTCTTGATCACCTTTATTTAGATATAAGCAGTAGCAATTCTTTTCCCCACTCGTCAGGTATAGCATCATCAGCTTCGGCTATGGCTGCAATATCAATGTGCATTTGTGAAATTGATCAACAGATTGCAGGAATAAGAAGTACTGAAATTGATATTAAAAAAGCATCGTATTTAGCAAGACTTGGAAGTGGGAGCGCAAGTCGGTCTGTCATTCCTGATCTAGCCGAATGGGGTGAGCATTATGCTATCGATGGATCTTCTGACCTGTTTGCTGTGAATGTAAGTGAAGTCCATGATGTGTTTAAGACTTTTCATGATGATATACTAATTATTAGTGCCGCAAAAAAATCGGTTTCATCAACAGCTGGTCATGCATTGATGGATGGAAATATATATTCAGAGGCGAGATACCAGCAAGCAAATGAAAGAATTACACAATTAAAAAAAATACTAAAATCTGGTGATGTTAACGCTTTCGGTGAACTTGCCGAAGACGAGGCAATGACATTACATGCATTGATGATGTGCTCTGATCCTTCCTATGTTTTAATGGAGCCAGGCACTTTGGATATGATAAGAGAAATTAGAACATACAGACAAGAAACTGGAATTCCTATATATTTCACATTGGATGCAGGACCAAACATTCACTTATTATATCCTGATTATGTCAGCGCTGAAGCTGAAAATTTTATAAACGAAGAACTCTTAAAGTATACTGAGAACGGTAGAGTTATAAAAGATAAAGTAGGAAATGGCCCTCAAAAATTGGTGTAACATATTAGTATTTAGTTTTATATTACTTGCTAACCTCAAGGGTCAGCAAGAACAAGTGTTATGTATAAATCCAGAATTTCAACAAGAGGTAAGTTCATCCCTCTCATTTGATGTTCCTGTTATTTCTATAGCAGAAGCTTTTGCTGATAAATCATTCTATACATTTTTAGATGCCCGAGAAAAATCTGAATTCGAAGTGTCTCACATTGAAAATGCTTTGTTTATAGGCTATGATGATTTTGATTTGAAAGCTGTGGAACATCTCGATAAATCAAAGCCGATTATCATTTATTGTTCAATAGGATATCGAAGTGAAAAAGTAGGAGAAAAATTACAAAAAGCAGGATTCCAAAACGTTCAAAACTTATATGGTTCTATTTTCGAATGGGTGAATCAACACCACCCAATCTACGATTCTAACAACAAAGAAACCAAGCAAATTCATACCTACAATAGAAAATGGAGCAAGTGGGTACAAGCTGATGACGTAGAGAAAATATGGAAATAAGAATAAATTTAAGTAAGACTATTTGCTTTTAAAATTTGGATCCCTGGTCAATTATAAGTTGACTTAAATTAATCCAAAATTCAAAGTAAATAGTACCGCTAAAAACACAACATGAATCAATTCCTGAATTAGCGGATTCTTAATATTTACTAGGTGCATATTTAAAAATATAGCAAGCGGTATACACATTAATAATATATTGAATGCAACCACATTGGTCATCAAAAATATTAATACTACTGACCCAAAAAGAATCCAAAAAAGTATATCAATTTTTTTCTGCGATTGTATACTTTTTTTAAACATATAGGTATTATAATTCAATACCGTGAATATAGCTAATAAAACCCATGCAACAACCTTATAAATATCAGAACCGCTAATAGAAAAGATAGAAAGATGAGGAGAAAAATTCATCTTTGATGCTTCATCAAGGATATCTAAGTCATACAAGTACATCCCACCAAAAACGATAAATAGTATAGTGAACAGTCCCGAAAACAATTGTACTAATTCCTTTTGTTTGACTGATCTAAGTATAAAAACACTGAACAAACCTACCACAATAAGATATATAAAATTAGGTACAAAAAGACATGACACCCCATTCCAAAAACCAACATTGAAAATATTGTCCGCAACCTTAGGTGACTTATAAATTTTGAACAATTGACCGATCATAACAAGTATAAAGGTATTTGCA
>Ga0209187_1002711_pt1 | contig 16077 bp, 20 predicted proteins | sample BantaG_FD_187430 | JGI IMG/M metagenome (GOLD analysis project Ga0209187, IMG submission 187430) | Marine algal microbial communities from Bantry Bay, Ireland - BantryBay_4 metaG (SPAdes) (version 2) | ecosystem: Host-associated > Algae > Red algae > Unclassified | place: Bantry Bay, Ireland... | reverse complement strand
AATCACTCCCCAAATCAAAAACCACTAGAGCAAAGCGAAGATCAAATCGAAAACACGCCAAAAGTAACGCCCCAAAATGACCCAACACAAATGTGTGCAACTTGACCACGACTTGCGAATGTACCATCTGTGGTACCATCAGGGTCAGCGACCATCATCCATCCGCGAACCACCAGTGGGGTCGGCGACGAGCATCACAGTCCAACAGGAAGTGCGTCCGTTCAATATTGGGACGTAACATAGAGACGGCCCATACCACTCTGAGGCTCTCCATCTCCGTGACGGTATAATTCTTCTCAGCCGGGGTCTGTCCCTTACTGAAGTAACCAACTGAGTGATACTCGCCAGATGGTTGTTCTTGGAGCAGGCAGCAACCGAGTTGGTTGTAGCTGGCATCCACGTCAATGATGTACTTGCCGTCCTTTCTTGGGAGGGCCAACATAGACGGGTTGCAGAGCATTTCTCGCAACTTATCGAACGCATCTTGCTCCTTTTGAGTGGAAGGGGCAAGCCTCTTTGGCAACGTCGTACTCGCCAAGCGGTTTAGCGGCTTCGCGTACTTCGCGAAGCTGTCGGTGAAGCGCCGATGTACATTACACATCCCCAAGAAGCACCTCAGTTCGGTTTGCGTCTTGGGGAACTGGGCCTTCCTGATGGCTTTCAGGTTCCTCTCATTGACACTGATACGTCCGTACCGAACTACATGGCCAAGGTAATCCACCTTGTTGCTGAAGAGGCGGCACTTTTTCACTTTAAGCGTGACGCCTGCGTTGCCTTGATGGGTGACCACCTCGTCCAAGTGGGACAGGTGCGTCTCTGCGTCATGGGAGAAGACAATTATGTCGTCTAGGTAGACCAGGACGTACTGCCACTTGACACGTGCTAGTAGCATGTCAATGGAGCGCTGGAAAGTTGCCGGCGCAATGCATAGGCCGAAGGGGAGACGTTTGCACTGGAATGTCCCCGAGTGCCAGATAAACGTTGTGAGATGGCGATCCTCGAGTGCTCTGGGGATGTGCCAGTAGCCCGCGTTACAGTCTAATATGAAGAAGAAGTTTGCCTCACCAAGTGAGTCGAGGCAGTCGTCCATGCGGGGGAGAGGGTATGCATCTCTCACCGTCCGCTCGTTCAGTTGACAATAGTCGATGAAAAATCGAGAAGAGCCACTCGGTTTCGGTACCAGGACGATGGGGCTAGCCCACTCACTTGAGCTGGGCTCAATGACATCCAGTTGTGTCATCTTGTCGACCTGCTCCCGAATTTTCTCGCGAGAGCGGGGCTCCATCCGATAGGGGTTCAAGCGTACTGGCTTGGCCCCGGGCTTGAGCTTGATGCGATGCTCAATGGCTTTAATGAGGCCAAGGGAGCCGTCCCACAACTTGTGATGCTTCTCGATGAGCTCATCGAGGCGTGCCTTGAAACGCTCATGCACGTTATTAGTGTAGATATGCGGACGATTGTCGCTGTCCTCGGGCGCTTAGGTCGGGGCACTATCCGTGCCCAAGGCCTTCCACTGCTCCGTAGTCACGGCAGAAACGTTGCCCTCGTACCGATCAACGAACCCGAGGTTCATGCCTTCTGGGAAGCGCTTAGTTGTCTTTCCAGCGTGGATTGTCTCCAGCCACCAGGTTTGCCCTGCAGTACAGGTCAACGTTACTAGGGTGACATGTATCTGGTGTTTGTCAAACACCCGATGTAGGAGGGAAACCATTCCGTTCCCCTGGATGGCCCTACGTACTTGTACGTACCCTCGAAACCTTGGTTGGATCACTGTCTTCTGCGCCAGCTGGACTGAGGCGGAGGCAGAAGAGGGGCAGGCGCAATACATGTCTGCCTTCTGGGTTGTCGCAGCAATAGGTCTGCCGCGACGCAAGATGGGGACACGCCCCCGATCGTGCATCCGGATATAGTTGTCCGGACCACAGATCGCCGAAACATGGCTATCCGTGTAGTCGGTCCCCAGAATCATTGGAACTGACATGCCGGGTACGACCCCGACAGTGATCTCAGTCGTATATGATCCAATGCGAACGTGAAGCACAATGGTGCCCTTGATTGGAACTAGCCCACCATTTATGTCAAACATGGAGGCGGATGACTTTTCCGCCGCCTTGACTGTCTCATCCTTGAGAAGGAGGTCTTCCCGGATGAGGGAGACACAAGACCCGGTGTCTATTATGACCCGGGTGGCCAATTTATGCCCTCTTATAAGCCATACTCGGGCTGCCACTAGATAGTTGCTGCCTGTCAGGATGGCAACGACCATCCTGCGGTCGACGCCCTTCGAGAGACGCATATCCCGAGGGCGTACCTCCTGAAGGGCGGGTGAGGAGCCACTTGACTTTCGTTGGCGACTCACCTGTTGCCCCAGATGGGACCACCGGGGGCCGCGGGGTTTCTTTACCCTCAGTGGTTATGCGTTTCCCGCATCGGAGTGGGATGCGGGTGCCGGATCCTCCTATGAACATGGGGGTTGCCCCTCCTCAGTCGTGGATTCGCTTTCGACTACTGCCTCCGCGGCTTGCGTGGCAGCAACGACGGGGGGCGCCTGCTGGCGCGGTGCCTGAGTAGGGCGCCGTGTCTGGGGACGCGCCCAAGGATTCGCCATCGCAAGACGGGCTCTGAGACGTGCATCCAACTTCGGACACGTCTCGGCCCAATGTCCCTCTTGGACACGCTGCCAACAGGGCTGAGTGCCCGGTCGATCACCAGAGTGGGCAGTCATCGAAGCAGTGGCTGCGACTGCCGATCCCTCACCCTAGTCCCGCGCATAGTAGGCACGGGTACGCGGCGGGGTGCGAGGCACAAGGGGTTGCTTCGCCTGGCGTCGATGGCTTCTTGCCTAGGCTGCCTGACGGGCTTCCTCTGCCCGCTCTTTCTGCTGCTCAGAGCGGAGCCAGCGAAACTCGTCACCCTTAGTCTGGGCAAGGCGAGCCAGCTCGGCCAAAGTCATGGCCGGCGTGTTTCGCTCATGTACAGTGGCGCGCACCGCCTGGCGAACGCCCTCCACCAAGCGCCCCTTGAGGGCTCCCGAATCATGGAGAAAGCCGCACTCGATTTTCAGCCGGCGCAGGCATTCGGCGAAGGACAACTCGTCCTCGCCGTCCTCCTGGGACGCTCGGTCAAGATCTTCCACTCGAAGAGCGATAAATGCCTCATCAGCATGCATTCGAATCATCCAGTTGACCAGTTCCAAGTAGGAGGTCACCTCCGCAGGGTTGCCCCCACGCCGAGTAGGCATGACGGCCATCACCTCTGAGCGGAGTGGCTCGCGAGTGAAGTCCTGAAGGACATAGAAGACCTCGCCTTCTGAAACGAAACTGTCGTCGCACGCGTTAGCGAGTTTACGAAAGAACTGGAAGACCTTATGAGGTGGGGTCCCGTCCCACTCGGATCGGGACCCGAAGGTGTGTGAGATATCCTTCTTGAGCCGACCCATGTTATGGTCCAGCTCGCGCGTGTACATAGTTGACTTATTCTCGAACGCGTACGTCTCACAGTCAAACTTATCCTTATACTGGAGATTGCTCACTGTGATCCTGGACTGTACAACTCGTACCGATGAGGCAAGCCTGACCCGGATGGGCGCATAGTCCGCGCCCGCACTACTAGGTTGTCCACGCGGGATTGACGCGTGAGTACGCCGCGGCGTCCAAGAGGAGTCCTCCTGGGCGCCGGGTGTACGGATGTAGGGGAAGTTCCCCCTGAATATTCTCCATCTGAGGACTGCGACGTATAGACCAGTTGACGACGGGGGTAAGAGTTGCCACCCGGACGCGTTTGGGCCTTGGGGACTGGAACCGAAGCCGCCGCGGGCGACTCCTGTAGGGATCGCGCCACCTCCGTCCGTACCACGTGTGTGATTGCGTCCACCAGCTCTGGACCCATCCCCCCCTCTGAGCCCCGGGGAGCACGACTAGAGCTCCCACCCGGAGGCTCTCATGGAAAAGTGGGCACAGTCCAACCAACCCGAGTCGGGGACGGCTTCTCCGTCCGCGAAACACAGGCCGGCCGACTTCCGCCAAAGAGAATGCCAGCACCCGGATGGAGACTCTCGGCATAACTGCGAACCGAGGGTGCCCCAGCCGGGCGGCAAACGCCACTGGGCCCGGCGGGCAAGGCCTGGGGGCGGAACAAAGACCAACGCCGAGGGTCACGCATATCCTCGTCGCTCTGACTCAGTGGGTCGCCGCTCGTCGGCGGTCCGACATTCGGGGAGAGGTTAACACCGCCCCCACCACTAGTCACTCCTAAGCGCCCGGGGGGGTTCTCACGCCAACCCCTGTCCATCGGGCCCCAACTTGGGGCTCGCCTGTTGAAACGCAGTGGTAATAGGGGTTGGGGGACCACGGTGAAGTGGTCGAGTGGCTTGAGCTTGTGGGTGTGTGTGCGAACGTGCTTTGTTGGTTGTTGTAAGGTTCGCACGCCTCTCCCAACCGAGAGCACCTCTCTAATAGTTCCCACCGGCCCAAGTGTTCCCCCCTCTCGCGCCCACACCGACGCCCACGCCCTCGCACCAAATGGAATCACTCCCCAAATCAAAAACCACTAGAGCAAAGCGAAGATCAAATCGAAAACACGCCAAAAGTAACGCCCCAAAATGACCCAACACAAATGTGTGCAACTTGACCACGTCTTGCAAATGTACCACGCGATGATACACTACCTTTTGGAGGTGGCTTAAGGGAAACTGATGGGTCACGGCCCCTCTGGTCGGATTGTTAGAAGCACCGGCGCAGGAACTACCTTCTGGTAAGCAACTCTACCGAACTGGTGCGCCGTCGAGGGGGCCCACAGGAAGAGCGGCCTGCTTCTACGTTTGCCGCTGCCCTGCATTAAGAGGAGTTTGTTATCGATGGGCGCCCGACGGCGTGTTCTCACGTGGAGCCTGATGAGTCCGCAAAGGACCGCCCCGGCGATTACGATTACGCTGCGACCAAGTCTGGGTTTGAGTGCATCTTTGGTTTGAGAGGGACGCGCTACCATGTGCTCACCAAGGCTTTGGCAGAAGTGGTCGGCGCGATGGAGCGGAAGGGGGTGCAATTCGTTTTGTTTAGTGCAGAGACGTTCTCGGGCACTTAGTAGAGCAGGGTGGCTTGTGTTGCCAGGGGACTTGTTTGTTTCGAAAGTCTGTGCTTGTTCACTTAGTGCCGCATATGTTCGAGCCCGCCGTGAAATCTGACTTGAAGACCTCTTCTTAAAGAATTCCGACGGCGGCCAGCAGCCGCCGTCTATCCAGCTTTCTCCCAGGGCGAGGGGGCTTCTGCGCTCTAGAATGTGGGAGTCGCGGTGGAGCGTGTGGGATCTCTCTCCACCCAGCTCGTCGACGATCACGGGGGGGGCGGCTCGTCACGAGGTCACGATAGGGGGTGGCGCACGCATCGCTCGAGCGAGAGGCAAGCGTCCACCACCGCCGTTCGCGGGCGCTTCCGGAGGGGTTGACTGCCCACAGTCTTTTCAGGCCGAATGAATCTAAAGGGCTCCTCACGAGCTACCGTCGTCGATGTGCGAGCAGCGCCCACGCCCTCAGACCGCCTGCCGTGCTCATCGTCGTCGCGCCCGGCACTTCCCCCGCCGTCGTGCCAAAGGCACGTGCCTCGCCACCGGGAACGTCACCACAATCCGTCCCACCGCATTGGCGCTCTGTGTTTTTGTGCTTTTTCTGTGCTTGACCGACCACGTGCGCATCGGGTCCCTTCCGCACAACTGTCTCCGTGGCGTCCAGACCGCTATGGCCCGGGTCAAACGTACACGCGCTGACGTTGACGGCGGTTCGTGCTTTGCAGTTTCTGTTTGCTCATCTCTTTCCGGCATACCTTGCCTGTCCACGACATGTCTCATATGTTGGCCGGGCGGTATTGGTGCGCGGGTTCTCTCTCTCTGTGTCACACCGTTGACCTTCCCTGGTATGGAAGGATTCTCAAACGCATATGGTCACTGCCACCCCCCTGTGTGGCCATGGTTCGAGCTGCTATCATCTCGTTCTGCCTTTCTTTTCATTCGACTGGTTTCTTTCCTTTCTTTAACTGTGTCCCAGCAGAGTTGACTGCGGCGGTGGCGGCAGCCGCGAGCCTATTTACGGCGACATCCACCACTGCCCCCCACCGCCCCGCGTCATCTACGGCGTAGATCCGGATCGGATCGCCGTGCGACTCCGCCGGCGCCGTCATTTCGTTCAAAGATCGGCATCTCCCCTACGGGCATGTCTGTATAGGCGCCTAACCAATTTTCGGCGCGGCCGCTTCCGCCTCTTCGACGGCGGCCAACTGAGGTTCGGTCGGCGTCTCCGACCACGCAAGGGGCAACTTCCCAGTCCTCTGGCGGACGCGTTTTGGGCAGGTTGGCGGCCATTTCCGGCTGTGAGCACGCTTCACCCGAGGTCCAGGCGCCAGCCCGCTCCCGACCAAAAATTACAGAGCACATCCGGGAGCGCACCATCGGACGGGGGGGGGTTGAGTTTAACATGAACAAGCACGCGGGGCGCCGCTCCTTGTCGATGCCGACTTGCAAATCCGTGAACCGGATGAAGATCGTTGACGCCTTTGAGCTGGAAAGCTCTGCCGCATACGAGAAGGAGCTGCATTGGATGGACAAGAGGGCAGCGACCTACTTCGAGAAGGTGACGTTTTGTATCCATCCGCTGGGCTAACCGGCCTCCGCTATTGAGCTTCTGGAGGACCTGAAGCTGCGCCTTTCCGCTTGCTAGAGGTTGTGGGGAGCGTGCGCCGTTTTTTTGAGGCTCCCTACGATCGCCACGGAGTAGGCTTGTATTTCACGCCCCCAAACCAGGGGCGTGAGGGCGTGTCACGCCCGATCACGCCCGATCACCCCCTGATCACGCTCTTTTAGGGGCGTAAACACGCAAAATAGCACCCATTGTCCTTGAACCTACTTGTTCCGTGGTTATGTAGCACCCCTTTCGGACGGGCGGCTATCATTGCAACCAGCTTTGGGGCTGTGTAAAACAAATCAATCACGTACCGAAGGCTGCCTTGGCATCCTTCAAGTACAACTCTATGTCAAGCAGGTTGGAGAGGAAGACGTGTGGCTTCGCCCTATGGGCGGGAGAGGGCGGGAGTACGACGAAGGACGGCGGCCAGGCAGTCTCGGAACCACCGCGGCTGTAAAACCGCGGCAGCTGCAGAAGCAGAAGCAACCGTCGCAGCCGCAGCCACCGACGCAGAAAAGGTGCGAGGCGCACCAGTCTAGGAGGGGGTCAACCCCGTGGCGTTTGGGGCGGCGTGCGAGAGCCGACGGGCTGATCGTCTTGGGCCGCAGGAGGGCGCCCCTGCCAAAGTCTCCAGTGCATTGGATTGCACAATGTTAAGTTCGTCGTCGGCGTCATTATTGCTTGAGATCTCGCCCCAGTTCACGCCCCTTCTTGCTTGGGCGTGATGAGTGATTACGTTAAAAACGTGCATGCGATAACGTAAAACGTGACTTCCCAATCACGTTAAGGGCGTGAAGCACATGCCTACCGCGGAGTACCGCGCACAAAATGCCAAAGCTATCTCGCTGCCGACGCCAGCGGCCCTGGTCACAGCGTTGCCGGCGCCACCGCTAGCGGCACCTTCACTGCTACCTGCTGTACCGACCGCGCTTCGTGACCAGGATGGCACCCATGCCCCTGCCTTCAGGTCGGCGCAAGAGGTTCTTGCATCCATTTCGTAGCTGTCGCCTAATACATAGGTATTTAACAAACAAACTAATCAATAAAGGCAGAATCATAATCGATCAAAGTACACGATTCCAAACAAGAACGGCATTAGTGGGGGTATGTCAAGTGTTTTTATACCGATGTTTACAGACAGAAGTTCTGTACATGGGCCAGTTGAAAAATGTCGAGTATGGTCATTCAGTGGGTCATACCGCTGTCAATTTGGTGGCCTGATAGGACCCTTCTCAGCCAATCATTTTTGCAATGTGGCGTCTTGTGAGTGAATTGTCATCTGTAGGATCTCGGGTTGCGATGACTGGTGCACGATGCTGCTGAGCACGTCCCACCCACCAACATCTCGGGACAGTCGGTATATTGCGAGTGCCTCACGGCTTTCTGAGAGCTGTTTCCTGGTCGAGCGACCCGGGATTTCAGGGACCACTAACCTGGGATATACAGGACAATATTTCTTGTAGTGGCGGTGGCGCGGCTCGTCGCTTTCGGCTTCGCCGCCGCCGACGGCCGCCGTTCCGACCGGCGGCCGTCGGCAGCCGAAAAGGCCGGCGCGCCAGCAGCTCTTCCAGAACATAAGTAGCCCTCTATGTGATCGGGGTGACGTTTTATCCGGGAGCCGCCACCCATCCGCGGGGACTTGGCGGGTGCCGCGGGCACGGGATTGCACATATCAGTTGCTTCCCCCGTGCCCTTAACAGTGGCCACCGACAGTCAGCTGGTGTCAGATTGCACAAACTGTATAACATCGCATTGAGGGTACGCACGGCTTAAATAGGAGTGTGTGTGTGATCTGGTAGCTGTGCAGGACGGTTCAATGTGGTTTTGAGGCATCTCATATCTGTAGACGACTACTGCGCAGGACACGGGGGTTCCTGGGATAGTTGAAAGTAATCTGCGTGCTTTTGACATATTGCGACTGTTCCAGTGTTGTCGTTCTTTATAGAGGGCCTAGGATGTGACATCGAAGCCCACATAGAGTGCTGGACAGCAGACAGGTAAAGTGCAGTTGATAGATGGTGGTAGTTCTGGCTGCTGTGATCTTCGGGGGGGAGAATAGACATGAAGGAAGGACCTCTACGCTGTGTGACTGAAGCCGCCGTTATATATATATATATATGTATATATATATAGCACCATTACCGCTGTGCACGGCCACAGGTGCATCAACGTTGACGTGTTCCAGAATCGACAGCCGGGCAAACGCCTCGTGCCCTTTCCAGCAGTGCCGGCAACCAATCGCCATTGGGAACAAATATAGGTGAGTGAAGTACACAAATTTTGTCATGGCCCCTCTCGATCATAAGGGGGATCATGCCCCAAACAAATGCAGCTTACTTTCCAGAACTTCTGACGACGCTGACAAGCAAGTCTTGTCCGGTCTGTGGCCATTTTCTGCGTTAGGCGACGTTCCGAGACCGAGGGGCCTGTAATAATACCAGAGCCAGCCACGAAGAGATGCCGAGATGGCAGTGCGGTACTGAAATAATGGGACCATGCTTCGTGAAAAAGAAACTTTGACCTTCGGCAGGGACAACAAGTTTTCTTGATGCTGCGTTTGAGCAGGAAAAAAATGAGCTTGCTGAGGCAAAGAATGCGAAAACAATGCAGCCATGGGTTGCTGAGGGGAGGAGCTCGTCGACCGGTGTGAGTAGTGGCATAAGCCTGCATGTGAGGTGGTGTGTTAGAAGTCACTGGCGAGGTCACGGTTGTTTTTCGTCGCGGCGCATTGGATTCCATCTGACTGGTGGAGGACATCAGGGAAAGCCGCGGGGGAGCGGTTGTGGGTCAACGTCACGCCTTTGCTCAGCATTCATAGGAATAGGTGGATTTCGCAGCCGCGCAGGAATGAAGCAGGGCTGTCCGATTTAAAAATGGGGACAAATAAATTGTAACATAGTCGGCACCAGCGACTCCGGGCTGCAGATAGAAGGGCAACCGGATGTGGACTCATGAAGTTATGAAAAGATATATGCCACGCTGAGCCGGATGCTGGGTGGACACATGGTGGCTCACGTTGTGTGCACGTGACACATGAAAGTCCTATCCACATCTCGAATGGCTGAGAGGCGATCTCGGAAGCAACGAGAGCTTATTGTTGTTTATCACAGAGATCAACGAACGCTGATAGTCGCTCTCACATCCGGAAATACGTGTGTGCCCGGTCCCCGGGCCTTCAGTATTTGGAGGATAAACGCTGGCAATCTTCAATCCACATCCACAGACCGCGTTTTTCACGATCATGACACCGCCACTGCCGCCGCCGCCGCCCCCGAGGGGCCTCGTTCACGATGAGGAGCACAGAGCGAGGAAGACCTAGCCACGGAAGGAACGCCCTACACACCACGGGGCCGACGGCACCAGAGTGGTCCTACCGCGGCGCCACAATGGTGGAGCTCACGTCCGCTCCCTGTGCACTAGTGCCGACTCCTCAGACCACAGGCGCGTCGCGGATGGAATTCTTCGCACGCCCCCGGACGGCTGTGGTACGCAAACGGATCACCGCGCTCCTTCCTCCTTCCCGCAACCTCTGCCGATTCCACCTGCTTCGGGCCTGACGGCCCCGAGGGCGATGGCCCTCGACGTCACTGCTGCCCTAGCGGCCCTCCGTACCAACAGCCTTGGCCCCGAGCAGGCGGTTGTAGCCCCCGTCGCTGCATGCTGACCAGATGTGGCTGGCAGGGCGGCAGTGCGACTGCCCGTCGCCAGTTCGCGTGCTGAGGCAGGAAGTGGATTGACACTGACACCTTTTGCGGGCGGGCCGGTTGGTGGCGCCTGTCGCATGGGGGCGAGATGGCTCTGCGGGGTAGCGGGCAGAGTGCCGCAGCGGCCTGGGCGATGGAGGCAATGGTGCCGAAGGGCAGCAGCGCGAAGGGAGGGATGGTCGTCCGCCGGGACCTAGGACGGCCAGCGGAGACGCTGTGTTTGTGCTCTGACACTTAGTCGCCCCAGGACCGGGGCGTCGACAGACTTGGAGACCGACGCGGCAGAACGCGGAGTCCCGGCGTTGGCGACGGCCGCCAATGGTTCCTGTGCAGGTGAAAAGCCCCCTATCATGGTCGTAGTGATTCTCGTGCAGCGAGCTGCGACGGCGCCGGGCCGCATCTCATGACGAAGTGGGGGAAGGGCGAGGTCGTGCCTTGGCCGGACCGGGTGCGGCGGCGCCAGGGCCGCCACACCCACCGCTTCCTGGGGTGCAGCGTGCGCGTGCCATTGGGTACTCGCGAGGGGTAGGAGTGTAGCGGCGCGATCGGCCATTGCCTGCCAGACGTGCGTGCCAATCGCCAATTTTCCTTTATCTTCCCTGCTGAGCGCGGCGACGTGTACATTTCATCATCGAAGGCGCCTTGCTCATCCGACCACCATAAAGCTTGCCAGTTGGCGCTTTGGATGCGCGCGGTAGGGAGAGCCGCATGTCCGTTGTGTCTGTAGCGGCCGCGAAAGTTCTCGGCACTGAGTCCTTGCCCAGATGGCGGGCCATCGTGCACGTGATTGGGCGTGAACTGCTACACAATTCCGTGAAACGAGCGTCAAACGAGCACTGCTGTTTTGACGGCAACACGGCACGCATGAACGCGACGTGCTCAAATCCCGGCTGCAAAAACGGGCAGATCAAATCACGCTCGCATAGGCAGAAACTCACCGTGGGGAATGCAGCACTTCCACTTATCAGAAATGCGGAAACGATCGCAACTGGAGGCTCAAGTTGACTTTCGAACACAGTCACGTGCGTGATGATGTCTTGGTAGGCGTGAGCCATTGTTGCGTGAGTCGCGTACTTCGAAAGAAGCTAATAGACGCCGTCCCCGTCTGTACGGGTGGCGTAACGTGTTTCTCCCGAGTGTGCTACTCAGCACACTAGAGAACGCCATCCTAGAATTCCCCGATAGTTAGAAGACTACGGGGGGAAGGGCTTGGCCGTGTGTCAGCCCGGCTACATCGTAAGCGCGACGGAAGGTCAATAAAAACGTGAAGGTGCTCACGGGTAGGGCTCCTGTAAACGGCTGTTGGCCGTGGAATGCCCCTTCTAAACGCTTGTTGAGACGGTATGATCGTTGTTTCTCTTTAGAGGTGCATGTCAGTCAACGTCGAAGCAGTGCATAAATCCGATGATTGAAAAGGGTCTTGAAATGGCTTTTAGCCCGGCGAACCACCTTTGTTCTGTCTTCTTTCTCAACACACTCCCTTCGTGTGGTAGGAACTGTTGATCGCTTGCGCGTTGTCCCGTCAGATTCGCTTTGGCTGTTGCTCGGAGAGGACCCACTTGGGGGCAACGGTGGGCCTGGTGGACCGTGGCCATAATCCGAGGAGGATTTGTCCGTCGCGTTCGAGTTGTCGTCCTCAGACGACGTCAGGTTCGACCCAGAGGCAGAATCATTAGAGGATGATGAAAGCACGGCGTCAGCCTGGTCGTCCTTGCGGGCGGACTTGCCCCTCGTCACCTTTCCCTTCTTCTTGGCACTTTTGATGGTGTTGCCCGACTGACGGCGAGACTTAGCCACACGGCGTTCCTTCTCGTAGGAGTCGACCTTGCGCAGGGTCTCGAAGTCGCCGACCAACTTGTCTTGGGCTAGCGCCAAAGACTTGTTATTCTGTTCTTCGACCTTCAGAAGACGATGAAGTGCTTCAATAGCTGCCTTCGGGTTCTCCCCAACCTGCAACTGTTCGGAGGCAGCTTGAGCCGCAGGGACGGAAGGAGTGGGAGATCTGTCCGCTGGCGCATCGGAGGCGGCAGGATTTCCATGCCCTTCGCTCGGCGGCCGGAAGCCAGCTGGCAACTGTCCATATCTACCGCGCCCAATTCCGCCAGTAGACAAACTGGAACCAGAACAACGCGCTCCGCCGTGGCTAGCGCCCCGCGCGCCAGCCGAAGACCACAATCGCGATGCTCCTGGCACAATGACCACAAGCCGATGGAAAACACCGCGCGCGCCATACGACCGTATCCACACCGTCACAATGCCACGAGGCAACAAGAAAGTTCTCGGAAACACGAAGCCGCGAGGCACGACGTAGGCGAGGGTATGCTCTGATGATCCACCAAAGGTGGTATCAATAACGTTGGCTCAATTATCTGTGTATTGCGTCTGACCGTAGCCAAGCAATAAAGAGAGTTCCATCACCGTGGAGGCTAGGAAGAAAAACCTTTTGTGTAACGGCATCCGATGGGGAGCCGGGTGGTGCCTACGACGGGGACCCCAGGCCCATGGTGGTTTGGTATAAACGAGAGCACTGGTCGATCGACCGTCCGATCACAAACGATCGCAGTGCGTGCCGGCATGCATAGGATAGGCAAGCAATCAATAAAAAAAAACAATGCGGAAGTAACCCCCTGCGGCAACACAGCACGCTTACCCCCAGCTCGGGGGGCGACCGTGCCATGTGCCCGGTAGTCCCGAGTAAGGACCCCGGAAGAAAACACTGGAACCGCCAACACACAACTGGCCTGGCCGGGTACACCCCGACGAGCACGATTCAGCACTATTGGAGCCGAATGTATACTTGGTGGGCGAAGGGGGTCGGGGCCAGCACCGCAGACCTCCCATGACATATACCCTCAGGGACCCCGCCCAGAACACGCAAAAAGGGGTCCCAACATAGACACGCACCCCGACCCAACAGGGCCACCCACTCCCACTGGGAGTGGAAGGTAGTAAACCACGCATCGCTCCAGCACAAACGAAGCCCAGTAAGCAAGGCGTAAATACAAAAACGTTAACCAAGGATGAAAACCCAGGACGATTCGGAAGATGTAACGGTTACCCGATATGGGTGTATATTTCCGAACTTCGGTACTATCGCAAGTCTCCCGTTAAGCCGTTACCTGCGACACATACTGAACGTCTTTTTACCCATCCCAATGACATGGCCTGTTAAGTGACCCTGGGCCTGTCGTGCCCTCTGCGATCTGGGCCTCTAGTTGAGATGGATTTCGACAGGTGACGGCGGTAGGTGGCATACTACCATATCCCCCAATGTGCGTGCCACAAGCCATTTCACGCAATCCATGAATTCGAGCAGTCAAGGGGGCAACAAGTGGCAATTGCTGATTGCGGTCAAAAACGTGCTCCACAGCGTGTATTTTCTGTGTCAGCGTACTCATTTGGAGAAATCAATAACAAGACGCGCTGAAGCGCGCACGTCGTGCTGGGATGTGCCAGATAACGCTGGCTCACACGCTGTCAGCTGTGGTCGGGCGCGCCAATACGTATGATATGCTATCATTGTGCCTGGGTTGTTTTTCGGCGGCACAACGCGGCCGCACGAAAACATCGCCTTGCAGAATTGATGCGAATCATGTCCCGTACGATCTCCCGCAGAGGCTCCTATCCACGGGGGGTGATCCCAGGCCAGTTACGTGGCAGTTCGGCGCTGTGGGTCGAAGCCACCGCAGGCCCGATCCACGAGCACGACCTTCGAGAGCCCGCCAGAGTCCGTGATGACGACAAAGTCGGAACATGACGGCTCTCGCGGCACGCGAACTTACAATCGCACCCACCGTCTTCCTCACTCCCTCCCCCTCCGGCCTACCCCCTCCGGCTTCCCTCCTCGCCGACACGCCCAGATGCGCTCAGGCTCTACTCTTATAGCTTCCATGCACGCCACCTCACGACGTCTTTTGTGACGTGAACGTTACTGCGCAGATCACAGTCGGCTCCGGTGTATCATACGCAATGCGCCTCTTTCGTGTGTTTTTCTCTTTTTCGTGCCCAAGGGTTCTATGTGACTGTGATCTACTGCCCGCGCTCAAGTGCTTCTTTTCCATGAAGCACCGCGCACCGCCGACAGAGAGAGTCACGCCCGATTTTTCTTTTCCCTGCTCCTCTGGTGATTGCCTGGGATACCATGTCCGATTCTCGTCCTGCTTCTTATTGCTGACCTCCAAAACATGGCGGTTGCAGAGTGGTTGCAATCATTCAACAGCGTACGTGGACCAATGGAAAGGCTAGGAACCATGTGAGTTACTTACACAGTCTCCTCATGCAGCTCTGCGCACTGGAAACGCACATCAGGATCTCAAGAAGGCTGAAGAAATTTGTTGATCTCATGAGAAATCAGAGGCCTGGCCCAGAACCTTCGACATGACCTCTCCAGGCCCAAGCAAGCGGCCCAAAAATCTCAGGAAATCTCATTGTGGGTTGCAATGGCTCTGCGTGACTCCTGCAGGACACGTTGATTGGCTTGCAAGATTACTGGCGGTAACGCCCAGCCAATAGTTTGATCGTGCCTTGTCCAACAGCCCATCCGACTTCACTTCTATGCTGTGTCGCCGGCTCTGCCTCCCTTCTCTCTGCAACCGCCATTTTTGGAGGTTAGCAATACCGTGTTCATGATCCGCCTCTGCTGTATGACCTCTGTTCTGGTTGTTTCGTCATTTTTTCTGCCTGTTGTCCGGTTTTTGGGCGTCCTGAGTGGTGCGCAGGTGTATGCATATCTTCAGCAGTGGTAGTCTTGCCGTGAACATGGTCGTGGGATCTAGCGTCTATGCTACCGGGGGACACAATTGATCCTTTTCCGCTCATTTGATCCTCATTTTCAGCGTCTGCTTTCAAGCACTTCCCGTTGTCTGCTGTCCATTCTGACGACAGTAATGAGCTCAGCGTGGTCTGTTTAGCCCAGGAAAACCGGGGTACATTCTGCTAAGCGAAAAGTCACTTTGGGGCGCCATTTTCGGGGCGCCCTGGGGCGGTTCCCGCCACTTCCAGGGACCTCAAATGCTGCCCTCTGTCCGCGCTGTGCCCTGTTCTGGATGCGCGTGCGCGCAAAATCATCCACCATTGCGTCTGCCCGAGACGTGGGTACGCTTGGACGCCCCCCATGGCGCCAACCTGCTAGTGTATGTTGTACGTGGGGGCTCATTTGACCTAGAAACGACCGTTTGATGCTGCTGTCGGCAGGGCTGACCCGAGGAACCCATATAGCGAACGGCGGCTCTGACTGCATAAATGAGCTCAGCGATGCCGTTTTGGCCTTGGGACACCCGCTCGAGCTTCAGCTCTCGGCCAATGTACCTTGAGAGGTACTGAAGCGTCAAATCTTGAAGCTCCCCAGAGGTCCGTGTTGGGGGAAGGGTAGACCACTGATAGGACGCAGTCTATCGCTATGAAACACCCCAGAGAGCAGTAATTCATCAAGTTTGGGCTCTTGTACAAAGCAGCATGCCCTGGTGGACCTATTTCCTCCATTTTTTCGCGCTTCTTGACGTCTGTTCCCCTGCCTGAGATGACAGAACTGGGGCATGAAGAAGGTGAAAAAGTCGGCACGGACGGCATGCGAGCGGGATGTCGTCATGATAGGGTGGGTCCGAAAGAGTTGTCGGGTGGTGGGCGAGGGGGGTGGGTCGGGCCGGGCCGGGCCGGGCCGATTAAGGAGGACCTACGGTGGCCACCACCCGCTGTTTCTCGAAC
>Ga0209187_1002710_pt1 | contig 16078 bp, 14 predicted proteins | sample BantaG_FD_187430 | JGI IMG/M metagenome (GOLD analysis project Ga0209187, IMG submission 187430) | Marine algal microbial communities from Bantry Bay, Ireland - BantryBay_4 metaG (SPAdes) (version 2) | ecosystem: Host-associated > Algae > Red algae > Unclassified | place: Bantry Bay, Ireland... | reverse complement strand
GTATCGGGCACCATCGTCGAGGCGATTCTCGCGGGGGGCAAACTCGGCGAAATCTGCGCGTTGGAAAATCCCGGCCTTGATGGCGAAGCGCCGCGCTTGGCCGAGATCGTCGGATTTCGGGACGGCGTGGCGCTGCTGGGCGTAATCGGAGAGATGGCGGGGCTGTCCTCGCGCACGCGGGTCACGCCGACCGGCACGCCGCTGTCGGCCCCGGCGGGCGAGGGCTTGCTGGGCCGCGTGCTCGATGGTCTGGGCAATCCGCTCGATACGAAAACGCTTGGCCCGCTGGCCGTTTCGGCGTGGGTTACGGCGGAGGGAACCCCGACCGATGCGCTGGAGCGGATGCCGGTGACGCAGGCGATGCCGATGGGTATTCCCGCTCTTGATGCGCTCAATGTCATCGGCGAGGGGCAGCGCGTCGGCCTGTTCGGCGAGCCGGGCACGGGCAAATCCACCTTTGTCTCTGCACTGGCCAAGGCCGCGTCGGCGGATGTGGCCGTCATCGCGATGGTGGGCGAGCGCGGGCGCGAGGTGACAGAATTTATCGCCGATACGCTTGGCCCCGAAGGACTGGCGAAATCGGTGATCGTCGCGGCGACATCTGACCGTCCCGCAATGGAACGGATCAAGGCCCCCTTCATCGCCGCCGCCATCGCCGAGCATTTTCGCGACCAGGGCAAGCGTGTGCTGTTCCTGATGGACAGCCTGACCCGCCTCGCCCGGGCGCAGCGCGAAATCGGCCTTGCCGCCGGTGAGCCACCCGCCCGCCGCGCGTTTCCGCCTTCGGTCTTCGCAATGATGCCCAAGCTGATCGAGCGGGCAGGGGTCGCGCCGGGGGGCGGGTCCATTACCGGATTCTATACGGTGCTGGTCGAGGATGACGGCGTTGGCGACCCGGTGGCCGAGGAAGCGAAATCCTTGCTCGATGGCCATGTCGTGCTGTCGCGAAAACTGGCCGAAGCGGGCAAGTTCCCGGCCATCGACATTCTGGCCAGCCGCAGCCGCGTCATGGCGCGGGTCGTCCATCCCGATCACGCGCGGGCCGCCGAGCGGATGCGCAGTCTTCTGGCGCGGTATGACGAGATCGAATTGCTGCTCAGGATGGGCGAATACGCGCGTGGCTCTGACGCGCTGGCCGATGAGGCGATCGACAAGAAACAGCGTCTGGACGCCTTTATCCACCATTCGCTCGACAAGCCCGAAAGCTGGCAGACGATCATGGATGCGCTGGGCTTTCTGGCAACGCCGCCAACATGACCCCGGCACAGATCATAGAGGCACTGCGCGTGCGCCGACGCCGCGAGGAACGGGCGTATGCCGCGTTTCAGCAGGCACAGGCCATGCAGGTGCAGGCGGAAAATCAGCTTGCACAGGCCACGGGCGCGCTCGCGGCATTTGATGAAAACCTTGCGGCGGGGCGGCGGGCGTTCGAGCAGCGGGCGAAGATCGGCATCAGCCCGCACAGCGTGACCGGGATGCAAAGATTTCACGCCGATCAGATCAAGGCCCGCGAGGCATTTCACGACCCCATAGCTTTAGCACAAGGCGCGGTCGCCATGGCGCAGGATGCGGTCGCCGAAGCGCGCCATCGCTGGCAACAGGCGCGGCAGGCGGCAGAGAACTTGCAAGAGATGAGCACGACGATGGCCCTGACCGCCGCCAAGGATATGGAGCGGCGGCAGGAACAGGATCGTGATGAAATCGCGGCAACACGCGCCGCCCGCATGAGTTCGGAACAGGACGGATAGTTTGGATACGCTCGACTTCTTTCAGGCTGACCGCAATGCGATCCGCCCCCTTGATCTGCCACAGGTCAGGCCACAGGCGGTGACCCGCAACTGCCGCCTTGCGCGCGCGCGGATGCCCTTTGCGCTGACGCAAGGCGTCGATTGCGTGCTCGTTCCCGATGGTGCGCCGGATTGGGAGGGCGCAGGCCAGCCCGTCGACATCGCCTTCACGATTCGGGGGCAGCTCGGGTATCTGACGACGGTCATGCCGGTCGTTCAGGCTTTGCTCGATCGTGCCGATATCCGCCTGCGTCCCGACCAGCTTGACGCCGAACTTGCAGCCATGCTGATCGAGACGGTCCTGTCCGAGCGGATCGAGGCTCTGGAGCGCGAGGTCGGTGGCGATATCGCATTGCTGAATCTGGACCGGGAAACCGAACGCGCGTCGATGGCGACCCTGTCCTTCGAGATTTTAATGACCGATATCGGGATCGTCTATCCCGGTATGATCCATGCTACGGCCCCGCTTCTCTCGCACCTTGCGCGCTTGTGGGAGCGGCAGCCGCCCTTGCCGCGCGATCATGGTGATCTTTGCCTGACCGTCGCGTGCCGCGTCGGGTTCACCGACCTGTCTCCCGGTGCCTTGAAGGCGTTGGGGGTGGGCGATGCGATGATGTTTGACCGGGTGGCGGTGCAGGGCGGTGCGCTGGTGGTCATTGCCGAAGCCCTCCACGCCACCGCGCAATTCGACGAGCAAGGGTATCTCACCCTCTCCGAACCGTTCCGCCCGCCGGAACGCTATGCCTTGGGAGATTTCCTTATGAGTGAAAACGATGACAGCGACCGGCCCGTGCAGGCCATCACCGATTCCGACATCAACGATCTGCCCGTCCGGCTCGTCTTCGAGGTGGGCCGCAAGGATCTGGCTCTTGAGGAATTGAGATCCATGGGGGTCGGGGGGCTGGTTCCCCTTGATCGTCCGGCGTCCTCAGCCGTGCAGATTTTTGCCAATGGCCGCCGGATTGGGGCGGGCGAGATGGTCATGATCGGCGAGCAGCTCGGAGTGCGTGTCACGCAGTTGAACGGCAATGCCTGAATTAGATGCCAATGTGTTGTCCCTCATCATCGTCGTGATGATGCTGGGCTTCCTGCCCTTCGTGGCGGTCGCTGTGACCGCGTTCGCGAAGATCACCGTTGTCTTGCTGATCGTCAGGAACGCGCTGGGGGTTCAGCAGACACCGCCGAATATGGTCATTTACGGCATCGCGCTGGTGCTGACGGTCTATATCGCCGCACCGCTGGCGGCACAGTTGCAGACGATCCTCTCCGACCCGGCACTCAACTTCGAGACGCTGGACGATTGGCTTGTCGTGTTCGAGCAGGGGGTCGAGCCGATTCGCGAGTTTCTGCTGCGCCATGCGCGGCTGGATGATCGCGCGTTCTTCATGGAAGCCACGGCATCGGTCTGGGGGCCGGAGATGGCGCGCGGTGTCGACAGCGAATCGCTTTCCGTCCTCGTCCCGGCCTTTCTGGTGTCGGAGCTGACCCGCGCGTTCGAGATCGGGTTCCTGCTCTACCTGCCGTTTCTCGCCATCGACCTGATCGTTTCGGCGATTCTGATGTCACTGGGCATGATGATGGTGTCGCCGATCATGATCGCGATTCCCTTCAAGCTGTTCCTGTTCGTGGCCGTGGATGGGTGGTCCCGCCTCGTTCAGGGCCTTGTCCTGAGCTACACATAAGGAGCGCGCGCCATGAATGAGGAATTTCTCGCCCGCTACCTGTTGCTCGCCGCCATGGCCAGCATGAAAAGCGCGGCCCCGCCCCTGATCGTCGCCGCTCTGGTCGGCTTCATCGTCGCGCTGTTTCAGGGCGTGACGCAGATTCAGGACCAGAGCCTGCCGATCACGCTTAAAATCCTGATCGTCGGGGCGACATTCCTGTTCTTCGGGGCCACGCTGGCCAGTCCGGTCGTCATTCTCGCGGATGAGGCGCTGCGGATCTTTCCGACGGCATCGCGCTGACCGATGGGCAGAATGAGCGCGCGCCATGCTTGAACTCGTCCAGTTCATCCTGCCACTGGTGGAGGCGGGGGCGCTTGCCTTTGCGCGGCCCCTCGGCTTCATCATCGTGTTCCCGCTGTTTTCCTGGCTGGGCTTGCAGGGGATGATCCGCAACGTCACGGCCATTGCCTTCGGCGCGCCGTTCATCGTGCTGCTCTACACCCAGATTGCCGGATCGCCCGAGAGTTTCCCGGCGGAATATATCGTCATGCTCGCGGGCAAGGAATTTCTCGTCGGGGTCACCCTGGGCGTCATCCTCGGGGTGCCGTTCTGGGGGGCGGAGATGGCCGGAGCCTATGTCGATGTCTATCGCGGCAGTTCGGCGGCCACCGTCGTCAGCCCCGACCAGATGTCCGAGCCGCTGGTGTCGGGGGCGGTGTTCTCGATCGCGCTGGTGGCCATCTTCCTGACGATGGGCGGTCTGCGGATGGTGCTCGGCGTTCTCTACGAAAGTTATGAGATCTGGCCGTTCTTCGAGATTCTGCCGCAGGTCACGGGCGACATCTACCCCGTCTTCATCGAATTGCTGGGCACGGTCGCGCGCATTGCGCTCGCCCTGGGCGCGCCCTTGCTGATCGCGATGTTCGTGGCCGAGCTGGCCTTGGCCTTTACCAGCCGCTTCGCGCCGCAGATCAATATCTTCGACGCGATGCTGTCGCTCAAGAACATCGTGTTTCTGGTGGTCATGCCGCCCTATCTCTACCTTTTGGCGCGGTATTACGGGGCCGATGTCCTCGACCTGCCGGGGTTGGTCAACATCATGCGACAGTTGGTGGCGCCATGAGCGGTGAAAGTTCGGAAGAAAAATCCTTACCCCCCTCAGACAAGAAACTGCGCGAGGGGCGCAAGAAGGGGCAGATCGCCAAAAGCACGGACACGGTGTCGGCCGTGGTGATGATCTTCCTCGTGGCGTATCTGATCCTCGGGTGGCCGGTGATCCAGTCGGCCTTCCAGCGCATGTTCGATACGGCCGGTCTGGCGGCGGCGCAGGGCGGAACGGATTCCTGGGGAATCGCGATTCGCGACACCTGGGCGGCGATGGGCAAGATCATGATTCCGATCTACATCGTTTCTTTTCTGGCGATTTTCCTGGGGTCGGTGATCTCGAACAAGGGCCTCGTGATCTCGTTTCATCAGGTCAAGCCCGACCTGAAGAAGATTCACCCCGGCGAAGGCTTCAAAAAAATCTTCAGTGCCAAGAACTTCATCGAGTTCCTGAAGGCATTGGTCAAAAGCATGCTGATTCTGGGCGTGCTTGCGGCGATTGGCTGGTTCGGGTTGCAGGCGATCATGCAGGCCCCGCTATGTCGGCAGGATTGTATCGACGATGTGCTGATCGTCGTGGCCCTGCCACTGATCTTTGCGGCGATGGTGTTGTTCATCGTGTCGGCGATTGTCGATATGACGCTGCAAAAATGGCTGTTCACCCGGGAAATGCGGATGACCCATTCCGAGATGAAGCGCGAGATGAAGGAAATCTACGGGGATCCCATGGTGCGACGGGCGCGCAGCGAGGCACGGCGCAACGTGGCGAGCGGCAGCGAAACGGGCAAGGCGTCCAGCTACCTGAAATCCAGTATGCCCACGATCGTCATCTGCTCGGGCAATCAGATTGCCGTGGGCCTGCGTTACATTCCCGGCGAGACACCTGCCCCGGTGATCGTGTCAAAAGGGACCGGGGCGCGAGCCGGGATGATTATTGCCGAAGCGGTGAATGCTGGCCTGAATGTTGCGAATGAACCAGAGATTGCTGCTGCTCTCGTGCAGCAAGGGCGGATCGAAACTTTCGTCCCGGAATCGCTTTTCCGGGATGTAGCGCGGGTGATGAATAAACTTTGAGCTGTATAATAGCGGGATTCCGCAGATAGCGTATTCGTTACCAAACTGAATGATTGACAGAAGCAATCTCGTATCGTAGTGATACATCCACGGGAAAAAATGGTGAAATGTTCAGCAGTGGCACAGTGAATGATGAACTTTCTTCAGTTCTGAAGTCCGATACGGACGGGGAAACCATGCGGCGCTTCCAGCGTCGTCTGGATGACGCGGTGCATCGTTCTGAGGATCTTCCTCAAGGGGCAATCAAGGACACGTCAATCAAGGCCTTCAGGGCCGGATCTGCTCTCCTACCGACACTTTGGAGAGAGCTTAACAGGAGATAGACTACAATGGCACAGAATCTCAGCGGAATCGGTCAGCAGACCGGATCGACCGGCACCTCGGGTGACAGCGGTTCCGACGCAGCAGTTGAATCCATGGAAGCGGCATTCGACCGCGCCATCGCCAAGGCTGCCCAGGTCACTGAAAAACGCATGGAGGGCGGTTCGGCTCTCGACGCGGCGCGGACACGTCTGTCTAACTGATACGGCTTTTGTCGGCAGTCTGATTGCGAGAACTTCGCTGGCCGCTTTTGCGTCTGGCGAAGTTTTTTTTATTGTGGGGCATTCGATTGAAGGCGGGAGTTCGGTGGCATGAAGCATGTTTGTATTCTGAGCGGGATACATCGGGGTGCGGTTGTCGAAATCGGCGATCAACCCGTTCTTATCGGTGGTGATGACGCGTGTGGCGCCTTGCTGTCCGACGAATCCGCTCAGGGATCGGTTGTCGAGATTTCCGCAGGTTCCGACGACACTCTGACCGTCAAAACCATTCGGGGGACCGTTACGAAAAACGGTCGGAACCTTAAACCTGAAAAATGCGTGCTTCTGGGCGCCGATGTGATGATCGGTGTCGGCGATGTACAGATTGCGGCAGGCGATACCCTTGCCGTTGCCGACGATATCAAGGCCCGTCGTGAAAACCGGCGGATGATGATGGGCTGGGGTGGCGTCTGCGCTGCATGTCTGGCGATTTTTGCCATCATCGGGGCAATTGGCGGCCCGGCGGACGCTTACAATTCTCCATATTCCTTCGGCGCAGCCTCGCGCTCCGCCGATGCCGAGCGTCTGCGCCGTGAACCATTGGCCGAATTGCAGCGCGAAGTCGCGCGCAAGGGTCTTGATACCGTTCTCAATGTGAGACGTAGCGAATCGGGACAACTGATTGCGACGGGAGCCGTATCGCCCGATGAGCGCGCCCGCTGGCGCGATACCGTTGAGTGGTTCGACGGTCGCTTCGGCGACATCGCCATGCTGGAGTCGCGGCTATCGGAAAGGGAGAGCGGAATTACCCTTCCATTTCAGATAGTTTCCATTCATGCCGCCCCGAATTCCAGGGTTGTGCTTCAGAATGGTGAAAGCTTTCCGGTCGGCTCGATCCTGCCCGGTGGATGGGAGCTGCGCCAGATTGCGGGCATGAAGGTCGTGATTGCACGCGAGGACCGGGAACTTGCGATTTCTTTCTGATCGTCTGATTTGCCAAAATGGCACGGTAGTTGCTTTGAGACTTGATAGGGCGGTTATCGTGTTTGTGACACTTTCATCGCCTCGGTCGCGGGAGGTCGTGACGAAAATAGCCATGGCGCGGTCGGAGGGGTTCACGGAATGAGCGATATCAAATCCACGGTTTCCCGGATTCATCCGGGACGAACATCGTCGCCGGGCGATGTCACGGGGCGGCACACTCTTAACCGCCTTCATATTGACGTCGCGGCACAGGTGCGTCGCCATGCCGATATCCGCGGCCAGCGCCGCTCCGTCGAGCCGACCCACCTGTCTGAATTCATCGCCCCGCCGAGTGAGACAGCCGAATGGCTGGGCAGCCCGGCGATCGGCTCGGTGCTGACCGCCATATCCGGTGATCTCGCCCCCGATGGCAAGGCGTCGTCGAAGCGGGACCAGTATGTTGCGAGTGTCGTCGAAACCCATCTCGTTTCGCGCCGACAACTGGCCAAGCACCTCAACGCCCTGCTACGCGCATGAGGGACAGTTTGGTGCGCAAGGCGAGTATGCGCGTCGTCGAGCCAGAGGCGAAAGCCCGCTCGCTTCACGCTCTGGGCGCGTTCTATCTGCGTCAGGGTTTTCCGAAACAGGGATTGTCGCTGCTGTTGGCGGCACGGGATTACGGCATCCGCGACAGCGCGCTCGAACGGGCCATTGCGCAAGCCTATCTGCTGAGCGGTGCGCCAAAGCAGGCGTTGCACATCCTCGATGAAATTGATGCCAGTCTCAGCACCCAACGGCTGCGCGACAGCGCCGGTATCCTGCGCAGCCGTGCGCTGCTGGCCCTCGGGCGTGTCGAGGATGCCCGGGCAATCTTTGCCATGACCAGTGACGCGGGAGGTCAGGTATGATCGGCCCCCTTCATCGTGGTCTGAATGCGGTCGGCAAGCGTCAGGATCTCGTCGTCGTCATCCTGCTGGTGACGGCCATCCTCATGATGATCCTGCCGCTGCCGACATGGCTGGTGGACGTTCTCATCGCCGTCAATATCGCCGGAGCTGTCCTGCTGCTGATGATGGGACTGTATCTCAAGCGGCCGCTCGAATTTTCAACCCTGCCCTCGGTGATCCTGATTATCACCATCTTCCGGCTCGCGCTGTCGATTACCACAACGCGACTCATTTTGCTGAATGCCGATGCCGGGTCGATCATCGAAACCTTCGGCCAGTTCGTCATTGCGGGCGAGATCATCGTCGGCCTCGTGGTCTTTCTGATTATCACCATCGTGCAGTTCGTGGTGATTACCAAAGGGTCCGAGCGTGTGGCCGAGGTGTCGGCCCGCTTTACCCTCGATGCCTTGCCCGGCAAGCAGATGTCGATCGACAGCGACCTGCGCAATGGCGATATCGACGCCGCCGAGGCGCGATCCCGTCGCCGCATGATCGAGCAGGAAAGCCAGTTCTTCGGCGCGATGGATGGCGCGATGAAGTTCGTGAAGGGCGATGCCATCGCGGGCCTGGTCATCGTGGCCGTGAACCTGATCGGTGGTATTGCCATCGGCATGGTCAGTCATCAGATGGCGGCGGGCGAGGCGGTTGAAACCTATTCGCTGCTGACCGTTGGCGACGGCCTTGCGGCGCAGTTGCCCGCTCTGTTCGTGTCGCTGGCCGCTGGCTCGGTGATTACGCGCGTTGCGACCGACCAGAATGAAAACCTCGGCGCGGATATCACCCGCGAGATGATTTCGAGCACCATCGCCCTGCGCGTCGCGTCGGTGATCCTGTTCGTCATGATGTTCATTCCCGGCTTCCCGTGGGTGGTTTTCCTGCTTCTTTCCGTCGGGCTGATGGCCATCAGTTTTTCCGAAAAACTCGGCGTGATGATGTTCGGTATAGAGGACGAGCGCGATGATGCGGAGAGCGGCAACGAGTTGCTCGATACGGTCGGGCTGGAGAAAAGCCCCTTCGTCGTGCGCATCAATCCCGATCTGATAGACGACGACTCCCGTGCCGTCTTTGCCGATGAATCCGCCGAGGCAACGCTGGGGATCAGTGCCGAAATCGGTCTGGCGATCCTGCCGCCGCGCCTCGTCAGCGATCCGTCGTTGCCCCTTGATGCGGTGCGGGTCGATCTGGATGATGTGGTGGTCGCCGGTTTTGTGATCGACCCGGAGCGTATGGCGGTCGATGCCGATGCCGACATGCTGACCCTCGCGAATGTTCCGCATCAGGCGGCGACGAATCCGCCGCTGGGTTTCAAAAACCTGCACTGGATCGACCCCGATAACGCCCATGGTTTGTCCGAGCATGGCCTTCAGCCGCTCACGCCGCTCGAAGCTCTGCTGATCGGTACGCGCGCCGCGCAGAACCGATTTGCCTCGCAATGCATCGGCGTGCAGGAAGCCCGCGCCGCCCTTGTCGGCATGGCGCAGCACTATCCCGATCTGGCCTCCGAAGTGCGCGAATTGCTGCCGTTGAACAAGGTGGCCGAGGTGTTCCGCCGTCTCGTGGACGAAGATGTGCCGATCCGTAACCAGCGTCTGCTGCTGGAGGCACTGGCCGAATGGGGGGCGAAGGAACAGGACCCGGTGGTTCTGACGGAATATGTCCGCACGGCCCTCAAACGCCAGATCTGCAATGCACTGGCGGGCGAGGATCGGGTGATCCCGGTCTATCTGCTCGATAGTGCCGTGGAGGATGCGCTGCGCAATGCGGTGCGCCAGACGACGGTTGGCGAGTATCTGGCCCTCGATGACAATGTCTCCGCCGCGTTGGTCGATTCGATCCGCGATAACCTGCGCGAACCGACCGAAGGCGGGACGGCACCCGTGATTCTCTCCTCGCTGGATGTGCGCCGCTTCGTGCGCAGCCTGATGAGCAATAACGGGATGCGGGAGACGGCGGTGCTGTCCTATCAGGACCTGTCCACCGAATTCACCATCACCCCGCTTACTACCATCCTGTTGCCTGAGATGGATTACCGCGCTGCCGCAGAATAGCGCGCGTCTGGAACTTTACACGCAGTTGTGAAGGACTTATTGTGTCATATGTAGAAGGTTCTCCTTCTAGCGTTATAGATTGGGACGTTTGTTATGAAGCCGGTAAATTCGGGCACCTCGGAAACCCGTGGTCAGCAAGGCACTGAAAACGGCAATGCGCGCTTCGGTGCCTTGCTGCAGAAACCCGGCAAGGACGACTCGGGGCCGGGGCGCAGGAAATGCGCCTCCAACCGCCCCAGCACCCCGCCGACCATGCAGCCGACACCGACCCAGCCGAAACCGGCGAACCCGTGGCAGCAAGACTCCATAACGCAGCTCCAGAATGTCTTGCAGCAATTGCTGCAAGTCCTGAACGGTATCGTCGAGATTACGTTTCCCGGTGGCGGTGCCGCCGACCTTTCGCAAGCCTCGACGGACCCTGGGCAACCACTGCGCCGCCTGCTGCCCTCGGCCTATGCCGACGGGAAAGATGCGCCTGCGGGCGAAGACCGCCCCGGTGCGCGCGAGATTTCCAACGCCGTGTCCGCAACGACGGGCGACAAGGGCAACAAGGCCGATGCCAGCGATATGTTCTGGCTGTGGGGGCAGTTCCTCGACCATGATATCGACCTGAGCAAGACGGGCGACACGGCGATGGAAATCCCCGTTCCGGCGGACGACCAGACCTTCGAGCCGGGCAGCACGCTGGAAACCAAACGCTCGAATTCGACCCCGAATATCTTCGGCGTGTCGCAGCAGATCAACGAGATCACCGCCCTGATCGACGGGTCCAATGTCTATGGCTCCGATGCCGAGACGACCGACTCCCTGCGCGAGATGAGCGGAGGGCGTCTGATTCTTCAGGAAGACGGCACGCTGCCCTCTGACGAGCGGCAGTTCTATCGCGCGGGTGACGAGCGGGTGAACGAGAATATCGGGCTGACCTCGATGCACACGATGTTCGCGCGCGAGCACAACCGGCTCGCCGATCAATTCGCCACGGACAATCCGACCTGGACGGATGACCAGATTTTCGAGGCCGCGCGTGGGCGTGTCGTGGGGCAGTTGCAGTCCATTACCGTCAACGAGTTCCTGCCGATCCTGCTCGGCAATGATGGCTTGGGCGAGTATTCCGGTCCTGTCGAGGGGCTTGATGCGCAGGTGTCGAATGTGTTCGCCGCCGCCGCCTATCGCTTCGGTCATTCGATGGTGTCTGACCAGATCACCCCGATCGACGAGAATGGCGAGGCGATGGACTCGATTGCGCTCAAGGATGCGTTCTTCAATCCCGAGCAGTTCAGCGAAACGGGGATCGACGCGATTATCCGGGGCATGTCGTCAAACGAGGCGCAGGCGATGGACACGGAGATCGTCGACAGTCTCAGAAACTTCGTGCTCGACGGGCCGTTCAGTCCCCGGCTCGATCTGGCCGCGCTCAATATCGAGCGAGGCCGCGACCATGGCCTGCCGACCCTGAACGATGCGCGCCGGGCCTTTGGGTTCGAGCCGATTACCTCCTTCGATGACCCCGCCTTCCGCGATGGCGTGGGCGAGCGGTTGGCGAGCGTGTACGACTCGCCTGACGATATCGACATGTGGGTCGGATTGCTGGCCGAGAAGCCAACCGGCGATGCACTGGTCGGCCCGACGCAGGAGGTTATCCTGCGCGACCAGTTCACCCGTCTGCGGGATGGCGATGCGAATTGGTACGCGAATATTCAGCCCGCCGACGTGGTTGCCGAGATCGACTCGACCTCGCTGTCTGATATCATCGAGCGCAATACCAATGTCGCGGGCCTGTCGGATACCGCGATGGTGGTGGCCTAGTTTTGTCTACCCTTGGCGAAGACCCGGGTCTTCGCCAAGGGCAGAGCGGTGCTACCGTGACGCCGCGAACTTGCGCGCCACCCAGTCATGGAAGCAATGGGTCGGGGCATCCATGGCGGGCGAGAATTTGCCGCCGTCGAACAGGTCGCCCCGGCGGCCCTTTTGCATCCCCTCGACCACGCCGATATCCTCGATGAAGATCTCTTTCCACATCGCGGCATTCTTGACACGCAGATCGGCGTAGTCGCCTCCGGTCATCGCTTCCGAGGCATAATACAACTCGATATGCTCGACCGTTTCCTGCGGCCCGACCGGCTCCAGCAGGATGGCGAAGCTGTGATCGCGGTGGACGCCGAACAGGACATTGGGAAAGAAAGACACGTATTCCGCCCCCGTATCCCATTTCTCCGACAATCCGTCAAAATTGGCAAAGACCCGCCCATCGCCGCCGAGATCAGGATTATAGACCACTGTTCCCTGCCCGGAAAACTCGCGCGGCTCGACAATATCGTAATGGTCTTCCAACCGGGAATAGCTGTTCAGGCCGGGGTGTATCCATGGCAGGTGATAGGATTCGCAGTAGTTCTCCACCGCCAGCTTCCAGTTGGTCCTGACCTCCAGCTTGAAGGACGAATCCGCGCCGCCGTGATAATTGGGTCGCTCCAACTCGGCCCAGCGCGACAGCAAGGTGGCGGCGTGCTGCTCGAAGGGGGCGGCCTTGCCGTCCATATTGACGAAGATCACATCGCGCCACACCCGGCTGCGGATCTCGATCAGGCCGAGATTCTCGCGCTTCATGTCGGGATGCGAATTCTGGCCCGGCCCGCCGACATGGGGCGTGGCTTTCAATTCGCCCTTCAGGCTGTAGCACCATGAATGATAGGGGCACCGGATCGCGCCCTCGATCTTGCGGGGTTCCTCCAGCAGGATCATGCCCCGGTGGCGGCAGGCATTGAGAAAGACGCGGACCTCGTTGTCCTTGCCGCGCACCACGATCAGCTCGCTGCCACAAAAGCTGACGGGGCGCGCATCGCCCGGCTCGGGCACATCCTTGGCAAAGCCCAGCCCCGCCCACGTGGCCGCAAAGACCTTGCGGCGTTCCTCCTCGAACACCCCGGCATCGGTATAGAAGGGGTTGGGCAATCCGCGCGCTGTCTCGATGGGCCCGGTTACCGCGTCCAGCATTGTCTTGTCATGGATCGTCATCGGTCGCTCCTCCACTGCCGGGCGCAGATGCCCATGATCCAACCCTTGACCGGAAAGACTGGCGTGGTCGAAACAAACTCGACATTTCTTCTCGCAAAAACGGCGAACCAGCACTTTTCCTGAGCGTCCATCGCGCGTAGACAACGCCCATGATTACGATCCGCAATCTCACCTTCGCCATGGAGGGCAAGCCGCTCTTCGAGGGCGCCAGCGCCTCGATCCCCCCCCGCACGACCGTGGGGGTGGTCGGGCGTAACGGCTGTGGCAAGACCACGCTGTTTCGTCTGATCCGGGGCGAGTTGGCCCTTGATGGCGGCGATATCGACATTCCGCGCAACGCCCGCATTGGCGGCGTGGCGCAGGAGGCCCCGGCCAGCGACCAGACCTTGCTGGAGACGGTGCTGGCCGCCGATACCGAGCGCGCCGACCTGCTCGCCCGGGCCGAGACGGCGACGGATGCGACCGACATCGCCGATATCCAGACGCGCCTCGTGGATATCGACGCCCATTCGGCGGAGGCACGCGCCGCCTCGATCCTGCAAGGGCTGGGGTTTGACAAGGAAGCGCAGAACCGCGCCTGTGCCGAATTTTCGGGCGGGTGGCGGATGCGCGTGGCGCTGGCCGCTGTGCTGTTCTCGGCTCCCGATCTGTTGTTGCTCGATGAGCCGACGAACTATCTCGATCTCGAAGGCACGATCTGGCTGGAGAACTTTCTCGCCCGCTATCCCCATACCTGCCTGATTATCTCGCATGACCGGGGGCTGCTCAATCGCGCTGTAAAGGGCATCCTGCATCTCAGCGACGGAACGCTGACCTATTACAAGGGCGGCTATGATGCCTTTGACTCGATGCGCCAGGCCCGGCTGGAGCAACAGGTCGCGGCCAAGCGCAAGCAGGATATGCAACGCGCCCATATCCAGAAATTCGTCGACCGCTTTCGCGCGCAGGCGACCAAGGCGCGGCAGGCGCAATCCCGGCTGAAGATGCTGGAGCGAATGAAACCGATTGCCGCCTTGTCCGAGGACGCGGTCGCCGGTTTCCAGTTCAGGACGCCCGAGGAACTGCCCCCGCCCCTGATCGCGGTATCCGAAGGGGTCGTGGGTTATGATGGCCCGCCCGTCCTGTCGAAGCTGAACTTCCGTCTGGACCAGGATGACCGGATCGCCCTGCTCGGCGCGAACGGGCAGGGCAAATCCACGCTGTCCAAACTGGTCGCCGATCGCCTCGGGCTGAGGGAGGGGGCGCAAACCCGGTCAAAGAAGCTGCGCATCGGCTATTTCGCCCAGCACCAGCTTGACGAGTTGCACGAGGACGAAACCCCGATCCAGCATATCGCCAGCCGCTTTCCCGACGAGACGCCCGCCAAGCATCGCGCCCGGCTGGGGGCTTCCGGGTTTGGCGCGGATGTGGCCGAGGTCGAGGCGCGGCGGCTCTCGGGGGGGCAGCGCGCGCGGCTGCTGCTGATGCTGGCCACGCTCGACGCGCCGCATCTGCTGATTCTCGATGAGCCGACCAACCACCTCGATATCGAGAGCCGCGAGGCGCTGATCCATGCGCTCAATGACTACGGCGGCGCGGTGATCCTCGTCAGCCATGACGCGCATCTGGTCGAGATGGTGGCCGACCGCTTCTGGCTGGTGCATGGCGGACGGGTCACGCCCTATGACGGGGATATGGACGACTACAAGCGGTTCCTGCTGTCGCAACGCGGAGGGCCGGGCGGGGCCAGCAGCGCCGCCGCACAACCGGCCAAATCCGCAAAGCCGACACCCAAACCCCAAAAGCCCGCACCCGCACCGCGACGCTCCCCGGCGAACCTGCGCGCCGATGCCGAGAAATGCGAGGCGCGGGTGACGGCGCTCCAGAAAATGCTCGCCAAACTCGACGACCGCCTCAACGATGTTGCCATGTCCGAGGAAATTTCGCCCGTCGAACTCGAAAAGCTGGGCATCAAGCGCGCCGAGATCATCGACGGTTTGCACCGGGCCGAAGAGATGTGGATGACGGCACTGGAGCACCTTGATACGGCGGGGTGAGCTATGTTCCATGCCGGGACGGAAAGCGTATCAATATGACATGATTGACGTAGTTTATGCTTTGTTAACAGGGCGCTAGAGGGTTGTATCATAACGGAATATTGCGAAACGGGGCGTCTGGTCCGGTGATTGCAAGGGTAGAGGTCATAACACAAACACTGCCCGGAGACGCACCCATGACAAATACGATGAAAATCGCCGCTTTCGCCCTGTCCGCAACGATGCTCGGCATGACCGCTGCATCCGCGACGATCTTTGCCAAGGATTATCACGATGCAGGCGTCTGGAACGCCTATGACGATCAGACCCAGACCTATTCGATGAAGTTCACTGATGATGGATCGAAAGACGGTTTCTGGCTTGTCGTCTCGCCCGGCGACAACCCGAAAGGCGGCGTCAACGAATATGCGATTCTCTATGGTGACCGCGCCGCAAACCGCATTACTGCCTACAGCTACGATGGCAATAACAACGCGAACAGCTATGCGAATGGCGGCACCTTTCTTGGCACTTTCGATCAAGCCTTCACCGATGGTGGTACCCACGCAACCTATGGTGACATGACGATGTTTTCGCTGGATGTTTCGGCCATCAACTCCGCATTCGGCACGCAGGAATGGTCCGGCACCAGCTTTGGTGATGAGCAAGGCATCTGGTTCCACCAGTCCACAGGCTCCAGTTTCGCGTATGACGGCAATGGCGGGATCACGAATTATAGCTTCGGTGGCCAGATGTGGCTCGACACGAAGAACCAGACGACGTGGCAGACCGAGTGCTCCGGGAACAGAGTCAACAGGTATTATTGTAAAGACGGGACCACGCTAACGAATACCGGCAGCAGCAGCGGCGGTTCGGTACCTGCACCGGGTGGTCTTGCGCTGATTCTGATGGGTCTTGCCGGGTTTGGCCTGCGCCGCAAGAA
>Ga0209187_1002708_pt1 | contig 16083 bp, 6 predicted proteins | sample BantaG_FD_187430 | JGI IMG/M metagenome (GOLD analysis project Ga0209187, IMG submission 187430) | Marine algal microbial communities from Bantry Bay, Ireland - BantryBay_4 metaG (SPAdes) (version 2) | ecosystem: Host-associated > Algae > Red algae > Unclassified | place: Bantry Bay, Ireland... | reverse complement strand
GGGAACAGCGCTTTACGAACTTTTGCCTTCTCTCAAGACCTCCCGCGAAGTTCGCAAAGCTTCGGGAAAACGCTAGCTTTGAGAAAACCGAGAGCAGCCAGCAGCAAAGCAAGTTTTCTTAAAGCGAGACGAAGCAGCAACAGCGACAACGATGATAGCAAACGATAAAGACACAAATAACGGAAAAATACCTCCACCATGAGAAAAGGGTGCAGAGGAAACAACGCTTTACGAACTTTTGAATTCTCTCAAGACCTCCCGCGAAATTCGCAAAGCTTCGGGAAAACGCTAGCTTTGAGAAAACCACGAGCAGCCAGCAGCAAAGCAAGTTTTCTTAAAGCGAGGGTAGCAAGAAGGCAACAAGACTGACAGTAAACTATGAAAACACAAGCGAAAAAATACACATCATGAGAAAACAAGTTAACTTTTGGGCAAACTTTGAAGAAGGCCGATCTTATCATATTTATAATCGAAGTATCAACAAGGAAAAAATCTTTAAAAAGGATACCGATTGTGAACTCTTTCTAAGAAAATGTAATAAACTAATTCTTCCATATTTTGATATAGAAGCATATTGCATAATGCAAACCCATTATCATTTATTAGCCAGAGTAAAACCATTATCAGATGAAATTTTGGAAAAAATAAAATGGCAAGGCACCGTAAAAAGCAGGCAATTTTTACAAAAAGAAATTTCTTATAATGATTTTCTGGTAGACCAATTTAAGCGCTTGTTCCAGTCTTATGCGACCATCTATAATAAAGAGAAAAAAAGAAATGGAAGTCTTTTCCAAAAGAGGTTTAAGCGTATTTTAATTGAGGATGCGTTTAGATGGAGATATATTCTAGCTTATATTCATCATAATCCGATCCATCATAAATTTGAGAAGGAGTATGAAAACTGGAGGTTTTCCTCTTACCTGGCATTTTTATCTGACGGAATAACAATAATCTCGCGTGTCAATGTTTTAAGAAAATTCGATGAGAATTTAGAGGAAGCTAAGAAAATTTTTGTGGATTTTCATGAGAATTTCAAAATTGAGAAAACCGAAAAATAATTTGTAGATAAGTTTTGAAAACCGAAACCCGAGCTTTGAGAAAATCGCGAGCGACCTCGGAGCAAAGCAAGCTTTCTTAGCTTTTGCGCAGGGCTTCCCGTGAAGTTCGCAAAGCTTTGAGAAAATCGCGAGCGAGCACAGCGCAAAGCAAATTTTCTTAAAGCGAGGAAAGGCAAAGAGGAAACCACGAACAGCGCTTTACGAAATTTTGCTTTTGCGCAGGGCTTCCCACGAAGTTCGCAAAGCTTTGAGAAAATCGCGAGCGAGCACAGCGCAAAGCAAATTTTCTTAAAGCGAGGAAAAGCAAAGAGGAAACCACGAACAGCGCTTTACGAAATTTCGCTTTTGCGCAGGGCTTCCCGTGAAGTTCGCGAAGCTTTGGGAAACAGAAAAAAACACCCGATCCTTCACAGATCAGGTGTTCTATCTTCCAAAGAACTTTCTTTAACACAAATTCAGTTCACTTAAAATCTCCTTAGCGTCATCCAGTCCTTCCATTTGCAGTTCGTAGGCTTCCTTGAGGATAGATCTAAATTCCACGCCGGGCGTCATGCCCAGGGCAATCAAGTCTCGTCCTTGTACGATGGGTGGGATAGCCTTTTCACCCAGGGTCTCAAACAAGGTAAAGCATTTTTCGGAAGGCTCGTGTTTATCTTCAATCGAGCGCCCCGTTCTGCCACTACTGTCTGCCTTCGACATCCAGCCCAGGATATCCAGTCTGAATTTATTGTGCAGTCGTCGCCAGGCAGGCTTTCCCGCCTTAGAGCGAAACAACTGACCGGGTCTCATGTGAAATCGAACAATTGATTCTACATTTTCCGTAAGGCACTTATTATTAGTAATCCGATCCATAAAGACTTTCGACAGTTCTGCTCCTACCTGATCGTGGCCGTGGGCCGTACAAAGCGGTAAGACCGTAGTATCGGGTTTGCCGATATCATGTAACAAGGTGCCGAACATAAATGCGAGTCTCCACTCTTCCGGAACGTCTGCTCTCAGCCTGGCAGCATTGTCCACCACCATCATCGTATGAATCCAGACATCGCCTTCTGGGTGCCATTCCGGATTTTGGGGGCAACCGATCAGGTTGTGCAATTCGGGAAAATGAACGATCCAGCCACTGGCCCGGAGAAATTCAAATCCCACCGAAGGCTTTTCTGCTTTTAATAAAAGCTTGCAAAATTCGTCGAAAATCCGCTCTTTGGGCAAATGAGTAAATTCGTTTACCATCCGTCGACAAAGTTGCAGTGTCTTTGGTTCTACGACTTTTCCTTTGCGAGGAAGTAACTGCATAATGCGTAGCACACGGAGTGGATCTTCCACAAAAGTCGCTTCGTCGGTCACCCGGATGATCCCGTTTTTTAGATCTTCCAGTCCGTTAAAAGGATCTACGATTTCGCCGGTATGCAAATTTTCACCCATCGCATTGATCGTCAAATCTCGTCGTCTACCGGCCTCCTGAAACGTCATATTTGGGTCTAGCAAAATTTGGAAATCCTTATGGCCTACCCCAATCTTATTCTCCTTTCTGGGAATAGACAAATCAATATCCACCAGCTCACCATTCACCATCAACTTCGTTTTGATCACCCCGAAAGATTTCCCCACCGCATCGAATTTCAGCCCCAACTCCATCAAAAGCTCTTCCAGCTTTTGCAGGTCCAGGTGGTACACTTCAATATCCCAATCTTTGACCGGACGGTTATTGAGTGTATCAATAACGGCCCCACCAATGAGCATTGCAGTACCTCCAGCGGCTTTAATTTTCAAGAGAAAAGTTTCCAGATTCATGTTGATGATAATGATTTTTTAAAATAGTTTTAAAATAAAAAAATGGTTAACGATGAATCGTTTTAGCAATCCATCATCTGATTAATACGAACAGAACAAATTTAAAAGGTATATAATTCCCGAAAATCTACATTTATCTTTATCTTTAGTCGACCTTAAGTACTCAAGTCAACAGAACAAACAACATCATGAGTGAAACGACCGAACAGAAAGACCAAAACTGGTTAATCAGATTGAAAGAAGAAAGTTGGGAAGCGGAGCTTCTGATTTCGACCGTTGCCATCTTCGGTACCATTCAGCTTTTCAAATTAATTGACGGGGCTACTATCCTGGCAATTGATAAGCTACCTCCCTCTCAATATATCATAGGCTATTGGATCGTGTCTCTGGGATTGATTGCTGTTAGTATATTAACCACCATGTTTATCACCCATTTTTTATTACGGGCTTACTGGGTAGGATTGGTCGGCCTTAACTCCGTATTTCCTGATTATGGCCTCCAAGACAGTGCCTATTCAGAAATATACACACGGAAAATATTATCTATTTTACCAAAATTAAAGAAGACCATTAGTGATGTAGACGAATTAAGTAGTGTAATATTTTCAGCTGCATTTTTTATGTTAATAATAAATGGATATATGTCTTTGACCGTTTGTGCAGGATTAATTCTATTTAATTTGCTGTCCCCTTACGTATCGCAATATATTTTACTCCTTCCCCTCCTTATTTTAGGAATTATGTATCTAGGATTGATCATAATTTCTGTCTTAGCAAACATCAAAAAATTCAAGCAAAACGAAAAGATTCAACATTGGTATTTCCTCGGTGTTAAATGGTCTTCCTTGTTGATGTTAGGACCGCTCTATAAATTTCTATTGCAGATATCTATGACATTTGCTTCTAATTATAAAAAGAAAAAATCTCTGATTGTATTAACATTCACCATTGCTATTTTTGGATTTATACTTGCAGATCATCAATTCGAAAAAAGCAATATTCCTTATTTACTTAATCATAAATTGGCCTTTGACGCGACGCGAACCAATAGTAATTTTTATGCCAATCAAAGCAAGGAATATGTATTTTTAGTAGCCCCCCAAATTGATGAAGATATCGTAACCACAGATATTCTAAAATTGTTTATCCCAATCTTTTCCTACGAAAAAAATTGGTACAATGAACTTTGTGGGCCAAAACCCGAAAAAGTGGAAGAAAGACCCCAATGGTATCTGGATTGTTATAGTTCTTATCATGAGGTATTCCTAAATGGAGAAAAAATCAACGCTCCTTTTCTAAAACAGGAGAGACCGGAAACTGGCCAATTTGGAATTATCGTTTACCTTGACTTGGTCAATGCAAAACGTGGAAACAATATTATTAAAGTGGTTAAGAAAATAGAAAATCCGCTGGAGTGGGAGGTGCCTTTTCAGTGGGTGGGTAGGGACAAGGGGCCCGGTATCTAGACGAGGACGTCTAAACGAGCGATCTAAACAAGCAGCGGTAGTAGGAAAAAGGGAAGGCTTGTTTCAAGAGCGGCCCGTCTCTAAACTAGCGGTTTAAACGAGTATTGTTTAATACTATAGATAAAGTCTAATTAGCAATAAAAAATGCTACCGTGCTAATAATTGGTCTGGTTTTAACACTACCGCACCACCACTAATTTATCCACGTAAGATCCTTGAGCAGATAAAACCTTGACCTGATAAACGCCACCTGCCAAATCTTCAACTTCTATTCGCTCGGTAAAGTCGCTGTTTATATTTCCATAATTTTTTTGCCAGACTAAACTTCCTTTGGCATCTAAAATTTCAATAAGCAAATCACTTAGCAGTAATCTGGAAACGAAGGAAATCGTTACATAATCTTTGGCCGGATTAGGACGAATACTGATATTATCCAGTGTCAAACTAGAAATACTGGTAACGATGAACGGGAAGGCGGTTGAGATCCCGGTACAACCATTGTTATCCGTTACCTCAACGGTATAATCTCCACCGATAACTGGAATAAAAAATTCATCGTTGGCCCCCGCAATCTGGCTCCCGTTCAAATACCATTGGTAGGCATCTCCGATCGTACTGACCAGACTATCTGTTCCCATTTGGCTAATCATAGGTTGCTCCATCTCATAAACAATCACGGAAATATCCGAGGCATCCGTACATCCATTCGCCTCCGTCGTCACCACCTCATAAGTACCCGTAGCATCCACTTGAATACTACTCCCCGTATCTCCGGTAGACCAGGAATACACATCCCCACCACTTGCACTTAAGGTAATGCTATCCCCTGCGCAGACGGCGGTGCCCGGTAATGCTTCGATCGTTAAATTCGGTGCGGCCAGGATTTCAATCTTTTCTGTATGGGTGGCACCACAATCCCCGAAGTCAAGTGTATAGGTAATTTCTACGGTTCCGACTTCGGAAGGCGTAAAAATATTATCCACGATCCCAGGGCCACTAAAAGTACCACCGGAAGGAATTCCGGTTAATTCAATAGAAGGCGTATTTTCACATACTAGGGATTCCAGACCAGTAATAGACACCGTATTGATCGTGGAAGTGACCAACACCGTAGCATTAAAGGAGGCCGTACAGCCACCCTCATCCTCATAATCATAGGTAATTAGGTGTTCTCCTTCACCAGCAAGGGAAGGGAAAAAAGTTTCGTTTACGATTCCATTTCCAGTTAAGGTTCCCCCTTCTGGAATCAGCGTCAAAAGCGAAGCATCACTTTCCAGACAATAGACCGGCGCTAAATTTTCGATGCTTGCCGTTACCGCTTCTCCCACCGAAATCATCCGTTCTTTGGTAGCGGTACATTCGGTATTATTGGAGGTATAAGTATAGGTAAGTAAGTGACTGCCCACCCCGGCCTGTTCCGGAGAAAAGAAGAAATCGCTTACCCCCGTACCACTCCATTCCCCGCCAAAAGGACTGGCAATCAATTGGACATCACTGGCATTAATACAATAAGCGTCTGCTAAGTTACTAATGTTAATTTCAGGAATTGGATTAACATTAGTATTATTAGTTGCTGTACTTGTATTACCATCCGACAGGACAACCGTGTAAGTGATGGTATGAAAACCAGCACCTGCGATGTTGGGATTAAAACTATTATCCAAAATTCCCGGACCGGAAAAGGTACCGCCAGCGGGGTTTCCAGCAAGTGTTACGGTGGGATCATTTTGACAGTAAGTAGCTGCCAGACCAGATAGAAAAACAGTATTGAGTGCATTGACCACTACCTCCTGACTATAAGAATTGGAACAACCAATTGGGTCGGTGTAAGTATAAGTAATCAAATGACTACCATTGGCGACGATCCCCGGATCAAATAAACTATCAACCATCCCACTGCCACTAAAGGTTCCTCCCATCGGAAACCCTTCTAAAACTACCGCTGAATCCGTATCTGAATAATTGGCCGCTAACCCTGTAAACGAAACCATCGGCAAAGCAAAAATCGAAACTTCGAGGTTGGTAACGGAGGTACAGCCATTGGCATTTTCGTACGTGTAGGTAATCAAATGATCTCCTGGTCCCGCGGCGGGTAAATCAAAATAATTGCCATTCACACCGGGTCCGGACAAGGTTCCTCCTACCGGATTTCCATTAACAATAATGGGTTCGTCAGTCATACAAAAAGCATCCTCTACGCCGGCAATGCTTAACATTGTTACGGGTAAAACCGTTACGCTGTCAGTAAATAATTCACTATTAAGTGTGTATACCACTTCATGTATTCCAACTCCGGCGAGGGTTGGATCGAAGCTATTATCAATTACGCCTGGTCCCGAGAATACACCACCTTGAGGGTTACCATTTAATGAAATAGCGGGTTCGTTTTCGCAATAGTTGGGGGCTAGTCCGGTGAAGAAAACGGCGGTGTTGTTAAAGACGGTAACTTCTTGAACTGCCGTATTGGAACAGTCCAGGTCATCCGTAAAGCTATAGGTTATTTGGTGGACACCAGCGCCCGCCTGATTGGGATTGAACAAATCATTTGTAACACCTGGTCCTGAGAAAGTTCCATTGGGTGGATTACCGATTAAAGTTGCTGGTGCATCAGCAATCAAGTAAGTAGATTCCAGTCCCGAAAAATTAACGGTTGGTACTGGAAGGACTTCAACAATTTGGGAGGCACTACCAGAGCAACCATTTCCATCCACATAATTATAGGAAATACCAATCGTTCCCGGACCGGTCAATGACGGTTGAAAAGAATTATTGGACACCCCAAATCCTGAGAAAGTTCCACCAGCTGGCGTTCCATTTAGCAGGATATCGTTAGCATTTACACATACCTCAAGAGGGAGATCGGTAATGGTAACACTGGGTAATGAAGCAACGGTAACCAGCACCTCATCCGAATTAGTACAACCATTGTTATCCACAGCGGTTAATTGAAAACTTGTGCTGGTACTGGGTGCCGCCGTCGGATTGGCCGTATTAGGGTTTGTTAAAAATGTGGCCGGGCTCCAGTTATAAGTAACTCCGCCTTGCCCCTGAAGAACTGTTCCAAATCCTTCACATAAAGTGATATCCGCTCCTGCGAAAATAGCAGGTAACGAATGAGTAGAAATCAGGACACTTTGTGCTTTCAAAAATGGATCATTGCTATCGCTGATTAAAAAACGAATACTCAAATCTCCCAGTGAATCTGGAACTACCCAGTTAAAGGAGGTGGAGGGTTGGATGATTTCATTTTGGATGGGATTAAAAACCATTCCATCAATGGTATAAAAAAGATCAACGGAATCTACCAGATAAGTCTCCCAGGACAGTATGATAGAATCGCCAACACAATAAGACGTTCTTTCCGGAATGTTTGCGATAATATTGGGCACGGCATCACTTTCAAAAAACACTTCTCCTACAGATTTAGGCAATTCCCGGTTTCCGACGTTATCGGTAGCGATGGTATAAAAGGCATAATCAGCGCCAGGTACAACAGAAAATAAAATAAAATTATCAATTATATTATCCTGATATAAACTAAAGATACCACCGTTTTGAGCATAGTACAGATCATAATTTTGAATTCCTACCCCTCCTGTGTCATCCTGTCCATCCCAGGTTAAAGTAAGTTGAAGATCCGTGCTTGCTGCCGTGATCGGAGCCATCGTACTGGCAGGTGCGAAGGCATCAATTAAATGCGTTTCCGTATTGGTTAATATCGTTTCATTGTCATCAAAAATTATGGCAGCTTGCTCCCGAATACTGTCCCCGGTTAGCGTATTATTTTTGGGAGAAATCGAGAAGGTAAAATATCCTTCACCGCGACGGGTGATGGTATCATTTACGGGTAACAAACCTTTGTCGTTAGGAAGTAAACCAGTAGCGGGGTCAATGGCTTCTAAAATCCAGAAGGCTTTATTATTAGCAATATCAATACCAGCGGTAACCTGAACAAAGACCTCTAGGGAGTCCACTACATTTAGCTGTTGGGAATAAAAGGCATTATTTTCAGGAATTTCGAAATCCATATTAGCAAAACCATAATCATTCAATCGGAAAGAAGTTGGATCTAAATGTTCATCCAGTGGCAAATCCACCTGTACTCTCCGGGCAGGAGCGGTTGCCAGTACCGGATCATTCTCAAAAAGAATCGTGTAGTGTAGTTCATCCTTTATAGAGATCCAGTTTTCATCACCATATCCTTCGGGACCATGGATTTCATTAGGATCACTGGAACATCGCACTGGAACTTCTTCGATGTAAATTTCTGCTTCTGCCGGACAATTTACGGCACCGTCTATGGCCGTATTATAGGCGGTAAATTTATAAGTACCGGGCGAAGTAACGGTAATTTGTTGTGAGGCTCCCCAGTTGGTGATATAATCTTCCGGATTTCCTGATCCGCCAGAAATATTACCAGTAAGAAATACTGGATTAGGAGGTCCACCTGAACAAGGGTTGACGATACTTACCGATCCTTGAGGGGAAATGGAAGCCACTATACCCGCTGATCCGATCACTTCAGCGGTGGCATATCCTACACATCCGTTGGCATCGGTCACTTTTACCTGGTAGCTACCTGAGGAGATATCCGTCCTTGTTTGGGTATGAGGCCCACCATCGGACCAATCGAATAGATAAGGAGAAGTACCTCCCAATCCAATTACTTCCATCGTACCATCGGATTCGCCACAATTCGGGGGAGTCACCAAAATATCAACCTGTCCTTCCAATATAAAAACGAAGGTAGAAAAAACAACTGATAACCATAATTTGATCAATATTCTGAACATAATAATCGATTTTTAAATTGGTTTATTGACAAACATCTCCGATACCGTCTCCGTCTGTATCTAACTGATTGTTGTTGGGAGTGGTTGGACAATTGTCCGTGGCATTAGGTATCCCATCATTATCAATATCATCATCACAGACATCACCGATTTCATCTCCATCGGTGTCTAGTTGGTCGAAATTTTCGGTACCGGGGCAATTATCTTCCAGGTTAGGAATGCCATCGTTGTCGATGTCGGGGTCACAGAAGTCACCAATGCCGTCGTTGTCGGTGTCTAGTTGATAAAAATTTAATCTATCTGGGCAATTATCGATTTCATCAGGAACGCCATCACCATCATCGTCTAAATCACAGGCATTACCTACCAAATCATTATCTGTATCTAACTGATCAGGATTAGAGAAATCAATACAATTATCACAGGCATCCCCAATACCGTCACCATCCGTATCAGCTTGAGTGGTGCTGGAAACATAAGGGCAAATGTCATCCTCATTCAACGATCCGTCTCCATCAATATCGTTATCCATTTCATTTAAAATACCGTCTCCGTCCAGGTCTGGATCACAGACATCACCGATGCCATCTCCGTCCAGATCAGCTTGATCATAGTTAGAAATATCGGGGCAATTATCACAGATATCCCCAGTGTAATCTTTATCAGTATCTAATTGATTTGGATTTAACATAGTGTTACAATTGTCTATTATGTTATCTATGCCATCTCCATCCATATCCAAATCACAAGCATCACCTATGCCATCTCCATCCGCATCTTCTTGGTTCGGATTCTCAATTAAAGGGCAATTATCACAAGCATCACCTAAGCCATCTAAATCCTCATCATTATTTGTCGAGTCAGAACCAGTTGGGCAATAATCACAAGCGTCTCCTACATTATCTCCATCCGAATCTGTTTGGAATGGATTAGAAATACAGGGGCAATTATCTACTTCGTTAAGAAATCCATCATTATCCAAATCAGGAGTAACTAATAGTTCATTGATGTCATATTTGGTAATATACAATCCGATATTAGTAGTCATAGAGCCGGCTTCTTCCTTCACTTTTATATACCAATTACCATCCAAGAGCTGTAAAAAATAAGGGGTGCCAACAATTTCTCCAGTTTGGTAATAGCTATCAGCCATTAAAAAAACACCATCATCTAAAGCATAGGTAAAGCGAACCGAAAGTTTTTCGATATTACCTACAGAATTAAAAAACGAAGTAGATTGAGCAGCTACACTAAAATAATTATCCAGAAAAATTTGATCTTCCGGAGGATAACAGGATTTAACCATCTCTACATCTTCCGTTTTATAACCTCTTAATAATTTACAAAGCGCCTCGAAAGGAGTAGAACCCTCGTCACAATAAATCCCTGATTCATAAGTAATTTGGCCACTCAATGAATCAGGAAATACAACACCCTCTAATTCATATAAAAATAAAGAATCGCAAATAGCATGTGCATTGTCTAAACTATAACCAAAGGAATCTGTAGTAATACAAACATTGTAAATATCAGGTGAAGGATAAGCGGGAAAGGAATCTAAAAAGGTATCATCGATCCTAAAGGTGTTGTGCCAATCCTCTGCCTTCAAATCCGTTTGTAGGATAAAGCAAAACATAAAGACGAACAACAATTTTGTAAATAACTTCATTTTTATAGATTTTAATCTTATCATTGGGAACAGGATGAATGCCGAAAATTAATGTTCATAAAATTAAAAAAGAAAGAATTAAAGGTCACTGTTCCAGTAATATTTCCTGAGAAACACATCGGTCCATTTGCTTGAAAGGTAAAATCTGGAACACACATTGTTACTACGGGTAACGTAAGTTCTGCATTGCCTTCAATTGCAATGGAGACATGGCCTAGCAAACTTTGATCAACGGTACCGGTTGCAAACACCCGCGGTGTAGTTGCAACTTCAATACAGTATTTCGACCCCGTATCACATGTTGGCGTTACTGATCCAGTTGCAGATACATCAACACCAACTCCAAAAAAAAATGATGCTGATGCAATTTCTCTATTTGTGAATGGGAGAGCCAGAACTAATTTCCGACCACATTTAATTCCAATTTCACTACTAAAAGCAATAGAATAGGCATTTTTTTCAACGAACTCTCCTATTGGATCAACATTCTTACAGCAATACGCAACGTTAGAAAAAGTTACCCCTCCGGAAGGATCATCAATATATGGTCCACAGGCAAACGCTATTTTTGACCGCTCGATTACCGTACCTAATTTACTTAAGAAAGTATCAAAGTTTAAACCTCCACCAACGTATGGATTTACATAATCTGAATTAATGACCAATATTTTTGCTTGAGCCGGAACTGGAGATACAGGCAAATTTCCTTCTTTACATACATAGTAAAAATCATGAGTGGACGGAGAAACCTGCTTATTAAAAAAGGGCGCATTTGCAGGAACAATCGAGACAATTTCTAACGCTAATTCTGGATAAGAACTTACTATCTGAAATTCGTTTGAAAGCAGCACATCATCTTTCGAATAGCACATATGCTCAGGTAATACACTTACGTTTAACTCTTCAGGACTGACTACTTTTACAGAAGCCGTTAATTGTTCCGATGTTCCCAGATTATCTTTAGTTATGGTAATATTAAATGTTTTATCTTCCATTACATCTACTACAGTGTAGGTACAACCTCTAGAAACCACATTTAATGCCTCTGAGGAATCTGGATCTTTCCAGGTAACACAACAATCCATACCTCCTTCACAATCAGGAATCTCCAAGGTAACCGAGCCACCCAAACAGATCGTTTTATTCAAGCTATCTTGTGCCTGGAGATTCGGAACAATCAACAGCATCAACACTCCCCACCAATTCATAAAAAGTAATTTCCTTTTCATTATGATAATTTTATTTTTTTAAATTCTATTCTACTTCCTTTTTAGAAATAGCAAAGGATAAAAGCGAATTAGATCGCATATAGACTTGCACCACCCCACTCGCTCCAGGTCGCAAAATTCCAGCGGGGCCATTCAATTCTTGTAACGGTATTTCCAAATCCACCATATTCAGGGGTAAGTCTTCCAGGGTTAAACCAATAGAGGCTTTGAATAAAGAACTGACAAAAACACCTGGATTCTGTATATCTGTATTTCCATTGTTGGCGAATTCGATGGAAAAACTTCCATTACTGGATCTAAATTGAGAATCAGGAAAATTCAATGTAAATCCCAAAGCATCCGGAACTCCTACCACCACCTCAAACACCCCTTCCGCCAACAATTCATCTCCCGCCGCATTCACCGCGTACAGATCATAAATTCCCGGTGTGGCTCCCAGCAAATTAAAGGTCGCATAGGCCAGCGTTTGATTCAAAAAAGTCGTGACGGTTCCATTATATTGTGTGCCGTCGGAAGCAACAAAACTCAATTGCATCCCGGGGTCAAATTTTGCACCGCGTAATTTCACGGTGACCGACCCCGTATTTCCGCCTTTGTTATCATCTATTTCTACTAATTCAAAATACAGGATACGGGCGTCCAAACTAATCGTCTGCTCTAGTCCGCTGATGGTATTTCCGTAAGCCATGATGTAGTAGGTTCCGGCAGTTAATTCTGGAATAATAATCTCCTGCGCTCCCTGAAATGGGGTGCTGTAGGCATAGTCATAATCGGAGCGAGTAGGTACTTCGCCGTAGCTGATGTACAATTCGTTGGCGCCATCGGTGAGGTCGCCCGCGAGGCTTAACAGGAGACTTTCATTTTCAAAGTTTTCGGGAATCTCTAACCGATAATAGAGCGGCGTGGAATTTTGTAAAACATCGTTGGCCGTAATATCCAGGAAGAGTTCGTTGACAGAAACTTCAAGGGTGGTAAAAGAAACACCATTGTTATTTTCGTCATTTTCTTCGTGGAGATTGTCAAGAATATCCGTTCGGACAATCAGGTAATAATTGCCGACGGGGACGCCAGCCACGTTGACATTCAATTGGTGATCCACCGATTCGGAGGAGGCTAATAGAATATCTGAATCAACGGTTCCGAGTAGAAAATCATTGATATCCCAAACTGGATCAGCCGATAAAAAGAGGGCTTCTTTCATCATACCTTCGGCGAGGTTGTCGCTGATATTTTGTACCGTCCAGCTGACCGCAATTTCGGCTCCGGGCAAGGCAGTGTTGGGCGTAAAAGAAATACTATTTACCACTAAATCAGAGGCGGGTGGATTTTCAATAGAAATAGATCTAAGTACGGTGTTATTGTCTTCGGCATTATGCTCGTAGATAATATTATTTCCATCGGTTTTTAAGATTAAAAATTTATTTCCGATCACATTATTGGGAATCGTAGCGGTCAGGGTGACCTCATAAGAGGCACCGGCTTCTAAATCAATCGAGTTGGTCGGTTGTTTTAAAACCAGATCGCCCGGATTTGGATACTCGGGATCGTCGGATAGAATTAAAAAGTCTTTCCAGTTCGTCGTCACCAGCGTGTCCCCCTGATTCTCAATGTTAAAACTTACGGTGATCGGTTGACCGGGTTCTGCTTCTGTGGGCGCGTCAAAACTGGTTACTACTAAATCCGGAGAGGCGGTCAATCCAATTTCAGTCGGCGTAATTTCTCCATTCTCACCAGTGACCACTCGATAATTATTCCAGGGATACACGTCGTTTTGAGCATTATCAAAATCAGTTACCGCTAATAGATAATAAGGACCACTGACTCCATTGGGTATCGTGGCAGTTCCAGTGCGATGATAGGTACTATCTGGTTTTAAAATAAAATTATTATTAAAACTCCCAATCAAAATATCGTCGGAACTATTCCAGGTGGTATCCTGGGAAAGATATAGTCCATCATTCCATTTGGAAAAAATGTTAGGAACGGGAGAGCGGTTCTGAACCGACCAGGCGTAAGAAATCGTTTGGCCAGAGGCGATCTCCGTGGAAGTAGTCGTCGCCTCGATGACCGCTAAATCGATGGGCGGATAAGCTGTAATGAAAACCGCGGGGCTGGTCCGTATATTATTCAGGGTATCGGTATGTTCGTAGAGTTCATCCGAATCATCCGTTACCAGATGAAGATAATAGTTTCCGGTGGAGAGATCGGGTGGTAAAAGAGCAGAAGCGGAACGGGTGTAACTTTCTCCCGTTGGCAGATTCGTAGAAACATTAAACAAGCGCAAAGAAGTAGCCGTGTTTTCATTCCAGTTAAAATCGTCCGAAATATATATCCGGTCTCGCCAGGATTTATCGGTAATTGGTTCTCCGTTATTGATCACAGAATAGCTAAAGGATAGCGGTGTTCCCGCTTGTCCGGTGGCGGCTGGAGTAATCGCTTGAGCAGCTAGATCCGGCCAGGGAGTTAAGTTTACATTTAATACCAACAAATTACTAACATTGTTATTTTCATCCTCCTCTTCAAAAATCTCCTCCTCCGTATCGGTGGCTACAAAAATATAATATTGACCGTTCAAGCCGTTTGGAATCTCAATCAATTGCGATTGTGGCAGACTGTCGTTGGGCATTAAAATTCCGGGACTAGTCGTCACGTCGCCGAGGACAACTGCGGTCTCTGGATCCAGGGTCGTGGTGGTAGAAAAATAGATACGTGTGTTCCATTCCCGGTTGATCAAAAATGCCTGAGCGTCCTTATTTACCAGGGTCCAATTGAGGGTAATCGAATCTCCTGATCCGGGATTTAGATCGCTCGCCATCACTTCCACTACGGTTAAATCTGGCGAACCAACGGTGACCGGAATCACCTGCTGATTATTATCTTCTCCACCGGATTCAAACACCTCCTCCTGAGCATCGGTAATAATATAGAAATAATAATTGCCACCAAATTCCGGAGGAATCGTTACCTCGGCGGTTTGGGAATACGTTTCTCCAATCTGTAAAGTTCCAATATGTTTTTGATTCACCAATAATTCGGCATCCGCAAAATCCGGATCATTTGGATAAGGACTGAGATAGATATAATCTCTCCAGCTTCCGGGTGCTTCGGTAATTCCCTGATTTTTTATGGTCCAATTCAACGTGACGGTTTCGCCCTGACTGACGTAGTCCGGGGTTTCCGAATCCTCCACGACCAAATCCGGAATCTGTGCCAGAAATATTTCAAAAGAATCACTGGCCGACGTATTGTTAGACTCTGAACCTAATTCATAAACTTGGTTATGAACATCCGTTTTTACAAGAATATGATGTTGACCAAAAGTAAAGAAAGGCATCTGCGCGCGAATAAATCCGGTATAAGAACTATCGCTTTCCAGAATGCCCTGATGTTCTACTTTTCCTAAATACACTGGACTCCCTTCGTTAAGATTGTTTTCCGTATTCACATAAACCTCATCAAACCAAACATCTCCTAAAGTTTGTCCAGGACCATTATTGGTAACGGTCCAAAAAACATTGGTACTGTCTCCCGAAAAAGGATTGACCGGAGGTACGACCTCAGTTACTCTTAGATCGGTATAAGGAGTTAGATATAAAGTGAGGAGGGAATCGCTGTGGTTCCAGTTATCCGTTTTAGAGGTTTCTGGTAAATTACCTCTTGCCTCGACCAATATATAAAAGAGGCCTTCGATGGAATTGGGAACGGTCACTTCCCTGGAGCTAAAATAAGCATCTCCGTTAGGTTCCAAAGCAGCAAAGCGTAGTTTTGAACCCAAGAAAATATCCTGACTAGATTGATAGATCGTATCGGCTGACAGGTAGATTCGGTCTTCCCAAAATTGATCATCCGTTGGTCCTTCGCCGATATTTTTTATTTGCCAACTGATTTCTATCTGCTGTCCAGAAAATCCTTCTTGTGGAGTAAAAATAGAATCTACGACCAGATTCGGCAGTTGTTCCATGGTTACCGTATGAACTACATTCGAGTCCAGACAGAAATTATTTTGTGCCGTAATTTGCCACTGATAGGATTCAGCGGGAACGAAACCATTGATCGTAGTAGTTATTTGTGGAATAT
>Ga0209187_1002706_pt1 | contig 16091 bp, 7 predicted proteins | sample BantaG_FD_187430 | JGI IMG/M metagenome (GOLD analysis project Ga0209187, IMG submission 187430) | Marine algal microbial communities from Bantry Bay, Ireland - BantryBay_4 metaG (SPAdes) (version 2) | ecosystem: Host-associated > Algae > Red algae > Unclassified | place: Bantry Bay, Ireland... | reverse complement strand
TTGGGGAGAAATTTGATACTAATTGTCAGTGTACAGGTGGAATAGCAAATGATAGCGATAATGATGGAATTTGTGATGCTCAGGACCAATGCCCAAATTTTGATGATAATTTGATTGGCCAGCCATGCAACGATGGTGTCGCTTGTACAGTGGGAGAGATCTACACCTCAAATTGTGAATGTGCTGGAGGTATTTTACAGGATGCTGACAATGATGGTGTTTGTGATGCTCAGGACCAATGTCCAGGCACAGATGATATGATTATCGGGACGAGTTGTAATGATAATGATCCGTGTACATTAAATGATCAATATGACGTCTCATGTAATTGTGCTGGACAAGCAAGTCCTGATTCTGACAATGATGGCGTTTGTGATGCCGTAGATCAATGTCCCATGTTTGATGATAATTTGATTGGTCAGCCATGCGATGATGGCATCATTTGTTTTGTCGGTAGTGTTTGGGATTCTAATTGTCAGTGCTCTGGTGGGCAGTATTCCGATACAGATAATGACAACGTATGTGACCCTCTTGATGCTTGTCCTGGTTCTAATGATAATGTAGATGTAAATGGGAATGGTATTCCAGATGGTTGCGAAGGCTGTTCTGATTACGTCACAGAAGCATCAAATTCAATTATTTCTTTGAATAGATCAGCAAATATTGCCATTACAACAAATGGTAGAGTCTTTATCGGTGATGTGGAGTATCATGGAGGGCAAGAAGTGAATCTGACTAGTGGATTTGAGGTAAAATATGGTGCAGTCTTTCATGCATACATTGCGCCTTGTAATTAGGCTTAAAAGTCATTCTAAATGAGCCGCTTACTATTAAAGTTTAGCACTTTTTGCTATTATTTGGGAATTGAAATAGTTAAAAAGACCGTTTTTTTTTAGTTAGAAGTTATAACTGAAGGTAATCCAATACTCCCCAAATGAATTAGCTCCTACTTCTCTAGCTTGTTCATCTAGATTAAATAGCAACATAATACCATATTTCCATTGGCCAAAACCTGATTCATAGCCTCCACCTAGCATAGGATAAAAGTAAGTATCTCTTTGGAAAGCACCGTTAGCAAGAACAGAGTCTCCGTCGTAAGAAGTTAAATTATATTCTCCTTGAACAAAAAACTGCTGGAGAATGGTCAACCTCCCAAATAGTCCCGTTCCGTAACTAAACAGACTGATGTCTGGAGCATTAGGTATACCAATGACATCATAAAAGGCCTTAACGTGTACTCCAGCCACCACTGGTTTAGCAAATTTATATCCAGCCATAGCTTTAGCCGAAATTGTAAAACCTCCGCCAAATGGACCGCTAGAAAAACCGATATTTCCAATATTACCTGCGAAAGCCAATTTTTCAGCAACTGGCAATTCTTCTGTCTGAGTCCTTCGATCATCACGCGTTCTACCTGTTCTTGTCAGTTGGGCGACAATATTATCAGCAAAAAAAAGTGTCAGTAGAATAAGGATAGTAGTCTTCTTGGCCGTCTTTATAATGTTCATGTATACAAAATTAATACAAAATGTCAGTTATAAGTAATATACGAGAACATTGGTATTTTTGTTGTTGTTTATGTTCAAATACTCATTTTGCAATGAAAATACTGCGTAAATTCGCACAGAACTTATTCGTAATCAATTAGTTAATATTTGAAACGAGTTTTCCACATATCGATTTATATAGTCGGAGTCATAATGGCTTTAACTATACATCTTAAATCCCAAAGTCTTCCCTTGGAATCTCTGGATACCTATGCCGTATTCGAAATTGAAAATCTAATTCCTTCAAATCAAAAATCCTTACAAGGAAGTACAACCATAGATCTTGTTGATTATGGAAAGTATGAGCTTATTCTAGAAGAGACGATTCTATTTGATTCAGATTACACGTTATCAATTCAGTCTCAAAAAGGAATTCAAAGAATTACCGATAAGAAGACTCGAACGTATATTGGTACAGTAGTAAAATATGCAGAGTCAAAGGTATCCTTGACAATTGGAGATGATTTTATTCATGGCTTCATTCGGATAGGCAAAGAAGAAATTAACATAGAACCACTACGTTATTACGACAGCTCAGCAAAGATGGAATCTGTGATTGCCTATAAAACATCGGATCAAAGACATGAACACAACATGCATTGTGGCCTCGACAAAAAACTCGAAAATCAATTTATCAATCAGGCAGATCAAGCAGTCGAAAGTAAGTCTAAATTTGAAGGATGTATTGAGGTCGATATGGCGATAGCTTCTGACTTTAGCATGTTCGAATTTTATGGAACTGTAGAAGATGTACAGAATCATGCAATCGCAATTCTAAATGCAGTACAATCAAATTACGATACAGAATTTAACGATGAAATAAGATTTAATCTAGTCGAGCAATTTGTGTCAATATGTGATATTTGTGATCCTTGGTCTAATACAACTGATGCTACAATACTGCTAAATGAATTTCGCACCGAAACAGTTTGGACCCAAAAGATTGATCAAGCTTCATTCTGGACCAAAAGAGATATTGTCAAGGATGGCAATAATGCTGCAAATGGTGTAGCATACACAAATACACTTTGTTTCGACAATTACGCTGTATTTGTTGTAGAAGATAATGATACAGGACAGCGTAAGCGTACATTGTTTGCACATGAATTGGGTCATAACTTTGGTGCAAATCATGACGTTGATAACACGAGCTTCATTATGTCCACTCCACTTGTTGAAACAAATGAATGGTCGGCCCAATCTGTCGAAACAATCAATAGACGTTATTTAAGATTTCTTTGTTTATCGACTTGTGAAAGATCTGAAAACGTAACTGCAGATTTCGATGTTGAATTCAGTGGAGAGTGTGCACCCGTCCAAGTGCAATTTAGGAATTTGTCCATGGGAGTTATTGATAGTGTACAGTGGATATTCCCAGGAGCAACACCCTCAACATCAATGGACTTAGAACCAAAGGTCAACTATAACGTCGGTGGAGATTTTGACGTTCAATTAACTGTGTATGGTTCAAATGGTACAATAGATGTTAAAGAACTACGATCGGCTGTAAATGTTTCTCAGACTCCAGAGTCTAGTTTTGAGTATACCTTAATGTCAGATAATGTCGTGAGCTTTAGCGTCACTAATCCCAAAGAGGAAGCTGATTATATTTGGGACTTTGGAGATGGCTTCACAAGTAATGCACAAGATGTCACTCATTCATTTTCAAATACAGAAAATGTAGAGGTGACTTTAACAGCTTCCAATGATTGTGGATCTAATTTTTCTACTGAGCCAATTCAATTTAATGTCACTCCGCCAATAGCAAATTTTTCTAGCACAGATGTTTTTGTATGTACTGATGAGCCATTACAATTCATTAATGAATCAGAGAATGCCGAATCGCTTCAATGGTTTTTTCAAAATGGATCACCGACATCAAGTAATGAGGAGAATCCTGTAGTGAGTTTTTCAGAACCTGGTTCTTATGGCGTAGCACTGCTTGCGATAAATGATTTTGCTAGAGATACGCTTCAATTGAATTCCTATATTTTTGTTGATCCTATGCCAGAATCGGGCTTTAATCTGGATCAAGCGGGTGATACGATAAGCTTAGAATTCGATAGTCAATTTGCGAGAGGATTATTATGGGATTTTGGAGATGGGGAGACTTCAGATGAGTTAAATCCAATACATGTTTATCAAAATCCAGGTACCTATACAGTGACACTTATTATTGAAAATTTCTGTTCAACAGACTCACATACAAGTGATGTAACCATTACAGAAAATTTACCAATTGCAGATTTCTCACAAAGCTCAAGTGCAGTCTGTGCTGGGAATTCTGTTTTATATACCAATAATTCAATAGACGCATCTACTTACCAATGGGAATTTGAAGGTGGGTTACCCGCACAATCAACACAAGAAAGCCCCGTCGTCGTCTATACCACTCCTGGAGTGTTTGATGTAAGCTTAATAGCTATCAATGAAGACGGTGACTTAAGCATTGTAAAAGAAGAAACAATAAATGTAATTGGAAATCCTGTAGCAGATTTTGATATTAATCAGAACGAAAATACTGTTTCTTTCGCAAGATTAAATTCTGATCTATCACCAACTTGGGATTTTGGAGATGGTAATACATCAACAAATAATAATCCAACGCATACCTATAGTCTAGCTGGTGAATACGTGATCACAATGACAGTTGCTAATAATTGTGGTGAAGATTCAGTACAGAAAGAAGTATTCATTGAATCAAATGAATTAACCTCTAGCTTTTCTGTGACATCACGCACCATTTGTGAAGGCAGTATTGCATTTTATAATGACCTAACAGACAATGCACAAGCAAGGACTTGGATTTTTGAGGGTGGTATCCCAAATCAATCAACAGAAGTGAGACCAAACGTACTGTATACTCAAAATGGTAGTTATGATGTTACACTAATTACTAAAACTACTTCAAGTTCAGATACACTTGTTCTTTCTAACCACATAACAGTTATAGATCAGCCATCAGCTGATTTTAATTTTTCTATAGTCGATAGTACGGTAACATTTACAAATAATTCAACATCCTTTGATGAGTTAAACTGGAATTTTGGAGATGAACAATCAACAGACGAAGTTGACCCAATACGCACGTACACTACACCAGGTTCATATACAGTGACATTAAGTGTCAGTAATTCATGTGGATTAAATACACAATCTCAGACTATTACGATAGAAGAACCAATTCTGTCGAACGGCGAAATGTTAGCGGATAATATAGATTTTACTATAGAGAATGAATCTGTTTGTCAAGGGCAAGCATTTGTTGTTCAAAATATAACTCCAGCATTTGATGATGCCTATTGGTTAGTCAATGGACAAGATACTTTTCAAACAGACACTATTTTTATACAAGAAAGTGGATCACACAACATTTCATTGGTTGTCTCCATTGATTCTTTAGAAATTGTAAAGACAAAACAGGTAATTGTTCAAGGAGTACCAACTGTAGATTTTAGTGCAAAGCGAACTGGCTTTGATAATGAGTTGGAGTTTATTAATACATCTGAAAATGCATCAAGGTACCTATGGACATTTGAAGATAGATTTAGTTCTGTTTTTGAAAACCCAACGCATATTTTTTCACAAGATTCTATTCAGAGAATTACACTACTCGCGAGTAATGCATGTAACAGTGCCATCATCAATAAAGATATCGACTTACGTGTGACGGAACAGCCACAAGCAATAATCGATGTCTCTAATACTTCAATTTGTTCTGGTGAAGTTGTCACATTTGAATCATTAGATTCCATACCATCTGATGTCACTTGGATTTTAGAAGGGGTGTCTGATTTTGATGATTCTGAAAGTCAGGTCTCCGTCATATACGATACTGAAGGTGCTTATGATGTTACACTTATTGTTGATAACATTAATGGTAGTGATACATTAGTCCTAGAAGATCATATCATTGTTACTCAAACTACTGAACTTGAAGTAGATATTGATATTGAAGGTTTTACTGTCAATTTTATCGCTACCCAAGCTGATGATGCTACTTATTTTTGGGATTTTGGAGATGGATCAGCGGCAACGGGTTCGTCATTCAGATATACCTATGCTGAGGCGGGTACATATCAGGTAACTCTTGTTTTTCAGTCAGATTGCGGCATCGAGGTTTTACAGGAAGAAGTCATTATCGAAGCAGAAGAGACAGCCGTACTCCCTCAAGCTTCTTTTGTGCAAACAAATACTTTCGTGAATACAAATGGACGTATTTTGTTTAGCTCCACATCATTAGAAACGACAAATGTAGAATGGTTTTTTGAAGGCGCAACACCATTTACAAGTACATCAGAAACAGTGATTGTACAGTATGATACTGTTGGTACATTTGATGTTGTCTTAATTGCTTATAATGAATATGGTTCGGATACCTTAAGACAAGAAGATTTCGTAACTATTCAAGACAATAGCTTGACCTCTGATGAGGCCGAAACAAGATCATTACTAAAATTAGATCAATCAAATACAGGTGGTGATTTACAAACATATCCTAATCCATTCGTTGAAGATGTTACTTTTATTTTAGAAGCTTCTTCAAGCCAAACGGCGAATCTCAATTTGTTTTCTATAGATGGTTCTCGTGTATTTTCAGAAGCACTGATGTTGATAAAAGGTGTAAATCAAAAGACCATTAATACTGCTGATCTTCCTTCTGGAACTTACATTCTTTCATTAATATTACGAGAAGAGGTCATTCAACAAAAGATAATCAAAAGATAAGACGTTAGCTAAGTATCCATAAACTGGAGATATGTCCTTTTTTCTGAATCTTCGTGCGGTAACTAGATATGCGTATACTGCGTTCATCATATGCTTCATTGGTTATAGTCATGTGATGTTGGCGCAGACAGAATGTGTGCTCATTGAAGATATTAATATTGTCGACAATGAAACACAAATCATCAGTTTTACAATTGCTGGGGTACAGGTAGATGATCTGGCCGATCCAAACCAAGCCATTTCCTCCATTCAAATAGAATTTGAACACGATAAAGTAACAGATTTAGAGGTATCCTTGATGAGTCCTTCCAATCAGGAAGTTCGTCTAATAGGTCCTGTCACTAACTCTAATGTACTGACATCAGGGGTTCTCGGTTGGGCAATTGAATTTGTCCCGTGTACTACACCAGCACAACCAGATCCAAGAATAAATCAAGATGTTTATTCAAATTTACTTGATTGGGCAAATTTAACCTTCTACAATGGATCTTATCATCCATCCAACGGTTGCTTAGAGGATTTTAATATTGGTCCAGTAAATGGCAAATGGACGATTGTTGTTGGAGATGGTTTCCGATTCGACGACGGTTCGATAAGCTCTATCAAAATTGTATTCGCCGAACCCACAGGTCTAGATTTTAGTGTTTGTGAAGCTAATGCGGGTGTCCTACAAGGAAACATTGATTTCGATAATCCGATTCCCATTTGTGATTTTATGGATGATCTGGAACTGTTTAATTTCATGATTACCAATGAGAGAAATGCTGACAATGAATATAATTACGAATTCATCATTGCCGATTTAATTACTGAAGATATCATTGCTGTACAAGAAGACAGGCCAGACCTCAGATCAAATATTGACTTTCCATTGGGAGATTATCAAATCTGTGGATTGTCATATAACGTCGATGATAGAGCAGTCATATTTGATGAATTAGATAATGGGAATTTAATTGACTTTAGAGATTTTATCAATACTATCCCATCTCCTGTGTGTGCGGACGTGATGGAGACATGTTTGACTATTTCAAAATTACCAATAGCCAACTTTGTCCAAATAGATACAACCATTTGCTCAGGTGGAGAATTTCGTCTTGAAGATTCTAATGGGCTTTTAAATAGATATATTGGCCCAATAGAAAATGACTCTTTAAAATTTGGTGCTGAAGCTTGTGACTCTGTAGTCATTGTAACTGTACAGCAAATTGAAATTGAAGCTATCATCAGTACAGATACAGATACGATTATTAATTGTGCCTCGGATACCTTGGTTTTAGGCTCGTCAATGTCTGTAGTCGATGGCCCTCCCGAGCGTTTGTGGTCTACTATAGATGGTGAAATTTTAGGTGACAATACGATGCAGCAAATAATGACAAATACGCCAGGGACATACACGTTGATGATCAGTACTGATCAAGGATGTATGGATATGACAAGTATTGTCATTGGACAGAATATGGATCAAGCCGTGGTTAACTTAATGGAAGATGGTATCATCACTTGTGAAAATAGTGTGGTCGAAATATCAGCTAGCTCGCAAGAAAATCTATTTAATCCTAGATGGCAAGGGCCTGATGTTGATGCGCAAGGGTTTACAACTCAAGTCTTCGATGAAGGTATGTATACATTTACAGCTGATTTTGAAAATGGCTGTAGTTTCGAAGATTCCATTCTGGTAGAAAAAGATATTGATATTCCTGCTTTTACTGTCGAACCGATTCTTGTTGGATGCAGAGCGCGGCTTGAGTTTACAAATAATATGATACCTCAAGGAGCAATGTGGATTACACCAAGTGATGTTGTCCTAGATGAAGTGATGCCTATAGTCTCAGAACAAGGTGTATACGAATTGATTGTAGAATCTCAAAATGGATGTATTGACACAGTTGATGTGGACATACAATTTGAACCGCCTATAGATATGATTCAGATTGTTGGTTCAGATTTGACATGTGCGGATACATCGACAGTTCTCAGTGTGGCAAGTCAGACACCATTTGAACTGGTTTCTTGGGAAGGGCCAGATGATTTTTTCGAATTGCTTGACAGTGTGACTGTGTCTACTTTGGGTACATACACTGTCCGCACTCAAGATTCAGATAATTGTCCTGGTATTGGTGTATTTGAATTACAAACGGATACAATTCAACCATTTATAGAAATAAGTGGCAGCATATTAGGATGTACAGCAGCTTCAACTACACTGACTGCAGATATAGCCGGACTTTCGAGTCCTATAGAATGGGAGGGCCCAAATTTTCAGGATGCTGGATTTGATGTTTTGGTTGCTGAAGTAGGGCAGTATACAGCAATGACCACTGGCGAAAATGGATGTTTAGGAATCGATACTTTCCTCTTGTCTCGTGAAGAACCTTTTAATGTGAATGTCAATGATACCCTGATAAATTGTGATTTAAGTGCTGTTCAAGTTGAAGCTCAAATTTCTATTGTTCCAGAGCAAATTCAGTGGGATGGACCTGATGGATTTTCTGCAACAGATCCTATTATTGATGTTAACCAAACGGGAACATACTTTTTAACGGTAACAGGACCTGGTAGATGTAACGTTGTCGACACCTTGCAAGTAGGCTTGAGAAGTGCTGAGATTTCATTTAGTGGATCAGATGATTTCGTTATTGATTGCGAAGCAGACTCTGTCCAGTTGTCTCTTGATATTGTAGGCACTGCTGCATCAATCTTTTTTATATCAGAATCATTGGATATTTTGCCAGGGCCTGATCCAGTGGTATATGAAGCAGGTATTTATCAAGTAGAAGCAGAAGATGCTTTTGGATGTCCGATAGACACCAGTATTGTGGTTCGTGCTGATACCTTATCACCTACTGTCGTTATTGACCGAGTAGGCACATTCGTCTGTGAGCAAAATGAAGTGACGTTAACAGCTAATGTGGGTATGGTGGGGAGTCCGATTGTTTTGTGGCTTGGTGAGAATGGCCCTTTGCCCGACCAAGAAAACTTAGTACAGACAGTTGATGAACCCGGCACATACACGGTACGAGTGTTCAATCCAAGTAATTTTTGTTTGGCACAACAAGAAATAACCTTAGTCGAAGAAGATAATTCATTTACAGATCTAGAAGTCGACTTTGTAAATCCATGCGGAGATCAGCCTACGGGAGTAGTACAGGTTATTAATTTTGTTGGTGGAGAAGGTCCTTATGAATTGAGCATTGACAGTGTTTCATTTGAAGAGACCAATCAAATAGGAGGCTTACCGGTAGGATCATACGAACTCTTTGCCAGAGACGTCAATGGATGTACGTTTTCTGAAGCATTTGATATAGAACAGGCCCCTGAATTAAATGTGACCCTCCCAGAGGAAATTTCGGTGATGTTTAATGACTTAGTTGAACTTGGTATAGATACTACTGGCTTGAATATTATTGATATCTTTTGGGGACAGGATAATCAGTTTTTAATAGATGGGGTAGATTCCATCAACTTCCAAGCTCAGAATGAGACTACAATACAACTCTTTTTGAGAACTCGAGAAGGGTGTGAAAGCTCAACAAGTGTCGATGTCTTAGTCACTAGAGTAAGTACTGATATTCATTTACCTACAGCTTTTAGACCTTCAAGTGAAGTGAATGGCTTGTTCCAATTCGGTGTAAATCAAGGGATTATAACAGTTTTAGAACTTAATATCTTCGATAGATGGGGGAACAGGGTCTACCGTGTAGCGAATGCAGCTGCAAATTCTGATTATGGTTGGAATGGAATGTTTAATGGCGAATTAGCAGAGCAAGACACATATGTCTATTGGGCAGATTTACAATCAATTGAAGGTGAAGTAGAAAGAGTAAACGGTACTTTTTATCTTTTCAGGTAAACGAAATGAGTAAAGTTAATTTAGAAGACACATTTGTTTGTTAAACCTTCTTTCGACACCCTACTTTTAGGTATTTTTAAGCTCGCAACTTGGTAATGAGAAGTTTTGTCTTTTTACTTAAACGATTGAGTATAGTGTATAGGTTATTAATTACAATAGTTGTATATATAAGTGTCTGTCTATCAGTGGCTTCGTCACAAGAGGTACGCTTATGTGATGTCAGTACTAATCTTTGTGACTTACAATCATTGGTCACTGGCGATGCAGTAACCATGCCACAGCCTGACAGCTATCCTTTCAGAACAGAAATTGAAGATTCAGCTATATCTGGCTTATTTGCAGATCCTACTGGTGCCAGCCCATTTCCAAAATTATCTCACTATTTTGAAAATACTGGTGTCGGTTGGCCTAATCTCTTTGCAATGGTCAATTGTGCAGGTGGTCCATTTGCATTGTCCAATCCTGTCATTTATACAATCACAGCAATTGATGCTAATCCAAGTATAAGCTTTGAGTTTTTTAGCTGTGATCCTAGTCCGACGAGAGCAACTACCAAAGGATTTCAACTTGCTTTGATAAAAGACTGCGATACTCCAGAATTAATCGCTTGTGACAATAGAGAAGGTGCTGATAACGGTGATGTTACATTAACAATTGATAACGCTGAGATTGGTGCTCGATATTATTTAGTGATTGATGGATATGAAAGTTCAGTTTGTACCTACGAAATAAAAAGCATTGAAGGTTTTGTAAAAGATAATGTTAGCCCAATAATTGACGTCACCTTACATGGTGAAAGTCTAAATATTGAACGGGAGTTGTGTAGTAATGATAGCGATCCAATTTTGTTGATTGATAGTGATAATAGCAATGATGCGGTTAATTCTGTTTGGACAATATTTAACGAAAGTGGTAATCAAGTTGGAAGCCCAATTAATAAGTCAAGTCAATTTTTAAAATTGCCAGACGAAGTATTGATGAATGCAGGTCGGTATACGTTTGAGACAATGTTGATTAATCCCTGTTCCGAGGCAGCTGAATTACCATTTAATGGTAGTTTTAGAATTATAGAAAATATAGAGTCGAGTATTTTAGAGCTTGATCTTTGTGGTCCTGGACCATTCGATACACTTGGACTAATCATTAATAATTCAGGGCAACAAATTAGCGTGATCAATCAAGGCACTGACTGTGAGTCCACTGCTGAAGTGAATGCAAGAATACTAAATATAGAGAACCCTAGTCTGACTATAAACAATTGCAATCAGATAGAATTTTTGGGAACCATACTTGATGAGACTATGATCAATCCACAATTCATATGGAAAGACGAAAATGGCAATCTAGTTGATGATGGAGATAACGATAATCGCATTTTCAATCTATCTGAAGATGGCACTTATTCCTTGGATATTGAGCTGACAGGATTTATTGAAATATGCACATTCCCGATAGGAGATATCATTGCACAATTCAATCCGTTGTCGTTTAACATGACTTGCCAACCAGTTGATTCAGAATCTATTTCTATCAATTGGGATCCGGTTAACAGAGCTGAATCTTATACGGTAAATGTGAATGGAACGTCACAAGATTTTGCAGCACAAGAGTTGTCTACAGTGATCACTGGCTTGCCAAGACAATCCACCGTAGATGTAGAGGTAGTCGCCAATCTACCAGGAAACTGTAAAGCTATTGCTCAATCATCATGTACAACTTTATCTTGCGATGCAACTAGGTCTATAAGCTTTAGCTCCTTGATGCAAGACACAGTCGTCTGTCTGAATGAAGCTCAATCAACTATACAATTAAGACATGAACTCCAAGGAGACATTAGCACACCACAAATACAATGGTATTTAAATGGGGTAGCTTTTTCTGGAGATTTATTTGATCCTTCCATTCAGCCGACAGGCACATATAGAATAAGAGCAGAATTATTTGACGAAGGCTGTACGGCTATTGCTGATGAGACAACTATAGAAATTATAGGATTCGATAATTCGGTAGGATTTGATATTGCTGATAGAGTTTGTGCGAATACTGAAGTACCAATTACAATAACGGGTACTCAATACGATTTTTCCAACTATCAATTTACAGCAGAAGGTGGTGCTATCCTTTCAGGATTAGAAAATGGAAATCCAACGCTCAGATGGCAATCAGTAGGTACTCACTTAGTCAGTCTAGTTTTAGAATCCAATGACTGCACGACAACTCAAAATATAACACGCGAAGTAGTCGTGGAGAATGTGAATGGTGTTGATGACATAAGAGTAGATGCAAATTCAAAATCTGCAATATTTGAATGGGATCCAGTCGATTGTGCTACTTCATATGTGGTCTATGTAAATAATGAACGGACAGAAGTAATATCTCAAACATCATACACATACCTATTTGATGATATTGATACACAAGTGGAAGTTAGAGTCGGTATTGAAACAGGTACTTGTTTTTGTCCTTTAGATAGCCCATCTAGAATAGCGTTTAAAGACAATTGCCCTAAGATTACAATGACAATTCCTGACTATCCAACGATCTGTTTAGATGGCTCAAGGAGTATAGTGCCTCTTGAATTGGAAGTGATTATTGATGGCATCGAACTCGAAGGAGAGCTTGTCTGGTCTGGATTGTGTTTAGTTCAAGGCAACAGATTTTCTGCAAGTTGTGCGGGTGAAGGACAGCACATCATAACAGCAAGCTATACTGAAAATGGATGTGAATTTACAGAGTCTGTAACCATTAATGTTAGTGAAAGCCCAGATGTTAGCTATGATATTGCAGAAAACATCTGTCCTGGAGAAGAAACTGTATTGACAATTACTGAATCAGCAAATACCATAGTATTTCTAAATGATGAATTAATTGTAGATGATTCTAGATCTTTAGAAACAGGACCATATCAACTTGAATTTTCTGATCAAAATGGATGTACTGTTACAGAGGATTTTGAAGTATTTGAAATACCCACGATAAACGTCGATATTTTAGGAATAAATACGATTAAGCAAGGTTTTTCTTCAGAATATATTTTGGAAGTAAACACAGCAGGTAAAGATATTTCTAATCTAAAGTGGTCTTACGATAATACAGAATTGTGTTCCACTGACTGTGAGCAATCCTATCGATTGACCAATGTCGAGCGTTCTGGTGAGCTTTGCGTAGAGTTTTTACTAGACCAAGAATGTCTTGTAAACTATTGTATAGAGGTGCTTGTAGAGCCAGCATTGAAAGTATACTCTCCTAACAGCTTAGTGTATAACGCTAGAGCATCTGTGCAAAATCAAACATTTCGTTTACAGACAAATAGCGATGATAGCTATGTTGAGAAAATCATAGTTGTCAACCGCAGAGGTGATGTCATTTATGAAGAATCTGGATTGTCTAATAAACAAGATTATTTAGGGTGGGGTGGACTAAACAAAAGCGGTGAGATAGTTCCAATTGGAGTCTACGTGTATTTTGCTGAAGTGAGAGATGAATTAGGTAATTTGAATGAACTTGCTGGAGACATTACGTTTTTCCATTAACCACATCCTCAACATATTGTATTGCTTTTTCAAGTTGTTGTTCTCTTGATAAACCACTTGTGTCAAGGACAATGGCATCATCAGCTTTCTTCAGAGGTGACACTTTTCTAGTAGAATCTATTCGATCCCGTTTTTCCAAATTATTGCCGACTTCTACAGAAGATATATCGATGCCCTTATCCTGCAATTCTTGCAATCTTCGCTTAACTCTAACCTTCATATCTGCTGTTATGAATAGCTTTAATTCTGCTTCGGGGAATATGACAGTACCAATGTCCCTGCCGTCCATGATCACAGCCTTGTTCTTTCCAAAGTTGCGTTGCTTGTCAATAAGAAAATTACGCACCTCCTCAATGGCTGCAACCTCACTTACTAATTGTGCTACCGCAGGCGATTTAATCTCATTAGAGACATTTACACCATTCAATATGGGGGCACTTATACCGTCGATCAAAGTCAAATGCAAATCTATGAAGGACAATGCCTTTGCAACTGAGTCCTTCTGAGATATATCAACGCTTTGTCTAATGAAATATAAGGTGATTGCTCTGTAAAGTGATCCTGAATCAATGTGGATGTAAGCTAAAGCAACAGCTAAATCTTTTGCAAGTGTAGATTTTCCACAACCCGAAAAACCATCTATTGCAACAATAATTGATTTATCAGTTTCAGTTGATACGTCCACGTATTTTCGATGTGTTAATATTCATCTTCATTAAATAGAAAGTCATCTTTACGAGGGTAGTCAGGCCATATGTCTTCCATATTCTCATAAATTTCTCCTTCATCCTCAATGGATTGAAGATTTTCTAGCACTTCTAAGGGAGCGCCAGATCGAATGGCATAATCGATCAATTCGTCTCTAGTCGCTGGCCATGGCGCATCTTCAAGGTGGTGGGCTAATTCTAAAGTCCAATACATAAAATAATTAATTTTAGCTTCATCTACATTAAGGCATTAATTGTGGGGCAAGTTCCTTGCTTACCTCAAAATTTCGCACAAAACTATTAAAATTATTTACTCTTGCAACTTACTACCTGAAAAAAATGAAAGTATGTTGAATTGGCGATAATGAAATATATAATCTGCTGTCAAACAATTACTTAAATAATGGAGTAAAAGCTTGATTTCAGAGTACAGAAGTGTATATCACAATATTAACATAGCATCTCCATAACTGAAGAACTGATATTTTTCTTTTATAGCTTCTTCATAAGCATTCAAAATCAATTCTGTACCACCAAATGCACATACCATAATCACTAAGCTAGATTTAGGTAAATGAAAATTAGAAATCATACTGTTGGCAATACTAAACTCAAATGGAGGGAAAATAAATTTATTTGTCCATCCTTCAGCAGGCTTCAATAATGAATGTGCAGATACTGCAGACTCAATTGATCGCATAGATGTTGTACCGACAGAACAAACTCTCTTATTGGCCTTTTTTGCAACATTTACAATATCACAGGTTTCTTGACCAATCTTAAAATATTCGGCATCCATTTTATGCTTAGACAGATCTTCGACATCAATACTTCTAAATGTACCTAGACCCACATGAAGCGTAACTTCAGCGTAATTTATTCCTTTAATTTCTAATCTCTTCAGTAATTCTCTACTGTAATGCAATCCCGCAGTTGGAGCAGCTACAGCACCAGTTTCTGATGCATACACAGTTTGGAAACGTTCAGTGTCCAGTGGTTCTACTTCTCTGTCAATAAATTTTGGTAGCGGAGTATTTCCTAATTTATCTAGAATATCATTGAAATCATCAGAAGTACCTTCATGGAAAAAACGAATGGTCCTACCTCTTGAAGTTGTATTATCAACGACTTCAGCTATTAACAAGTCATTCCCTTCACTATCGCTGAAGTAAAGTTTATTTCCCACTCTAATTTTACGAGCAGGATCAACCAATACATCCCACAATTTGCTCTCCTTATTTAACTGTCTAAGCAGAAATACCTCAATATTAGCGTCTGTTTTTTCCTTTTTCCCATAAAGTCTTGCTGGAAATACCTTGGTATTATTTCTAATCATGACATCGCCATCATCAAAATAGTCGATGACATCTTTAAACACTTTGTGTTCTATTTTGCCAGTATCTCTATGGATAACCATCAACCTTGATTCATCCCTTTCTTTGGCAGGATACTTAGCAACAAGTTTTTCAGGTAATTCGAAATTAAATTGAGATAACTTAGTCTTCATTTGTTTAATTTAAGCGTGCAAAAGTACGCATTTTAAAGGACATATGGGCATATTAATAGGTATCTATGTGTCAATCAATACATTGATTTGGCTAATTCCTAAAGTCGTGTGCTGGAGTTATCTTTAATATATGGAAGACTTAATAACATTATTAGTGCCTCAGGAGGTACTAACCCATTTTAAATATGAAAGATTTGAGCAAGTGAGTGGAGTGAT
>Ga0209187_1002705_pt1 | contig 16092 bp, 10 predicted proteins | sample BantaG_FD_187430 | JGI IMG/M metagenome (GOLD analysis project Ga0209187, IMG submission 187430) | Marine algal microbial communities from Bantry Bay, Ireland - BantryBay_4 metaG (SPAdes) (version 2) | ecosystem: Host-associated > Algae > Red algae > Unclassified | place: Bantry Bay, Ireland... | reverse complement strand
CGAATGAAACGCTAAAAAGCATCTTGAAGATTTTGCGAAGCAAACAAAAAACAATACTCGTCACTTCACATATTCTCGACACGCTGACAACGATTTGCGACCGCATTTTTTACCTGAATAATGCCATAATGCAGCATCATTTTGAAGTTGAAAATTATCATCAATTGGAAGCCTTGTTGACGAAGTTTGAGTATGATGATTTGGATAGATTGGTAGAGGGCTTGGATGGTGGGGCTTCGTAGGGATTCAATGCGATGCTATACTTTTTTCGTTATTAATAAAAAAGCACCCTTACCAAAGGTAAAGGTGCTGTGTCAGCATAGATAAAACAAGCGTCTTTATTTCACGATAACCATGCGTTTGGTATCAGTAATTTTGCCATTTACGACCAGTGAGTAGCTGTAGGTACCTGCAGAGATAGTTCCGGCTTTGACCTGAATTTCGCCTGTGCCCATTTGAGTAATCGCTTCATTGTGAACAAGTTGTCCATTTTTATTAAAGATACTGATGAGTGCATTTTTAGTGTCTGTAGGAACGTTGTACTTGATGAGCGTGTTGGTGTTGAAGGGATTGGGTTGATTTTGTTCCAAGTATGCGCCGCGTCCGTCAAGCTGGATATTTTGTTGGTTGAGCGTGGGGTTTGGTGAGTTCAACAAAGTCTCAATTTTTCCTAATCTTTCTTTCAAGGTAGCGATTTCATCCTTTTGTGTTTCGATGATTTCTTGTTGCTCTTGAATAGCATCTACCATCATCCATTTCAAATTTGATGCATTGATACTCAGGTATTCATGCTCGGTACGGGTGACGACCACGCCGTCGGGTTTGCCGTCGATGTATTCGATACCACCATCGTCTGCCGTTGTGACGCGGAAGGTACTGACCATTTCCGGTGCGACTTTTTGTAGTTCTTGTGCGACTACGCCGATGTGTTTTTGTCCGGCTTTTGTGCCTGCTTTACCGTTGTATTCATAAGTAACGGGATTGAGTTTTTTGATGAGGTCAAGACCGCCTTTATACTTTTTGATATTACGCTTCAATCGCTTGTCAGACAAGACATTCCATAGGTCGCCACCGTCAGATTTGAAGGCATCGCCCTGTACATGCAAACGATAATCAGATTCTATAACTGCATCGGGGTCTTGTGCCGTAGCATTATCGACAATCAAACTACCAGTAGAAGAAATCAAAAATACACGCTCGGAAGCACCACCTACTTTGCCGTTGAAATCTGTAAGGGCAAGATAGCCGGGAGCGTCGTCATAGCCGTTGACAATCATACTGAAAGACTCTAGAGCATCACCACTGTAGTCACCATTCGGGAATCTCGCCATAATAAATCCGGGTGAATTGCTGTCTCTATCAAGACGAAAAACTGTATTGGAAGCTCTCATATGGAATGGACGTGCCGGAGTAGTGACACCAATACCGATGCGCCCATTTTCGAGGAGGAGGTTGCCGCCATCTACATGCAGTTTGCCAAGTGGTATATCTGTACCTATACCCACATCGCTATTCGGGGCTTTCACATTAATTTGTGCAAAAATAAACATCGGAGCAAAGCTCAACAATGCGATAATGATTACATTTTTCATTTTTAGAATTTTAAATTGTTTAATACTTAAATTATTTATTTTTAGAATTTTAAGTTGACTAATAACTAAATTTTTCATTTTAGAATTTTTTTTTTTTTGAAAAAATAGTGGCGAGCTACGAGATTGTGGGTTCTGCCCTGCAACTCGCCACTTATAATGAGATATACGCTATCAATTTGGAACTATCCATGTCCCAATATCGGTGCATCCGCTTGGGTTAATTGGTATTGTGGACATATCAATGGTCTGTCTATACTGTGGATTATTGCAACATGGGTCGGATGGGGGAACTCCCGGTCCGCAGCACAATATCCAACATGCTCCCAGTTCAAATACGCTATTGGGGCAGACCATTAATTGTACATTGCCATACTGGTCAATAGAGTGTATTCCATCAAACCCCTGATAGGTAATACCCGTAGCTCCCACCCCACAACCGGGGTTTCCGCTTGCAAACTGAACGTTGACCTCAACGCAAATTAACTGGTCGGCACATGGTTTGTCAGCGTTCCACGCACTATTGACCGTGTTTATTGCGCCTTGTAATTGATTGCCGTTATTGGTCAATGTACCCGATAAAGACCAGTAGCCTGTTTCCTCATTCAACACATATAGATTGACAGTTTGGGGGGCTTCCAAATTTATGAGTGGAAATACTATCGCTATTTCGCTATCAAGATTCAAAGGAAGACCTTCGGGTGTGACTGCCAAAATCTCCGCGATTCCGTATGATGTTAAAGGAATGAGATTTTCTGTATCTGCACTTTCAGCAATGAAAGCTCCGGGCGCACTCACCAAGTCCATTTGATTAGTCGCATCAAAAGTGGTAGCAGTGATGACCGCTTCGCTGAGATATTTTTCTCCATTGAGCGAAAAGGCTTCTGCAGGAATCTCCAATTCAAGCCCAGAATCGTAGGTAAGCGTATGACTTTCAGCAGCATTTATCACAATCGGATTGCCTCTATCTTTCATAAAGATGGTTAGTTTCAAATCATCTTTGAATACTTTTGAAACGCTAACAAAACCAGCTCGCTCAAAGGTCAGCACGTCGCCTTCCGCTATGTCTTCATCCAATTCAAAAATGCCATCAGCATTGCTCGTAGCTAAAACAACAGCTCCTCTTTTGACCAAAACATCGGCAATCGGCTCATGATTAATATCTAACACTACTCCTTCCAATACACAATTTTCTATCAGAATTTCCAACTCTGCTCCTACGGCTGAATTGAAACCAACATCAAGTCGGATGCTTTGTCCGGCTTTGAGGGAGACGTTGGCTTCGAGAGGTATGGTGCCTGTGGAAATCAACTCATCTTTGGCGTGTACCGTGCCTGTCAATAAAGTGCTTCCACCCAAATCAATGACAGGGTCGCAAGGAGACCAAGTCGGTTCGCAGCCTGCCTCTATTGGTTTGGCGAATAGTTTACTCCCCGACGCTACATACATACCGTTTTGTAAAATAATGTTAGGGGCATATATACTCGCATCGGCATTATTGGTGAGTGTATTGGAGGCGATTATAGTCTCATAACCTTGAAATATAGCCGTATTCTCACTAACATCATTGTCGGGAGATACGATAGTCAATGTATCGCTACACTGTGCCGAAAGCCCTCCAAAGGATGCCAAGAGGACACTTAGGATGATTAGATATATTATTATTTTTTTCATTTTCAAGAAATTTTAAATATAATTTGCTGGAGATAGTAGGCACTTTTAAAATGCCTGACATCTTAGCTTAGAGTCTATCACATTTTATTTGTGAGATTGCTCAACTTGGGTTTTGAGTGTCGTATTTTCAGCTTTTAATTGCTTTACCTGCTCATTCAAGTCGATGAGGTGCAAAAATATTTCCTCAATTTTTTCTTGCTGATTGCGTGTCATTTCACCGATTTCAAAACCTTCATTGGCAGCAATTTCAGCTTCTGAAGGCGTGTTGTGTAGGTGTCCTTTTTCTTCGATATGTGTTTCTACATCTTCAAGTGAAGTAAGCGTGTAATCCGTATCGAATACATAATCACACCAGGCGGAGTTGTTGATAAATAATTCCTGTGCGAGTATGCCACCACATACATAAAGTCGGTAGTTGTTAAGGCTATAACCACCCAGAGTAGTTGGTCGATTAGCAGTGCCGATAGATAATGTTTCGCTAGCATGTACATCACCGATAAAGTAACCTGCCCAACTATCATTAGTTGGTAAAAGCGTACTCCAACCCGGCTCTGCTACGCCATCCCAACCAAGTACTGCCGCACCTGAATTTTGACCTCGCAAGTGAGCAAAAACCCCAAAATTAGCGCGGTTGGTAGCATTACCTGCTTGTGCATAGACACCGTAGGAACGACCGCTATTCTGCGGAGTGGAATTGTAAGATGAACCGAATATACCTCTTGCATAACCTGTCCCAGACTCAATAATACCTGCTACGGGATTAAACCATCCCGACCCGCTGGTAGGACGAGGCATTTGAGCATAAACGGCAGCATCGCCACTAGTAGTAGCTGCCTTGTAAAAATAACCTGCCCAACGACTATCACCGTCACCGCCTACGCTAAGGGTAGAGGCAGGTGCTTTTGTACCGATACCGAGCTTACCAGACATGTAGTTTTGATTGCCTTCGAAGTAGCTGGCGTAGCTGGGAGTTGTTCCGGTATTTTTGTCAATGCCAATGACTGCCGCGGCTGCGCCCTCTGCGGGTGCCCCGTCAATAGCTCCGACGAGTTCACCATATGTTCCACCTACGTAAGCCTTGTCACCAGCTATGTCTAGTGTAGTGCCAGTTTCTGCGCCTCCTGAAAAGAGTCCGCCCAAGCTCCTACTAAATGGACTAGTTGGGGCGAATGTATTTAATGCAGATGCTTGCCCGACACCATACACCCCGATGAATGCTCCATCGGCATTAAACGCTTTTGATTGCGCTATTCCCCCTCTTGCGTTTCCTGTCTGACTAATAAAATCTGCTGATGTTTTAGCGAGTAACCCAACTTGTTGTCCTTTTGCTGTGGTAAGTGGTACAGATTCGGCATTTAAGCCGTAAGTTGCAATACTTCCAGTGCCGTTGCCAAAGGTAATTTTTGCGGCAGCTTCGCCCGTTGTCGTAATGGTGGTTCGGTTGAGTTCGTTTTGGGTGCCGGGTGCAGAGCTGTTTGTCCAGTCGTCATTAGAGGTGTCGTCTTGTGCAATAACAAATGTACTCGTGAGCAGCATGGCTGCGATGACGAAAATGATGTTTTGAAATTGTGCTTTCATGATAATAGAATTAAAAATTGTGAATAAAATAATTTCAAAAAAAGACATAGCGATGCCATGTAGTCCATTGCAGACTATGCCGAATTGGGGTTGTGTAAAATTTAAAGGAGTGCCATTGCTATGGCAGTCGAATGAAATGTACGTGCTTCATAACGTGTGTATTTAAGTGTAGAAAAAAGTGCTTCGTTTTATTAGGTTGGAGTTGGTATTCACACATATATCGGGTTCGATGTATATTTCTTACCTGTGCTTTTATTTTTTTTCGATAAAAAATAAAAAAAGGTTTTGTGTGGACACACAAAACCTTGATAATCATATTTTTAATAAAATATAATTTATGGTACTTTCTTTTTACTTTTGGTTCTTTGACAAATCCAGTGAAGTGAATGAAAATTTGGGCGTATCCCCCTCCTTATCAGTCGGGGGTCGGGCTATCCGGCACTCTCTCCACTCCGCTATCGCTACGTTACGTTCAAACAACACCTACTATCCCTTACGCAAGGGACGAACAATCGCGAGGCAGAAAAACAAACAATCACGGGATTTGTCAAAGAACCTTACTTTTCAAAAAAAACACCAAGCCCAAAGCAATAACACCTGCGATTGCCCACCATTTGAATGTAGTACTTGACGCGAGAACATCAATTTTAGCAGACTGCCCGATGTGTACAAATCCTGCCCAGAAATAAGGCGAACGGGAGGTTTGCGGTGCGGTGTTCAGATATGTGAGTTTGGCTTCGTGGAGGGCTTGGGCGGTGGGAAGGTCGGCTTTGAGGTGTTGGTAAAAATCAGTCATCAGGTCGGCGGTAGCGGCATCGTTGACTTGCCAGAGGCTCGTCACGAGACGCGGCACACCGGCGTAGGTGAAGCCACGGGCAAGGCTCATTACGCCTTCGCCTTTTGCATCTTTGCCGAGTGCTGTTTCGCAAGCGGAGAGTACGGTGAGGTCGGCAGAAAGGCGGAGGGTGTAGAGTTCGGGCAAGAGCATGACTGTATCGCTGAATCGGATTTGTGGAAGGCGTCCGTTGCGTCCGGCATTGGCATGGGTGGAGAGGTGGAGGATGTCGTAATACGGTGCATCAGCGATGAATTTGGCTTGGGTGGCTTGCTCGTTTTTGAAGACAGTGCCGTGTATCATGCGAGTGATTTGGCTGATTTCTTTTTCGCTTTCGAGGAGTTCGTCGGGCTGACCTTTGAAGATGGGCGCGAGGGCAAGTACGCCCTTATTTTTTGTAGGTTTATTTTTCGCAAAATCTTGTAAATATACCGCCGCCGAATATGCATAATTCACCCGATTGCGATGAAGTAGATAAGGCAAACTTCCAAAGTCATTGGCATCGGATTCACGAGTCAGCAAAGCATCAAAAGGCAGCGTACTCAATGCGCCTTCCGGTACGATAATTACTTGATTATCAGGTGAAATATCGAGAGGCGAATAAATCCTGTTATACACCTCATACGCGAGGGTGGCGTAGGGCTGCGTGTAGGCGCGTATGCTGTCGTTTTCAAATAAATTTAAAAATCGTTTAATCGTATTAATATCCTTTTGTACGACATTTATTTTGATGAAATCTGCTTTTTTATTGTTAATTTTAAAAGCGTATAATGCGTCATCGGTTTGGAAATATTCGACAAAATCTGTGTGGTCTACGAGTGTATTTTTTACCTTGAAAACAGAAATATCGGCAAGGTGATTCGTGGGTTCGTTTTTGTATTGGGGGTAGCGTTTTTCGAGTTGTTTTTGGAGGACTTCGAGTTGGTTTTCGATGGCTAATTTATCTTTTTCATGACGAGCAATAGTCGCGCTATCGCTGCTCGTCAAGATTTGTTTTAAATGATAAATTTGTCTGAGTTTGAGGTCGTTTTCACGAATAAATAAACTATCGTTCGCGCGTTTTTGTCGTACAAAATTCTGTGTAATACTTTCCAATAATAAGACTGCCCGACTGTTTTCCGACAAGCGAAATGCGCGATTGATGTACTGCTCGTCCTTTGTTTTTTGATATAATAAATAAGCGATTTCGATGGCTTTTGCCGTTCTTTTCCGAGTCTGCGATTGAAGGTAGAGCTTGGAGGACTCGTATTGGTAGTCACGACGGAGGTTAAGCTCTGCTTCCAATGCAAGTTCGTGGCACTTTAGGGCAGTTTCTAAGTGCTTTTTGTCTTTTGACGCTTGATACAAACCATGTAAGGCACCTGCTTTCCCGTTAAGGGCTTCAAAGATGGTATTTTCTTTGTAAAATAAATCCTTGTTTGGTAAGTCATTAAGTTCGGTAGGTTGGAAAGCAGGTAAAATAGTACTCAATGCAAGATTGTATTGTCGAATGGCTTGCCGATATTGTTGTTGAGCAGTTAGTATTTGGGCTTTGAGGATGTATAGTTTACTCAGCTCTCTTGCTTGTTCGCCATAGTAATTTTTAGCCAAATTGCGTGCTTTTTCAACATAAGTATTTGCTTTGGTGTAGTCTTGATTGTTGAGGTATATTGATGCGATGACTTGATAGATTCCGGCTTCTAGACCAGGGATTTTACGACTTTTAGATTTTTTACAAAATTTCAAAGCCTCCTCTGCTTTACGTATAGCAATTTCGTCATTTTTTTGTGCATGATAGCTATTCGCCATTTCAGCTAATAACATAGCAGTCCGGTAATCGGACACTGAATCAATAGCCATTCCTTTTGCATAAAAATGTAGAGCCTGTTCGTTATTATCCTGGTCCCAGTATGTGATACCAATGTTGGCATAATTTCCGGCTACAGATTCCCAGTCTTCTAATTCTATGCCTATTGCCAGTGCTTTTTTAAGGATGTTTCTGGCTTTTTCATTGTCGCCGAGGCGGGTGTAGATATTGCCCAGTGGTTTAAAAAGTTGATCATGTACTTTAAATTTATCTTCTGTAAATTTCTTGGCTTCAAGTGGCGTGAGTTGGTATAACTCGTATTGCTCTGCTGCTTTTTCATAACTTGATAAAGCATCTATATAACGGCTGTCATTTCTCTGAATAAAAGCCTTAAACATAAGAACTCTGACAATAACTGTTTGCTCTTTTTTGGAAACGGGATTCCGATACGCCGGATGCGTAAAAATGCTGTCCAGATAGGCGATAGCAACAGGTGGGTCGGTACGTCTTGTAGCGGAAGCGAGATTGAAATGGAGCATTGCCCATTCCACCAGACTGTCTTTAGACTGATAACATTGAATCAATGACTTTGTGTAATAAATCAGGCTGTCCAGTGCCTTTTCTTTCTTGAATTTTGCAACTTTATTTTCGAGAGAAGTAATGCCTTGCGTATTATCACATTCTATCACTTGACCTGTTAATGATGTCGTCAAACAACACAATAATAGTCCGTATATAAAGGTTTTTGTCATAAAAAAAGCCTTGTTAGTGAGATAACAAGGCTTAATATATTCATTTTATATGTAAAATCAAAATTTCCATTGCAAAGCTAATTGGAGTCTATTCTTTGAAGGAGATATTATTCTGCTATTCTCTTTAGTTAGTTCTTTGTAATATCGAAGACTGATAGCAGGAATTCCGCCTCCCCCTTTGGCATTGCCGATAGTAATATCCGCAAATAATGCACTATCGAATTGAAAGCTTTGCCTTGTATTAGATGCTATCGAAGATGGTAGAGCATTCTCTTCATATAGACTCCATGTGCTTCCATCAAGCAAAAATGTATAAGTTGTTTGACTTATGTTTTCTACGGATGGAATCCTTCGATATATAAAGTTTACTTCCATTCCTACTCCAAGACTTAGCCACTTTCCTATATCTTTTCTGATTTGTAAAGGAACTACGCTGAGTGAATAATCATTTACATCCTCACCTTCACTATAAATTGATACGATAGTACTATCTCTTAGTTCGAGTACTGAACCGCCTATAACCCTTATATAAGTATCGCTCAAAGAAGTAAGGGATTCGACATCAGAAAATACACAATCTCTTAGAGGAGAATCACATTTCATAAATTTTAAATAAACTTCTGGCTGATAATAAAATCGCTCTGACTTATAGGGAGATGCTACAGCACCAATGAACCCACCTAATTGCTTTCCAGAGGACTCAACACCAATACGAGGTCCGATAGAAAGCCCTGGCTTAAATCGGGTGGTTGTTAAGTTAGTTGTTACGGCAGATTGTACTTTAATATCATCCTTAAATTGAATATGCGCGCGGGTCGATAGCGGTTGTTTTTTTAACTTGTCTTTATAAGTGATTTCGTATTTAAACGAGCCAACAGTCTCTTTATATTTTTTTACTTCTGGGTCGTTAAATCCCGGTAAAGATACCCTCATAAAACTGAATTTAATGCTGTCTTCTTCCGATGTATCTATATCATAGCAAGGAACATCTTTTTTATCCGTACACCTTTTAACATTAAACGAATTTTTTATGTGTTTGACCTTATCAACTTCCAAGCCTTTGGGTATTTCAATAGAGACGAAAACGTGCTTGGCAGGTGCATCTGCTTCATTTTGAAATTTGACCGTATAAGTCAGTTTTTTGTCCTGCACCCGTCTAAAACTCTCGCGTACCTCTGATACACTGATGGCATTGGGATCACGCGCCATATTGACTTCCAATTCGAGCGTTGTGCTTTCCGAAATTCCCGTATTGGGTGCAAAAACGGCATCAACAAATACTTCCTTTCCGTTTATATCCCCGATATTTTTATCAGTTTTGAGAGAAATAAAAATATGGCTTTGTCGGGATGGGGCGAGACGGTCAAAATTGAATAAGAGATAGTTTCCAAATCTTTCTTTGGCTTCTATTACCCTTCTTTTAGCATTATTGTTGTTAGGGAATAGGGCGTTTAATTGTTGTGCGGAAAGGTTTTTAGTCTCTCCACTTACTTGATAGCTTTCTTGTACAAAGTCTTTAGCTTGATGGTAAATTCTGGGTTGTCCCATCAAATCAAACTGCTGCACATCATCTCTTTTAGTTTCTCCCCTTCCTTTTTCGTTATAAAACAAAAGCAACTTGCCAGATTGAACGGTCGGTTGTCTGTTTCTATATTTCAGAATGATAATGTTTTCTTCTTCTGGGCGTATGCTGTTGACACTACGATGAATTTCCATTTCTATGTTTCCATCTCCGATGATATTTTCCGATTTTGTTGGTTGAGAAGAAATTCTATTATTATGCCCATTTGGAGGAAGTGGGTTAATCATGCGCGCATCAGGATCGTCTCCGTCATCATAAATACCCGTAACTCTCATTAGAGTTTCGTGCCTACCGTTTATGGTATAGATATGATTTACTGTCTGACTTCCATCTTCAATTCGGGTATATTCTCCATCCCCAAATTCCAGATAATACTCAAAACGAGCTTTGTCTTCTTTCCCGTATGTAGGCAGAAGTGCTGGTTCATCTTCTATACTGAATGTGTAAGGAGTACCTGTTGGAGAGGGTGTACCCTTTTGATATTCATAGCTTGCTATACGCGGTGTTGGCTGTGCGTTTACCGTAGTGTACGCCAATAGCAGTGTTACTAAGAAAATTAGATTTTTCATGGTAAAATAGTGATTAATTGGATAAAAAAATAATTGATTGTCATTCGGGATTCCACGGATATATCGAAGGCGGTGAGTATTTCTTACCTTTTTTTCTGGTAAAAAACTAAATACAATATATGTCATTTTATTTAAATTTGAAAGTTTTACATGAAAAATAATTTGAATAAAAAATCCACTCACTTACAATGCTTTGCATGTAGCGAGTGGATGTAAACTCCAAAAAATCACTGACTTCTTTTAGTAAGGTTGTGGTGTATATATACTAATATCGGATAATTTGGAGTTAATCGGCTATGGTACTTGTAAATAGTCGTAATGCGTGTAATCGTCCCGGTCAGCGTGCTTTTTGACCGGGCGGGTAAACAGTCGTTTGAATTGCCTTTTTAATGCTTTCATGTACTTGTTTTTTGATGTGTGAAATAATGAAAGGGATTACAGAGATTCTTTCATCTACACATCGAATGGGGGTGGGGGTTCTTACCTTTTGGTTTTCGTTTTTATGAAAAACCACTCACCAATACCAATACCTTTGATGAGTGGAATTAAATTCGAAAATCAATTTGATATTGACAAACGTAATTTTTACAACTAAAGGGAACATGAAGATGTTAGCTTATCACGATTTTTATGTCAATATCTATACCTTTGAGAAATTCTACGGTTATACAAAACTTCCCTTTACATAAGGTTACTCTAATAGCCTGAGGTTCTCCAGAATTGTCACCAGATGAAGTAGTACCTATCATTTTTTCGAGGCTTTTTAATCCTTCGACAACCTCTTTTCCACTTTTGGTTTGTTGTTTTAATAGACTTTGAGCTTTCTCGAAACTGTTTGCTCTGATTACCGTGTAGATACCATTTTCAGCAAATTCTGCTGAAAACAAATTAAGTTTTTTGCACATGACGTTAATTATTTAAATTATTGTTATATCGCCTACTCTATACACTTTTCGGCTTCCGTGTTGTTTTGGATTTAATTCGTTTTTAAATACATCTACACATCGCTACACCTTTATATTCCTTACCTTAATTTTTAAAAAAAATAAAAATTAATTTATTTTGTTTTATAAAAAATTGATAATCATTTATTTGTAAAAAATGTTTTATTTATATTTTCATATAAATATTTACACAAATAAATATTTTTAAGTATATTTGTGTAAATAAAACAACACAACAAGATGACCAAAGCACCACACATCGACCAAAAGTATATTGATGCCCTTTTGAATAATGACGCTTCACTCATCGAAGAAATTTATCAACAATGGCATAAGGATGTCCTCAACTTTGTCAAAAAGAATAATGGCAACGAGCAGGACGCCGACGATTTATTTCAGGAATCTTTAATGGCGGTTGTCCGACGGGCGCGAAAAGGAGATTTTGTGTTGAGTGTACCTTTTGGTGGATATTTTTATACCGTGTATAGAGGTAAGTGGTTGGATAGACTTCGAAAAAGTGGGAGGGCGCAGGTAATAAAAGAAGAAGTCGGACGATATAGTGAAGAAAGCTACACACTCGCCCTCGAAACCATATTTGGCGATGACCGTCTAAAGTTGTATCAAAAACATTTTGAACAACTTTCAGAAAACTGTCGCCAACTCCTCCATCTAACTTTCGAAAAACTCAGCAGAAAACAAATCATGGAACGCCTCGGATATGCTTCCGAAAACAGCGTGAATCAGCGTATTCACCGTTGTCGGGGCAGTCTGCAACAATTGATCAAAAAAGACCCGACTTTTGAAACATTAAGAGCAAGTTATCAGCATTGAAAATATCAACGAATTACGACACGAATCACGAATCAATGATACGAACATGAATTTTGACTACAAACAAATCGACCAATATATACAGGGCAAACTGGAAGGCGAAGCCCTCGCCAATTTTGAAGCTAAACTATTGACAGACAAAGCACTGGCAGAAGAAGTGGCTTTGTACAAAGACGTAGAGATGACCCTCACAAGTGCGTATACACACGAAGAAGAAGATGCAGCGTTGGCACAAACCTTCGGTCAATTGGGCAAAAAATATTTCGGAAACCAAACCGCAACTATACAGGAAGCCGACAGCGCGAAAGTCAAGCAAGACCACACCAAAGTCGTCCGGCTCAAACCCACTAAAGAAAGGACTACAAAACAGTCATCAGGCTTGTGGTGGCTTCGCCCTGCGATTGGTCTTGCGGTAGCGGCATTGATAGCTTTATTGATATTCCAACCCTGGCAGGCTGATTTTATAGAACCATTCGATACGCCTTACCAGTTGGCGATGACAGAAAGAAGTGGCAGCGAAGAAGAACTAATAACAGCCCAAAAAGCCTATAATTCAGGCGATTATGCCGAGGCACTGCCCATTTTTGAAAAGCATCCCAACAAGGTAGAAGTCCAACTCGCCAAAGGAAATGCCCAATACTATCTCGGCAATATAGACGCTGCCATCAATACATTTGAACAAATCGCCAACGGCGGTTCAGTCTATACTTCTACTGCCAATTGGTATCTGGCAGGAGCGTACCTCGAACAAAACCAAACCGAAAAAGCCAAAGCTGCTTTGGCACTAATTCCCACAGGTTCAGAGCATTACGAAGCAGCACAGAAATTGCTTAGGAAATTGGGTAATTAGGTAATTGGTTGACTGGGTAATTGGGTAACGAGTAAAAAGATTTTGCGAAGCAAAATATCCCCAATTACCTAATCAACCAATTCACCAGTCAACCAACTCACCGCCTAGTATAATTCGGTGATTCCTTTGTAATTGTAACATCGTGCGGATGACTTTCATGCACCCCTGCCGATGTGATTTTCACAAACTGTGCGGTCTGTAATGCTTCAATATCTGCCGCACCACAATAGCCCATTCCGGCGCGCAAGCCGCCTGTATACTGCACCATTACCTCTGCCAGTGTGCCGCGATAAGCGATACGTCCTTCGATACCTTCTGGGACGAGTTTTTTAATATCTTCCTCTATATCCTGAAAATAACGGTCTTTCGAGCCTTGTTGCATCGCGCCTATCGAACCCATTCCTCTATAAATTTTAAACTTACGCCCATCATAAAGCACCGTTTCGCCCGGCGATTCCTCCACCCCTGCAAAGAGCGAACCCGCCATGATCGTACTCGCGCCCCCGGCGATTGCCTTCGCAATATCGCCCGTATGCCGGATGCCACCATCGCCTATAATCGGCACGCCCGAACCTTTTATCGCCTTAGCCGCTTCATGAATCGCATACAATTGAGGTACACCAACACCCGCCACAATCCGCGTCGTACAAATACTGCCCGGACCGATACCGACTTTCACGCCATCCACGCCCGCATCTACGAGGGCTTTCGCACCTGCGCCCGTAGCCACATTTCCGCCAATCACATCGAGATCAGGAAACTCCTTCTTCGCCAAACGCACCGCATCCAATACGCCCTGAGAGTGACCATGCGCCGTATCAATACACACCACGTCCACCGCCATTTCGCGTAGTGCGCTGATGCGTTCGAGCATATCCTGCGTCACGCCTACGGCTGCACCTACTACAAGTCGCCCGTAACTGTCTTTACAGGCATTTGGATAGTCGATGAGTTTCATAATATCTCTATAGGTAATTAATCCTATCAGCGTATTATGCTTATCCACAACGGGTAATTTCTCAATTTTATGTTGCTGAAGAATCTTACGGGCTTGGTCAAGCGTGGTGCCTTCGGGAGCAGTGATGAGGTTTTCTGTCGTCATCAATTCCGTAATCGGTCTATTCGGGTTGCCCTCAAACCGCAAGTCGCGATTCGTGAGTATTCCCGTGAGTTTGCCGTTTCTATTTACAATCGGAATGCCACCAATTTTGTATCTTTTCATCAACTCTTGTGCATCGCCTACCCGCGCATCGGCAGTCATCGTCACGGGGTCGAGTATCATGCCGCTTTCCGAACGTTTTACGCGGCGCACTTGCTCCGCTTGTTCGGCTATCGTCATATTTTTATGAACAAAACCCAAACCACCCTGACGCGCTATCGCTATCGCCAGTTTGTACTCTGTAACGGTATCCATCGCAGCAGAAACTATCGGTACATTGAGTCGAATATTACGGGTGAGTTGAGCACTGATATTGACCGACCTAGGCAGCACTTGAGAGTACGCCGGTACGAGTAACACATCATCAAAAGTGAGTGCTTCGCCAAGGAACTTGTGTGGTGTTGTATTTTCCATCCGCAAAGGTATGTAAATAATGATGAATGATGAACGATGAATGATGAATTTTTTACAAGTAGCACAATGCTTCCAACCCGTGTTTGCCTTTAGAACGCATAATGTAGGCGGATACGGACAAATGTAATACTCAAACTTGCCCTACATTTTGTAAATCCAACAATACCTCACATCTTTTTTATGTCTGAGTAGGTTTTTGTAAAAAATTGATATTCAGTTACTTGTGAGAACTAAAAAACTCAAAAAACAATGTCATGCTGAACTTGTCGCTCATCTCTAATATAGAATAAAATTCATTTTCGAGGAAAAGTAACACAGACTTCCAGCCTGTGTTACTTTCACCATATAAACGGGGGCGATGCTAACACACCTTGCGACTATTCCTTATTGGACTCCAATACCACCAAGTCGTAGGTTTTATATAAGAGAAGACGAAAAAAATAATCTACCCGTCTGAATTGTTCTTTTTCTTATATGTTTCACTTAGTGAAAGAAAAAAAATAACTTCTTCATTTGGGGTAGATTATTTTCTTCCTCTTCCCTAACGTACCTTTAATGCCACGAACTTATGATACATTCAAACAGATTAAAGTTCCCCTAATATTTTACACACTCATATAATTTTTATGGTTCTTTGACAAATCCCGTGATTGCTCGTTTTTTGCGTGAGGGATAGGAGGTGTTGTTTGAACGAAATGTAGCGATAGCGGAATGAAGAGAGTGCCGGATAGCCCGACCCCCGACTGATAAGGAGGGGGACACGCCCAATTATTATTCATTTTACTGGATTTGTCAAAGAACCATGTTTATCAAATAAAAATACTTAAAAGGTGATGTTAATTAATTGAAAATCAATTGGTTAAATTAAAAATTTACCTTAATTGAATATCCCTTTTTTTGAAAAAAGTGTTTGCTACTTTACTATTTATTCCTGCATCTTTAGATAGAAACATTAAAAAATATACAAAAACAAGTATGTCAGAGTACAAAACTCAAGCACTTCCTAAAATTTAACTTTTTAAAACCAAAACAATTATCTACTTTTGACAAACAAAAATGGTTCTTTGATAAATCCAGTAAAATGAATAATAATTGGGCGTATCCCCCTCCTTATCAGTCGGGGGTCGGGCTATCCGGCACTCTCTCCACTCCGCTATCGCTGCGTTACGTTCAAACAACACCTACTATCCCTTACGCGAGAAACGAGCAAACACTGAATTGGTCAAAGAACTACAAAAATTATTATAGTATGAACAACAACATCTTTACAAGTTTTTTTCTAACGCTCCTTATCTCGCTCGCTACCAGCGGAGTAGCAGTGGCACAAGCCACCATAAGGGGTGTCGTGACGGACGCCGAAACAGGCGAAACCCTCATCGGCGCGAGCATCCTCATAGATGGAACAATCACGGGGACGATTACCGATTTTAATGGCAATTACAGCCTCAAAGTCAGACAGACCCCCGCAACGCTAACGTACTCATACACAGGTTACGAGACCATCAAAAGGCAAGTAACAGGCGATGCCA
>Ga0209187_1002701_pt1 | contig 16105 bp, 12 predicted proteins | sample BantaG_FD_187430 | JGI IMG/M metagenome (GOLD analysis project Ga0209187, IMG submission 187430) | Marine algal microbial communities from Bantry Bay, Ireland - BantryBay_4 metaG (SPAdes) (version 2) | ecosystem: Host-associated > Algae > Red algae > Unclassified | place: Bantry Bay, Ireland... | reverse complement strand
GAGGACGGTGGTAGTTGTATTTTCAGTCAAAATAATAAAAGGCTTTTGTGGATTTTTAGTTACCTCAAAAAAAGCTTCACCATCCAGTTGTATTTGTCGATGGTCAAAATGTTGATCGTAACTAATTTTTGCGCCCTGATTGAGGGTGACGACCGACTGATCGGGTAGCGTTACTATTGTACGCGGACTTTTAGCTACGGTTTCTACGAGGTCTGCGCCGTTGGAAGTGATGGTTTGCCACGCCCAGATCACGCTAATCAGTAAAAGTCCAATCGCTGCAACCGAAGAAATAATTGGCCAGAGCCGACGAACTGGCGCTGGGGATTTTGTCGTAGTAGTAGCTGGTTTCTGAATATTGGCAGAAAATTTATCGAAACCACGATCCGTATCTACCTTGATGGGTAGATCATAACTACTGGCCATTTCCCAACCTTCGAGAATCTCTCTGTAGATTTCCTGGTTTTTGGGATCGACCACTAGCCATTTTTGCAAACGGTCTTCTTCTCCTGCGGACAACTGGCCCGTCAGCGATTGATGAATTAGCGGTATATATCGTTCTTCTGTCATTATCGGTATAGGCGTTTTTCGTCGCCTATAAATTTAATTATTTTTCAACCTTGTCTTAGTTAGACGCATAAAAAGGCGCGACCCCTAATACTAAATACGATTATTTTTAATTACGGTTCTTAATCTTTTTAGGGCCGTGGTAATGTGTGCCTCTACGGTTTTGAGCGTAACGCCTAATTTTTCGGCGATTTCCTTATTTGAGAGTTGTTCTTTTCTACTTAAAAGAAAGACGGTTCGGCATTTAGGGGCCAAATTATCAATAGTTTGATTGATTATCTGCTCTAATTCGTTGTTTGCCAGTTGTTTAGCAGCATCCGGCTGTGGGTCAGCAGCAATGGGTAGAATAGTTTCCGTATCGACGAACTGATGCTTTTTTTGTTTGCGAATATCATCCAGACAGGCATTGACACAACTACGACGCAGGTAGGCCTTTAGTGAAATCTTAATGTTTAACTGATCTTTTTGTTTCCAAAATTTTAAAAAAACATCCTGTACAAGGTCTTCGGCTCGACCCTGATCGCGGATCATTCGGTGTACGACTTGCACCATTCCGGCGAAGTGACGGCGAAAGATCAATTCCATGGCTTTAGAACTTTCATTATCTAGTAGTTCTAAAAGCTGCTGATCTGTAAAGGGTGATTGGCTCAAAGTGGATGAAAGTTTGGGACAAGATAGTGTTTTTTCTTTCAAAAACTTCCAGAAAAAATTTTCTTCCAGATACGCGTCGTAGTCAGGTATACTGGTATCTAGTTGTAAATCTGAAATTTTCTCCGGATGGCCAAGCGCATTATTTTTGGTTCCATATTTAGAAAGCTGGAAACCTGGGATTTCTCCAGGAAGCCTTTGAAAAATACGGGAGCGCCAGGAGGTGGCTACGTAGGCGTCCTGCCAGATCAGAAAACGCTTTTTTTGGGAGCTTCTTCGTTTCATCAGTTTAGTGATCTGAATGGCGAAATAACGGGGATATGGTGTTAGGTATTTTTTAAATGATGAAGACTAAAAAGCATGAGATAAAAAGATATCTTAAAATAGATTGCTTACGAAGGACCTGCCTCTGATAATCCGCTGGCATTCAAATACTATAATCCAGAACAGCTTGTAGCCGGAAAAACGATGCAGGAGCATTTTAAATATGCCATTGCTTACTGGCATACTTTCTGTGGTCAGGGTTCTGATCCTTTTGGGCCCGGCACACAAAATTTTGCCTGGGATCAGGCAAGTGATCCAATTCAGGCAGCCAGGGATAAAGCCGATGCGGCCTTTGAATTTATCGGAAAAATAGGATTTGATTATTTCTGTTTTCACGACTTTGATTTAATTCAGGAAGGCCCCACTTTTGCGGAATCTGAAAAACGACTGGCGACGATTATCGAATACCTTGAAGAAAAAAAGCAGCCTCCGGGATTAAATTGTTATGGGGTACTGCTAATTGTTTTTCAAATCCACGCTATATGAATGGTGCGGCGACCAATCCGGACTTTAAGGTATTGGCCAGAGCGGGTGGACAAATTAGAATGCTTGGTAGTCTGGATGCCAACCGGGGTGATTACCAAAATGGATGGGATACGGATCAGTTTCCAAATAACATTCAGGAAACGATCGAAGCGATGCTTGTCTTTTTAGAGGCAGGCGGTCTGCAAGGTGGTGGAATAAATTTTGATGCAAAAATCAGAAGAAATTCGACTGATCTGGAAGATGTATTTTATGCACATATCGGTGGAGCGGATACCTTTGCCCGGGCTTTGTTGGTCGCGGATAAAATTTTAACAAGTAGCGCATATTCTCATCTAAGAAAAGAACGATACGCTTCCTATGATTCAGGTCAGGGAAAAGCATTTGAGGATGGAAAGTTAACGCTGGAAGACCTTTATAAGTTAGCTACTGAAAATGGTGAGTTGGCCTTGCAAAGCGGTAAACAGGAATTATTTGAAAATATTGTTAATCAGTATATTTCTAAAAAAACCAGCCATTTTAATTAATGACTGGTTTCTTTCTTTAACGAGATATAAACGTTTGTTCCTTAGTTACGATTAGCTGCAATTACACAACTTGTTGATTCGCCGTTAGCAGATAATCCATCGGTAAATACAAGAAACTCATCGTCAAGGATTGCAGTGACGGTTAATGTTATTCCCTGATCTGATTCTGAAGCATTCACGTCACAACCGTTGAAGTCAAGAGGATCTGTCTCAATGCTAGAATTATCAGTATCGTATTTAAAGATAAGTTTGTCCGTACCAGAAGCAGTAACAGTTATGGTAAATAGCTGGTTAGCAACTCTTGATCGCTAAATAATGGCTCGGCATCGTTTTTTGTAAACCTTTGGCAGTGCCATTTTAATTCTTCTTCGTATATTTCGCTTACGTAGAAGTATAATTGGATAAGCTGTCTGTCATTTTACAAACTTAATCATTTGCTTCTACGTCTTTTTTTAGCCCTTACTTCGCATTAATAATCTAGACTAATCTCGCCCCGCAAGTATGTCTTTGCCTGGCCGTATAAAAGCACCCGGTTGTTTTCGAGTGCACAGACCAGTTTGCCGCCACGTTTCGAGAGTTGTTTAGCGGACAGGGTATCTTTTTTAAACACTTCAGACCAATAGGGTGTCAGCATGGTATGTGCACTGCCGGTGACCGGATCTTCGTCCACACCACTTTGCGGAAAAAAGCAACGGGAGACAAAGTCTACCTCTTTTCCGGGTGCGCTGACGACGAGGCCACGGCTTTTGAGCTGCGCGATACTGGAAAAATCGGGCTGGATATTTTCCAGTGCTTCCTGGTTATCGAGGATGGCGAGATAATCCGTTTTTCCTTTTAAGACCTTTTGCGGCATGAGACCAATGCCCTGATTGATGAGCACATTCCCTCCGATTTCCTTAGGTACATCCATCGGGAAATCCATGCGCATTCCCGGGTCAATTTTAGTGACGGTAAGAATTCCGCTTTTGGTGTTGAATAGAATGCCAATGCTGTCGTGGTTGAGTTCTTCGAACAACACGTGGGCGGTGGCGAGGGTAGCGTGTCCGCAGAGGTCTACTTCGACGGTGGGCGTAAACCAGCGGAGGTCAAATCCATCTTCTCCGGGAACGAAAAAAGCGGTTTCGGAGAGATTGTTTTCAGCGGCAATGGTCTGCATGGTTTCGTCCGGTAGCCATTTATCTAACGGACAAACGGCGGCGGGATTGCCTTTGAAAAGTTCGTTGGTGAAGGCGTCGACCTGGAAGATTTTTATCATGGTGAAAAGGTTGAAATGTTGAAACGCTTCGCTTGTTTAATCGTTTAATCGTTGAGGTTTACCCGCTGATTTAAGGAGGTAAGTTCAGTCATTGATCAAACCACTTCAATAATCATTTTATTCTTTTTTCCATTATCTAAAAACATATAACGGTCGTGTAGTAAATCTGCAGTACTTACTGTCAAATTTTCGTTGGTAACTTTTACTTTGTTGATAGAAATAGCGTTGTTTTTAATCGTTCGTTTGGCATCGCTTTTAGAAGATAGAATATCCGTTTGTTCCGTCAGAAGATCAATAATTCCCAATTGATCAGCAATGACTTTTTTAGGAATTTGGTAGACGGGAATCTCCCGAGCAATCGCCGCTATCGTCTTGGTGTCAAGGCTCTTAATGGTATCCAAATCTACTTTTCTAAATAATAATTCAGAAACCTTTAATACCGCTTCGTAGTCTTCATCCGAATGTACGCGCCTTGTTAATTCTTCCGCCAGGATTTCTTTTAAGCCCCGTGGATTATCCGCGTATTCTTTTTCGAGTGCTTCCACTTCGGCTTTCGATTTTAGGGTGAAGTATCGCATAAAAGTAGCCGAGTCCCGGTCGTCGGCGTTGATCCAAAACTGATAAAACTGGTACGGCGTCGTCTTTTCCGGATCGAGCCAGATATTGCCGGATTCAGATTTTCCGAATTTGGTTCCGTCCGCTTTGGTCAACAGTGGAGTAGTGACCGCGTACGCTTTTTCACTCAAATTACGACGAATAAATTCGGTTCCTGACGTGATATTTCCCCATTGATCAGACCCTCCCATTTGGAGGCGACAGCCGTATTCTTTAAATAAATATTGAAAATCGTAGGCTTGCAATAACTGGTAACTAAATTCGGTAAAAGAAATACCGGTTTCCAATCTGTTTTTTACAGAATCCTTGGACATCATGTAGTTGACGGTAAGCGTTTTTCCTACGTCTCGCAAGAAATCCAGTACATTCATTTCTTTATAAAAATCCAGATTATTTGCGAGGATCGCTTTGTTGTCGCCGTCGGTAAAGTTGAGGAATTTTTCCATCTGTTTGACCTGATGCTGAAGATTGCTGTCCAGTTCTTCGAAAGACTTCAATTGTCGTTCTTTATCTTTGCCCGAAGGATCACCGATCCGCCCCGTTGCTCCGCCCATTAGTACGATGGGTTGGTGACCACTTTTTTGTAAAAGCGTCAGGAGCATAATCTGAACATAGTTGCCGATGGTCATCGATGGTGCCGTCGGATCGAAACCAATATAGCCGATCATTTTACCTTTCTTAAATGCTTCTTCGACTCCAGGCGTTAAATCTTTGAGCATTCCCCGCCAGCGTAATTCTTCGAAAAAATCCATATTTTAGTTTTGTGAATGATTGAGAGCGGGATGCATTTGCTGGTTGGCTGGTTAGCTTCCTTCTATCGTGCCTGCCTGCAGGAAAGTAATTAGCTAGCGGCCAAATACTTTACATCTAAAAAGTCCCGTTCTCAATTGGTATTTATAATAACTTCTTAAATAATAACCCATTACTTCAATGGATAATTCGCAAAAGTATAAAAAATGTGTTGTACTTTAGGTGAAATCCCTAAATCAGGCGGAAGTTTATGCAAAAAAAACTATTTTGCACGATACAATAGACTTTATTCTAATTTGGAAAAAATAAATCGGAATTATTAAATCATAGGAAAAAGCTATTGCCTTGTTCCTTTGATTTCAACAAGCGAAGCGACTCAACAAGCGCAGTGACTCAACATTTAAACAAATCAACAATAACTTGAATTTTCCCTATTTCATGGCTCGGCATGTGGCCGTTGCGGGTAAAAAATCCTTTTCCCGGCTGATCCTTCGCATTGCGATTCTGGCGGTCGCGTTGAGTATGACGGTGATGATCGTTTCTACGTCGCTCATCCGGGGTTTTAAGACGGAGATCAGTCAGAAAATTTTTGCTTTCTGGGGTCATATCCATATTACGGATACCAATATTACGCGGAGTTTTGAGTCGGTGCCGATTGAGGGAGGCACCGAACTAATCGATAAAATTAGTGGATTAGAAAGTGTCGAATATCTTACGGACAATACTTTTCTAAATATCCCTATCGGGGACGAGATGGTGTCGGTCAGGACCAAAGGTGGCGTTCGTCACGTACAGGCCTTTGCGCAGATTGGTGGCATTATCAACCATAATGAAGAAATTGAAGCCATTATTTTAAAAGGAGTGAGTACCGATTTTGACTGGGAAAATATGAAAGATTATATGGTGGAAGGGGAGGTCCTGACTTTTCCAGACGATGAAGTTTCCGAGGACATTATCATCTCTCAATCCACGGCTAAGCGGCTAAAATTTGGACTTGGAGAGAAGTTTATCATCAGCTTTGTACAAGGAAAAAAACAGATCCGAAAACGTTTTCAAATCTGCGGGATTTATAAAACCGGACTGGAAGAGTTTGATAAATTATTTGCTCTGACCGATATACGCAAAGTGCAAGAACTGCTCGGCTGGCCGGACAACGAGGTCGGTGGGTTTGAGGTATTTATTGATGATATTGACGATCTGGGGCCGCTCAACGAATATATCTATATCGAAGAGCTTCCGCCTGATTTATTTTCCCGGACGATCAAAGATAAATTTCCCAGTATTTTTGAATGGCTGGGCTTGCAGGATATTAACGAAGTGGTGATTTTGTTGTTGATGATTATCGTGTCGGTGATTAATATGATTACGGCGTTGATGATTTTGATTTTGGAACGTACCAACATGATTGGAATCCTGAAAGCGATGGGATCGAGTAACTGGGATATCCGAAAAATCTTTTTGTATTACGCGGGATATATTGTGGTGATGGGATTGTTTTGGGGAAATTTAATTGGACTGGGCATCTGTCTGGCGCAGCAGCATTTTGAGTTTATTACGTTGAGCGAAGCGGATTATTATCTGTCTACGGCGCCGATCGAAATAAATTTATGGACGATCTTATTTTTGAATTTGGGGACGTTGTTGTTGACGGTTTTGGTGTTGATAATTCCAACGTATTTGATTACGCGGGTGAGTCCGGTGGAGGCGATTCGGTTTAAGTAGATGTGCGGATTGATGAACCTTTAGTACATTCTTTAAGATCTTGTAGTAAGCTTCGAGTAGCGTAGGATCATCTATTTGTTCGATGATTTTACTGATTGATAATTTTATCTCGTTTACACTCATGTTATAAGTTTGATACCTCATTCCTAATAATAAATCTCCCCCGTCGATTCCCCCACATAAAAAGGCAATGTCCAGCCCATCTTCAGACCAATCAACAAATCCAGTCTACTATCCGTATCGGCGCGCATTTCATCAAAATTAAAGCTACGGCGATTTTGGGTAAAACCCTGAATAAATTCCAGGCCAATCGTAAAGTTGACCAGTTTATTATTTCCTAATAATTGGTAGCCGACGAATTGCCGGAGGGCCAGACCGTTGGTTAGGCGATCGTAGCCTTTGGCGTAGTCTCCGGCGATTTGGTTGACAAAATTGGCAGGATCCTGTTGTAGACGGATTTTATGTTGTAGGAGTCCGGCGCCGAGCGTGACCCGCAAACCCGAGCGGGCATTGGTGGAAGAAAAGGAAAATATTTTTCCGACGTGCGCGCCCAGGTAGAATCCCCGTTGTGCCCGCCGCAATTCGGTGGCTGCGGAAAGACTATTTCCAAAAATAAAACCTTCAGGTGCCAATTCTCCTAAAATGTTCTCTTTGACGGTATTTCCAAAATAAAAATCACCCTTCCAGCCAAAAATAAAGTTGTTCTTTTCAGTAATAAAATCCATTCCCGTACCCATACTCAGGGTAGTCCCAAATCGGTCACCGAGATCCCCGCCGGGTATCCCCGCGCCAAATTGAAAATTCAGGGCAACGATATTTCCTAGGTTTTGGCGTTCGTCTTGCGCGTAACTATTTGACTTGCAAATGATTAGGGAAAACAAAGGTAGGAAGATATAAATAAATTTATTTTGCATCTGGCAAATTTATGGTATTTTTGCGCGGTGTCAAAGTGAGGTGTAAAACAAAAAACTCATTCCGCCAATACTTTACGCAGACCTTTGAAATATTAACTTTCCCAAAATCCTAAAAGCCAGTCTGCAACATCCCCAAATTTGTACCGTAATAAATTTATAAGTTACTTTTTATACAACTTCACCCAATATTTTTCAATTTCATAGCATAAATCACTCAAAAATGAAAAAGGTTTTAATCACCGGAGCTGCCGGATTTTTAGGTTCACATCTCTGTGACCGTTTTATCAAAGAAGGTTACCATGTCGTAGGGATGGATAACTTAATTACAGGAAATATTGAAAATCTTTCTCATCTTTTTCCTGATAAGAATTTTGAATTTTATAATCACGATGTTTCCAAGTTCGTTCACGTTCCAGGGAATTTAGATTATATCCTGCATTTTGCTTCTCCAGCGAGTCCAATTGATTATTTGAAAATGCCCATTCAGACCATGAAAGTAGGTGCCTTGGGTACCCATAATTTATGTGGTCTTGCTAAAGCAAAAGGAGCAAGACTGTTAATTGCTTCTACTTCTGAAGTTTACGGTGATCCACTACAGCACCCACAGACTGAAGAATATTGGGGTAATGTAAATCCAATTGGACCACGTGGTGTATATGATGAGGCCAAGCGTTTTCAGGAGGCGATCACAATGGCCTACCATACTTTCCACGGCGTAGAAACCCGCATTGTTCGTATTTTTAATACCTACGGTCCTCGGATGAGAGTGGATGATGGACGTGTAATGCCCGCCTTTTTCTCCCAGGCCATTCGTGGTGAAGGTTTAACCATTTTTGGCGACGGTAGCCAGACCCGATCTTTCTGCTACGTGGATGATTTAATTGAAGGAATCTATAGGCTTTTACACAGCGATTATACGCAGCCGGTCAATGTTGGAAATCCGCACGAAATTACGATGACGCAGTTTGCAGAAGAAGTAATGGCTATGGTTGGAAATCCGGATGCCACGTTGACGCACCATCCGTTACCACAAGATGACCCAAAGAAAAGAAGACCGGACATTAGTCGTGCAAAAGAAATTCTTGACTGGGAGCCACAGGTTTCCAGAGAGGATGGTATGAGAAGAACGTATGAGTATTTCAAGACGGTTGTTCCGACGACGGCAACGATTAATTAGAGGGTTGAATTATTGAAACGTAGAGACAAGGCATGCCTTGTCTCTACGTTTCAATAATTCAACATTCAATAATTCAATATTCAACATTTCAACACCTTTACAATTCAACAACTATGCATCATATTCTTGTTACCGGCGGGGCCGGATTTATTGGATCGCATTTAATTCGTCTTTTGGTGAATAAGTATCCGGATTATCATATTGTTAATCTTGACTTACTGACCTACGCGGGTAATCTGGAAAATCTAACGGACGTCGAAAAAAAGGATAATTATACTTTTGTCAAAGGCGATATTGTAGATGATCAATTCCTCGATGAGTTGTTTAGTAAATACAATTTTGACGGCGTCATTCACCTGGCGGCGGAGTCGCACGTGGATCGCTCGATTGAAGATCCGATGTCTTTTATTAAAACCAATATTATTGGAACCGTCAACTTGCTCAACGCGGCGCGTAAAGCCTGGGGAGATTATAAAGGAAAGCGTTTTTACCACGTTTCAACCGATGAGGTGTACGGAAGTTTGGGCGAAACAGGTTTCTTTACCGAAGAAACTTCTTATGATCCTCGTTCTCCGTATTCGTCTTCCAAGGCAAGTTCGGATCACCTGGTTAGAGCGTATCACCATACTTATGGAATGCCGATTGTGGTAAGTAATTGTAGTAATAATTACGGACCTTATCAGTTTCCGGAAAAGTTATTACCGTTGTTTATTCACAATATTAAAAATAAAAAGACACTACCCGTTTACGGTGACGGAAAATATACTCGTGACTGGTTGTGGGTAGAAGATCATGCAATTGCGATTGATAAAATTTATCATGAAGGTCGCAATGGCGAAACTTATAACATTGGTGGTAACAACGAATGGAAGAATATTGATTTGATTCATGCGCTCTGCGAAATTATGGATGATCTACTGGATCGTGATGAAGGTTCCAGTGCTGGCTTGATCAAGTACGTAACGGATCGTCCAGGACATGATCGCCGCTACGCAATTGATGCCTCCAAGTTGATGAACGAACTGGGCTGGGAGCCAACGATTAAGTCTACCGAAGGTCTCCGTAAAACGGCCGAATGGTATTTGAATAATAGCGAATGGCTGGATAATGTTACCAGCGGTGCTTACAAAAAATATTATGTGAAGCAGTATGGTAGTGAGGTGTAGGTCGCTTTAACTTGATTATAAAATATAAAAGAAACCGGTTCGTGAGGACTGGTTTTTCCTAGTACTTCTATATTTGTATTATGCTTTTCGTTTACACGACTGAGGGCATTATTAATTATTAATTTAAGAATTATTAATTAATAAACTACCTTTAGCAAAAAAACATGCTACAGTTTCTTTCCTTTCTTCTTTTTACCGGGTTTGTGGCCGCCTACGCTACCTGGAATCTTCGTAAAGATCAATTGAATAGTAAAGACGGTTATTTTTTGGGAGGACGAAGTCTGACTGGATTTGTGATTGCGGGATCGATGCTATTGACCAATATTTCGACGGAGCATCTGGTAGGAATGAATGGCTCAGCTTATAAAAATGGAGCGATTATTATTGCCTGGGAAGTTACTTCTGCCTTGGCGTTGATCGCGGCGGCTATCTATTTTATTCCAAAGTATTTGAGTATGGGGTTGACGACTATTCCGGAGTTTTTGGAAAAAAGATTTGATCGATTTACGCGGACGGCGATTGCTTTTTTGTTGATTGTTTCGTTTGTCAGTACCTTGTTGCCCATCGTGTTGTACACGGGAGCATTAAATATTGAGAGTCTGTTTGGAATTTCGGAGATACTCGGGGTGAGTAGAGATCAGGGGTTGTTTATTACCATTTTGTTAGTCGGAATTTTGGGAAGTATCTACGCCATTTTTGGTGGATTAAAAATGATTGCGCATACGGATACGATCAATGGGTTTGGGTTGTTAGCAGCCGGACTGGCCGTTCCATTTTTTGCGTTGTGGGATATTGGAGATGGAAGTATGACGGAAGGAATTCGTTTGTTGATGGAGAAAGTACCCGAAAAATTTGCGGTGATTAGTAATGAGCCATCGGTGGGTCCGGGATCCAGAGATTCGATCCTGCCATTTTCGGTTTTGTTTACAGGACTGATGATTAACCAACTGTATTTTTGGACGATGCACCAGTCGATTATCCAGCGTGCATTGGGGGCGGTGAGTCTCAAAGAAGCACAGAAAGGATTACTTTTTACGGGGGTATTAAAAATCCTGATTCCTTTGGTAATTGTGTTGCCCGGAATTATCGGGTTTTATTATTTTGAGAATGCTTATTACGACGAGCCCGATTTAATTTATCCGATGTTGATTAAAAAGGTGTTGCCAGTCTGGATGACGGGATTTTTTGTAGCGGTAGTGGTGGGTGCGGTTTTGAGTACGTTTAACTCGGCGTTAAATAGTGCAGCAACAGTTTTTAGTCTGGATATTTATCAACAATATTTTAGTCCGGAGGCCAGTGAAAAAAAGCTGGTTCGAATAGGAAAAACGGTATCTGCTATTCTGGCGATCTTTGCCATTGGGATCGCTCCTTTCGTTGCTAATGCGCCCGATGGACTCTATCAATTATTACAACAACTCAACGGCATCTTTTTCATTCCGATGGCATCGGTCATTATCGCTGGACTTTTCCTTCCACAAATATCTGCGGCGGGCGCAAAGGCGGGATTAGCATTTGGCTTGTTGTTTTATATCATTTTAAATTTGATTATTCAGGTGGAGATGCACTTTGTTCACCTTTGGGGCATTGAATTTTTGTTGAATATTTTAGTGATGTGGCTGGTGTCGAAGCAGTGTCCAGTCAAGGAACGATTTACAATCCGGGATGTGGGCGCGGTGGAGATGGAGCCGTGGCGGTATACGAAGGTGATGAGTATTGGGTTGGTGGTGGTGACGGTTTTGATATATGTGGTGCTGGGTGGACAGACAATAGGCTGACGATGGGCTTTCTTCAATTGGTAAGGGGCGGAGGATTGGCGGACAACGGGCTTTTTTCTCTTCTTACGTGTTTGGCTATCAGTAGGCGGACGATGGACGGGCAATTGGCTTTCTTTTAGCGTGTTTAAAAGCGTGCTATTTCCTTTCTTTTGTTGAATGGGGAAATTGATTGTGGAATATCTGGATAGTATAAAATGACTGGCACTTCAATTGAAAAGATGGAACGTCTGCAATCATTTTTCAGAATATATATTTAAAAAAATTAAAAAAGATCCTTCTCTTATTCTTTCTTAAAAAGTAATACTATTATTGTAGAAGTGGAAGATGAAGAAATAGACGATTACTTACCGTTTTGAATTTCATGAAAAAAAGGTTGATTAATAGGTTTTTTTTGATAAGTATATAAAAAACATCGTACCTCCGTATAACACACTACACCCTGCGGGTGGGCCCACCCTCTAAATTTGACCGAAGGTCTAATCATGCCCGTTATGCAACGAGCCAGACCAACACCAAATTCCTGACGCAGTCTATAACTTGTACAGCTCCGCCACCCTAATGCAGGATTGAACCCCACTTTAGTTATGTAAAAAAATATCAAAAAATAAGCGCGCTGTGAATTCACTAAAAATAATTCTAGGATTCTAACCTAGAAAAAAATCCTGCATCTGCCTAAACTACTGTACTAGTCGAGACAACCTAAGCGCAAGATAATAAATTGTTTTCAAAACAAAAAATAAAACACAAATTATTTTAAATTTTAATTTCTCTAAATTGATTTTAATATTTCTAATGCAACGCCGCCCGAATCTCCAGCCCATCGATAATCTCCCCTTCCTTCTCCACCCACCACGCCAAGCGATCATAGACCTGTTTTTCCGGAAAATATTCCAGCGCCATTTTTACAAAAATATGTCCGTGCTTCGCTTCCGAAGCCCAGAGGATTTTATAGAAGCGGTGTAAATCCGGCGTATCCTGTGCTTCCGAAACCATGCGAAAACGTTCCGCACCTCGCGTTTCTACCACGGAAGCCACCAGTAGTCGATCCAAAAAGCGTTCTTCGCGACCAGAGTGACAAAGCTTTAGGAGCTCTTTCAGATACGGATCCGCGCCAATCGAGTGAACCATGGGAACTCCGTGGGTGACCATCAATTCATATACTTGTTGGAAGTGCTCCAATTCTTCGATACCCGTAGCAATCAAATCGGGAATGATGGCCGTACGATCCGGATATTTGGCAACAAAGCTCATGGCCATCGCGCTCGCTTTACGTTCACAATCGAGATGATCCTGCAAAAAAGCGGGAAAATCATTCATCACGGCAGCAATCCATTCGGGCTTACTCGCGACTGCTAAATCAAGATTGAGTTTCATATTTCTGTTGTTTTTGCCAAAGATAAACATTCGCTAATATTTAGGGGCTAAATCTAGGAGTGTTTTACTTGATTCTCTTTCTTTTTTTTATAACTTGTAGACAGAATCAGACACGTTTTTACAAATTACTTACGATACAACTTATTTATCCTCATGAAAATAAAAATACCACTGACCTTTCTTTTGTTGTTTTGTAGTGTCTGCTATTTGCAAATTTTTGCTCAATGTGGCACGGACAGTATCTCCGTCACCATAAATATTCGGACCGATCAGTTTAATGAAGAGACTTCCTGGCAACTGACAGGCCTTACCGATACTTTTGGGTTTGTTGAGGAGGGAGATCTTAAAATGGCGGATTCCCTCTACTCCTGGAATTACTGTGTGCCTGACGAAGATTGTATTTCCTTTACTATTTTTGATGATTTCGGAGACGGGATTTTTTCGCCGGGATTTTATAGTATTGAAGTTGATGGCGAAGAAGTGGCTTTTGGGGCTACTTTTGGTAGTTTTGAATCCACTACGATTGTTTGTGCCCCTGGTCAGAATTGCGATACTGGAATATTGGCTGACCTTGACAGTATCTACATAGCGGAAACAAACAATACTTATTACGCATTTACCGCAGATACTACTGGTAGTTTTTCAATTTCTACTTGTGGCCTTAATGACTGTGACACCAAAATTTGGGTCTACGGAGAATGTCCGGCTGCCTCACCTCCGGATGATAACGAAGGGACTATTTTTTATGATGATAACCAGGGTGGATGTGACTTACAGGCGCAGGTGAATGCTTTATTGATCAAGGGTTCTACGATTTATATTAGAATTGGAAGTACCGACAATGACTGTGCCGAAGGGATTCTTTGGCAGATCACCTACGGCGGACCCGTGATGGGGTGTACTGATCCTACTAGTTGTAATTATAATGCGGTAGCTAATCTGGATGATGGTTCTTGTCTAGCGCAGGACGACCCCGATTGTCCTGATGGACCGGATCTGGAAGTACAGGAAGATGTTATTCGGAACTCTCTCTTTCTCGATCAGGAGTTTGCTGCGGAAGACAATTGTTATATTAACGAAGGATGTCTGCAGGGATATGGGATGCGTGATATTATTCGGTTTACAACTCACTTTAAAAATGTTGGTGAATTCGATTATTATGTAGGTAAGGAATCACTGGACAATGATCAGTTTAGTTTTGATAATTGTCATGGACACTTTCACTACGAAAGTTACGCTGAATATCTCCTGGTGGATACTTCCAGTAATATAATTCCGATTGGTCACAAAGCAGGTTTTTGTGTAATTGATTTAGAATGTAGTGGAGGTGGATCTGCCAAATATGGTTGTGAGAATATGGGGCTTTCGGCGGGCTGTGGGGATATCTATACTTCTGGTCTGGATTGTCAATGGATCGATGTGACGGATGTAGCGGATGGTGCCTATACAATTGTGGTGCGTGTCAACTGGTTAAATCAACCAGATTTTAATGGACAAGTGGAAAAGCGAACTGATAATAACTGGGCAACTGCTTGTATTATCCTGGATCGCTCTTCGGGTGTTTTAGAGATGGAGGTGGAGACGGAATGTGCGCCGTATACGGATTGTATGGGTGTTCCCTTCGGATTGGCGACGGTCGATTGTGAAGGTAATTGTGGGGGCTCCGCTTTGCGTGGTGATCTGGACAATAATGAGGTACAAGAATTAATCGACGCGGAATCGTACGTTGTTCATATACTAGGACATGATATTACCCCAACTCCTTGTAGTGATCTCAATGGCGATGGTCAAATTTCAGTCTATGATGCTGCCTTGATTAACGACTGCATCAACTATATGGAAGGCCACATACATGATGGTGGCGTAGCACACGAACACTGCGATTTTCCGTCGGGTGTTTTGAATCCAAACGATACCGTTACGCTCCGTATTATCGATCATAATCCAGACGAAAATTATCTAGATATTGGCATGGTCAATACAACCAGTAAAGTAGTAGGTTACGAATTTTCCATTAATGGGGTCATGATGAGCCAGGTAGAAAGTTTAACCGATGCAACGACTGAACCTTTTACCGTCCAAGCTAATTTTAGTGGAGAAATAATTGGTCTTTCTTATCCGGATTCTTCGTTACAAAAAACCTTGACACCACAGCCAATTTGTCGAATTTTTTATTCGAGTGTTACCGGTACGGAGATTTGTATCTCCGAAGTTCGGGATATTATAAATAGTGATTATGAACAAACTATTCCAGTGATTGGTGGCGAATGTATTTTGTTAACGAGCACCAAAGAATTTACCAACGATCTGGAAATTCGGGTACAACCCAACCCCTTCGCTTTCCAGACAGACCTGGTTATTCAGTATCCAGATAATATCGAATTTGATCTGAATATTCTGAACCTCAACGGTCGGGTAGTCCAGACTTACGGGAAGGTTCGTCCCGGTACGGTGACCATCCAAAGAGGTGATTTATCCGCCGGTATTTACTTTTTTGAATTGACGAATGGAGCGGCTAGAAAAATGGGACGATTAAGTGTGTTTTGATGGATTGTTGCACTTGTTTTATTGGAGTAAATCTAGAGCTGTTTATGAGCGAAACACACATTTAAATATCCAGAACAGTAGATATCAGTATCATATCTCTTCTTACCTCAAAGAGACGACCGATATCGTTATTCGCTATTTACAATAAGGAATGAGTTAGGAATGAGTTAATAATAAATTTACGTTTTTGGCTTGATCTTTTTGCCGCTAGTTTCGTTAAAAAGCCTCGTGATAGCGCGGCTATGGCAGCCCGACCGTTCCGGT
>Ga0209187_1002697_pt1 | contig 16113 bp, 14 predicted proteins | sample BantaG_FD_187430 | JGI IMG/M metagenome (GOLD analysis project Ga0209187, IMG submission 187430) | Marine algal microbial communities from Bantry Bay, Ireland - BantryBay_4 metaG (SPAdes) (version 2) | ecosystem: Host-associated > Algae > Red algae > Unclassified | place: Bantry Bay, Ireland... | reverse complement strand
CGCAAAGGCTTCAAAGGATGCGAAGCGGGCAAATCTTCCAAAATACCCTGTACGATTTCGATACGTTCCAATTTGCTCACAGCCTCCACATCGCGCAAACCAAAATGTCCTAAGTTGTTCTGAATGACAGTATTACAAAACCCATGAAAAGTAAATATATGCAGCTTATGACTTTCCGGTCCGATAAATTCCAACAGTCGCTCACGCATGGCGTGGGTAGCGGCATCGGTGTAGGTGAGGCACAAAATATTATGCGCCTTCGTATCTGTCCGACGTAGTATCTGCCCGATACGTGCGCTGAGGATGTGCGTCTTGCCCGTGCCGGGTCCCGCCACCACGAGTACGGGTCCTTCGATGGCTTCTACCGCCTCGCGTTGGGCAGTATTCAAGCCGCTGAGGATGTGGGCAAAGCGGGCTTCGTAGTCTTGGCGGGTGGCTTTTTTCATAGTTTGGTGCGTGGATTTTTAAGAGGGTAAAGGTAGGGAATTTTTGTGGATGAATTATTGAAAAATGAGGGTTACGACACATTACTTTCTTTTGGATAAACGATTAATATTTTGTATATTGGCAATTAATATAATGTTGAGAGAACAACTTTTTTAAGTTTTTCTTTAGCGATAATTGTATTAATATTATTTATTTTAATAAAAAACAGTGCGAATGGAAAAACATCAGTTAAATCTTTATCCGATTGATTATCCTTTTGAGACACTTGTCGCAAGGGCTAAATCAGACCCTATAAAATTAATTTTAAATCCGGATTTTCAACGAAAATACAAGTGGGATAAAGACGGAAATGAACGTGCAAGTAGATTTATTGAATCCTGTTTGATGAGGATTCCACTTCCTGCGTGTTATTTTGCCGAAACCCAAGAAAGTAATCACGAGGTTATCGACGGAGTTCAGAGAATAACAACGATAAAAAGGTTTTTCGATGATGAATTTCCATTAGAAGGATTAACAATTTATGAAGAACTCAATGGTAAAAAATTTTCGGAACTTGGGGATTTAAAAGGAGAATTAGAAAGCACCACTATAAGGTGTATCGTTTTGAGAAAAGAAAACCCGAAAGGCTTAATACACGAAATCTTTGCCCGTTTAAATCAAGGGGCAGTAGAATTAAGCGACCAAGAAATCAGACATGCCATATATCCCGGAGTTCTTGATAATTTATTAATTGAACTCGGTAATAATGAATTCATTGCTAGCTTTAGAAATAGTAAATCTAAAGAAGATAGAAGTAATGAAGAACTTGTTCTACGGTATTTTGCCATGAAAGATAATTTAGAAAATTATGATAGTAATCTCTCAAGTCGGTTGGATAAATACATGGCTACTAATCAAAATATCTCAATTGAAGAGGCAGAGGAAATGAAGACAGAATTTTTAGAAACATTGAACAAATGTTTGAATACTTTTGAAAAACCATTTGTGGATATGAATCAGGAAAATCCGAGGCAGGGTCTTGCGTATTATGACTTAGTTGTGTGGAGTTTCAGTTCGCTTCCTTCTGATTTTATATCATCCAACAAGGAAGTATTGAATAGAAAGTTTAAAGAGCTATGTGCGATGCCCGAATTCAAAAAAACAATGGCAGGAGGACTTCAACGAAAATCATCCATAATGACCAGAAGAAATCTTTGGACACAAAAAATTGCTGAAATAGATGGAAATAACCAAAGCCTTTGAAAATTTTGAGGATAAACTCAATGACTTGGAAATTACAATCAAAGAATGTGAAACCATATTAGTCTCGGAAAATCCCGTAGATTTTGTTTATAATCATGCCAACTTTCTGACTAAATCTTTCTTGATTAGTCTATGTGGCTATTTAGAAACATATCTCAAAGATGCGCTTGAAATACTCTTACTGGGTTATGGCGATATCATCACAAATAGTAAGATTCCTCAAAATTTGGTCCGCTGGAGTCTTGAGAAAAAGCCAAAAACCTCAACTAAAGTATCTTCACTACTTGAAAAAAAGCATTGTACTTTCGATAACTTGTCTATAAAACTGAAAAAGGAAGACCTAGATACTTTCATTTCCGGTCATCCATACAGGACAGAGAAACTCCTTGAAATGTTCGGAATTAATTTAAAAAAATGTGAGTATTTTGAATTAAATAAAGACTTGGTCAGGACAATAGTTGACAAGAGAAATAATGTACTTCATCATAATGATGATGCTTCAGATTTATCAAATTTAGACGTACTGACCCAGCTAAGAGAAATAAAAGCATACGCATTAGAAATTGATAAAATTGTCGAGAAGAAAGTTATTAACCGTCAACAAAGTATCGTTATTAAATCATCTTAAATATGCATTGTGAGAAGTATAGAAGCCTTAGCGAATGACATGAGCTTCACCACCGAATCACAGCTCATCCGTTGTATGTGAGGTAAAGATACAGGTAATTTCGATTTTGTTAAATTAAGTTTTTTTTGTAAATTGAGTTATCAAATTCTACTCTACCCTACTAAAATTCAGGTAGGGGTAAATTATTTGGGTTGAGTTGTATCCATCGGAGGAATTTGACGATAGTAGGTGTTGTTTGAACGTAAGGGAAGACGAAAAAAATAATCTACCCGTCTGAATTGTTCTTTTTCTTATATGTTTCACTTAGTGAAAGAAAATAAATAACTTGCCCCATTATGCTTGTTCTTTTCCCTTCTAAAAAACACAAAAAATAGTTCCGTAGCTATGGCTATGCAACGATTTTTTGAATTCTTTAGAAGAAAAAATTACGGCGCATTATGGAACAATTTATTTAATTTCTTTCACTTACGTAGCTCGGCTATGCGCATCAAATTTAGCCAAACATATAAAAAAAATAACTTCTTCATTTGGGGTAGATTATTTTCTTCCTCTTCCCTTAGTGAAAGAAATATGAGAAAATTGAATCGCATACCACGCATTTTGAAAATCAATGAAACACAAGGCTTCAAAATATTTTGTGCTTTCAATAACGGCGAACATCGCATTATTGATTTTGATGATTTATTTGAGCATTGGAAAACCTAAAGCCATTCGTTTCAGAAAGGCTTGCTTGACCCTAAAATTTTTAGCAAAGTACAACTCCACGAAGGTACACTGCGCTGGTCGGATTTAACTCAAAAAATTAAACTATCCAACGGGATGAAATTTGACGTACCCTTAGAATTTGACCCTATTGTGCTTTATGAGGTGAGCCTGCCGGATATTCATCGCAATGAACGCCTCAAAATCGGAGGGCTAATCAAAGCGACCAGAAAAAAACTTGGATTGACCCAATCTGAACTTGCACAAAAAAGTGGTACAACCAAAAACTATATTTCGAGAATCGAAAACGACAAATCTGATATCGAACTCAATACGCTTCGAAAAATCATCGAAATTGGATTTGACAAGCAAATGGAAATCAATATTTTATGATAAGTGACTAAGCATAAATAATCGACAGCATAATACATGTCTTTTTCCGTTATACTTCATCTATTTTTCATCATGTAGCTCGCTATACTCCTCAAAATGAGCTTCGTCTAACGAAAAAATACATCGTCTTAATGATGTCGATTATTTACACTTAGCCACTTAAAAATAACCTCACATCTCAAATTATGGAAATAGGCATTATAGGCGCGGGTATTGCGGGTATTGCGGCTTCGATACGCTTGGCGGCGGCGGGGCATGAGGTCACTGTGTTTGAAGCCAACGAGTACGTGGGCGGCAAGCTCTCCGAAGTACGAATGCAAGGCTACCGCTTTGATGCGGGTCCTTCTTTGTTTACGATGCCGCATTTTGTGGAAGAATTATTTGAAGTGGCGGGGCAGTCGATGGAAGGGAAGTTTGCTTATGAACGATTGCCGATAGTTTGCAAATATTTTTGGGAAGATGGCGTGCAACTCAATGCCCACGCCGATGTATTCAAATTTGCAGCAGAGGTACACGAAAAACTGGGCGTAAAGGAAAAAACCATCATCCGTGCCTATGCCGACAGTCGGTATAAATATCGTGCTACGGCGTCTACATTTCTCCATAAATCACTACACAAACGCAGTACGTGGCTCACGCGAGATGTTTTGAAGGCACTGTTTAAAATTCCGCGCCTCGATATTTTTCGCACCATGAACTCCGTCAACAAGAGCCGCTTGAAAGACCCGCACCTCGTCCAGCTTTTCAATCGCTATGCCACCTACAACGGGTCGAGTCCGTACAAAGCACCGGGTTTGCTCAATATCATTCCGCATTTTGAGCATGGTATTGGTGCATTTTATCCGAAGGGCGGCATGATTGAGATTACGAAAAGCCTGTTTGGTTTGGCGAAAAGTATGGGCGTACATTTTCAATTGAAGACGAAAATAGACGAAATCATAGTCAGCAAAAAAAAAGCTACTGGCGTAAAAGTCGGCGAATGGCAACATAATTTTGACCGCATCGTCTGCAATATGGACGTGTTTCACGCTTACAAAAAATTGCTACCCAAGGAGAAAGCCCCCGAACGTACTTTGCGCCAAACGAAGTCCACTTCTGCATTGATTTTTTATTGGGGAATGACCGAAAAATTTCCGGAACTGGATGTCCACAATATTTTTTTTAGCGATAATTATGAGTTGGAATTTGAACACCTGACCGAGCGAAAAACCGTCTACGACGATCCAACAGTGTACATCAATATCACCCAAAAATACGAGTCAGGAGATGCGCCCGAAGGTGGCGAAAATTGGTTTGCGATGATCAATACGCCGCATAATGTCGGGCAGGATTGGGACGACATCATCAAGGAGGCACGGGAAAATATTATTGAGAAAGTGAGTCGGATTTTGGGGCGTGATATTCGCCCGCTAATTGTTTGCGAACACATCCTCGACCCGCGATTGATTGAGGAAAAAACTTCTTCGCATTTGGGCGCATTATACGGCACGAGTTCGGACAATCGTATGGCAGCTTTTCTGCGACATCCTAATTTTTCACGACAAATTAAAGGTCTGTATTTTGTAGGCGGTAGCGTGCATCCGGGTGGCGGTATTCCGCTTTGTTTGCTCTCGGCTAAGATTGCGGTGGAGTTGATTGGACAGGAAGGGGAACAGTAGATGGTTTTAATTTGAAACAATTAGGTGTAAAGTAGCTTAGGAACAGGGTTTCAATAAATAGTTTGTCATGTAAAGAAAATCGCATTTTCTCTACATGAGACATGAACTTTGCAAAGGAAGTCGAAACTAATGTAGGTATGGCGCATGGGGAGAAATAATGATTTCGTGCGCAAACTTCGGATTTTCAGTACATTCCGAGTATTTTTTCCAAAATATTCAAAACTATCGTTTTGTTTAACTTGCTTTGAGTTCCTATTAATCTTACTTTGATTTATGTTTCGTAACTATAGATTGAGTAATTTTAATGGCTTTTTTATATCGGGTACGCAAAACGTTACAATCAGCTTTTCCTAAACATATAGGTTATTTACTTATTTATTTATTTACTCATTATACCCATGACTATACCAGCCAATACCGTCAAAGAGTACCTCGAAAAAGTACCGGAAGAACGTCAGGAGTTTTTCAATAAATTGCGGGAAACTATCGTAGCAAATCTACCCGAAGGTTTTGAGGAAACGCTGCAATATGGAATGATAGGTTATGTCGTGCCGCTTTCGCGCTATCCTGATGGTTATCATTGCAAACCAGCTGAGCCACTGCCTTTCACACATATCGCTTCACAGAAGAATTTTATCGCGCTTTATCACAGCGGTATTTATGGAAATCCTGAAATCCATGATTGGTGGGTGGCAGAATATCCAAAGCATTGCAAGCGTAAACTCGATATGGGAAAAAGCTGCGTCCGCTTCAAAAAACCTGAGGAAATTCCTTACGAACTTATCGCAGCATTGATGCAGAAAATAACAGTGCAGGATTGGATAGATTTATACGAAAAGAACGTGAAAAAGTAGAGACGCGATTCAAAAAGTAGAGACGCGATTAATCACGTCTCTACGTTGAAATTACTTTTTTCGTCGATTGCCGCGATTTCTGCGGCGGTTATTATTCGGATTTTGTACGGGCTTGTCACCGCCCTGCGAATTATAGGGTTTTGATGGCGGTTTTTGCGATGAATTTGGCTTGTTATCCGTTTTTTGTGATGAATTAGTGTTTGGCTTATTGCCGTCTTTTTGCGGTGTTTTTGGTTTATCCCAACTTGTTGGTGTATTCGGCTTATTATTCGAGTTTCGTGATGAATTAGTCCTTGGTTTATCCCAACTTTTTGGTGTATTTGGCTTATTGTCTGAGTTTCGTGATGAATTAGCCTTTGGTTTATCCCAGCTTTTTGGTGTATTTGGCTTATTTTCTGAGTTTCGTGATGAATTAACCTTTGGTTTATTGCCGTCTTTTTGTGACGAATTGGAATTTGGTCTTCGGTTACTTCTTTGTGACGAACTGGGCTTGCTATATGTTTTTTTCGACGAACCGGGCTTGCTACCTGTCCTTTTCGATGAACCGGATGAAGGTTTTTTATCATCACCGGATCTACCGCCGCGACTTCTACCGGAATTGCTGCCTGATCTATCGCTCGAACTATTGCCACTGCCGCCACGTCTTCTACTGCTACCGCCGCGTCTTCGTTTTTTTCTTTCTTCTGGCGGAAGCTCGATTTGTCCCGTGACATCCACAAAGCCTGTCTCATCTTCTGCGTCGGCAAGAGCGAGTTCTACTTTATTATAGTCAATCAATTCAGCTGGCTTTTTGCCCTTTTTATTCATTTTCTGAATTTCCTTAACACGCTCTTTATCGAGTTGGTGAACTTTGGAAAACGGCTGATTGCGATAAGCGTAATACATCGCGCCTTTGAAGATGTCTGTTTTGACCAAATACGCCACACCAACCTCAGTTTCAACGCGGTCTGCACGTTTTGGGAAATCTTTTAACGCATCGAGATAAGTATCCAATTCGTAATTGAGGCAGCATTTTAGGCGACCACATTGACCGGAGAGTTTGGATTGATTGATGGCAATATTTTGATACCGCGCTGCTGCCGTAGACACCGAACGGAAACCACTTAACCAAGTCGAACAGCACAACTCACGCCCACACGAACCGATACCACCGATACGGGCTGATTCTTGTCGCGCACCGATTTGGCGCATTTCGATTTTTACCTTAAATTCCTTGGCATAAAATCGAATCAACTCACGAAAATCTACCCGTCCGTCAGCGGTATAATATATTGTTACTTTGCGTTTATCTCCTTGGTACTCAACGTCTCCAACTTTCATATTGAGCTTCAACTCCCGTGCGATCACGCGAGCTGTTATCATCGTATCGCGCTCTGCGTCGCGGGCTTCTTGCAATTTTTCGAGGTCGCGCTCATTCGCTGTACGGACGACGCTTTGGAAGAAATTATCCTCACGTACTCGCTTCTTTTTCATCTGCAATTTCACCAATTCGCCGCTCAACGACACACGCCCCACGTCGAATCCGCCGCTTTTGGCTTCTACTACGACCATATCGCCCGTAATCACACGGATGTAAGGCGGGTTGTAGTAAAATCCTTTTCGCGCACCATTTTTAAAGCTGACTTCAATCACATTGAAATCGTATGTATCAGGCATATCAACGTTCGATAGCCAATCGTATGTATTGAGTCGGTTGCATCCGCCCGAAGCGCAATGACCGTTACTTTTACAACCTCCCGGAGAGGTGCCACAACTTGAACATCCCATGTTTTTATAAATTGCATAACGCAGAGATGCTTGTCTGTTCTAAAATAAAACAAAACAGACAGCAATGTCTGTGTTACGATTTCTTGCGTAATATTTTGTGCAACTGAATGGAAGCATCGAGAAAAAGTGCTTTTGGATTCGCATTTCTTTCGATATAATAATAGCTATCATTCAGCAATTTAGTTATTTTTTCTATTTGGTCAAATTCGATGACCTTTGTCATTTTTTGAGCGGTCGTTAGTTCGTCTCCTTGAAGTCGGACTTGGGCATTTGGGGTCATTTTCACTATCATAAATTCGCGCATAAAATAGAGCGCGTAATTGAGGAGCTGTTTTTGATTTTCACGTCCCAATTTGGAAAATATATCGACCCAATTGACCATTTCTATACCATTTCCTTTATAGCCTACGCGAAACCATTTGAGGAATAGGGTCGCGTGGTCGTTGGTTTCGTGATTGAGTTGTTTTAGGGCTTCGTTATAATTTCCATCCGAAAGAAAAGCAATGCGTTTTGCCTCTTCTTCGGGTATGCCTTTGGCAACCAAACCGCCGATGATGTCTTCATCGCGGAGTTTGTTGATTTTTGTGATTTGGCAACGCGAAAGTATCGTATTGAGTATCAATTCTTGATTTTCCGCGACCAGTATAAAAAGCGTTTTCGGAGGTGGTTCTTCGATGAGTTTGAGGAGTCGATTGCCTTCTTTGGCGAGGTATTCGGGTAGCCATATAATGAGGACTTTGTAAGGAGCTTCGTAATTTTTGAAGCTCATTTTTCTGACTATATCTACGCATTCATCGCGTGTAATGTTGCCTTGTTTGTTGTCGGCACCGAGTATTTGTAGCCATTGATTGACATCCATATAAGGATTGGTGGCGAGTGCTTCGCGCCATTCTTTGAGGAAGTGCGTACTGATGACTTTGGAGCCGACTGTCGGGTAGCTGTAATGCAAATCCGGATGTACGCCTTTGTGTATACGTATGCAGTTGCGGCAGGTACCACAGGCGTCATCTTCAGTCGGATTTTCGCAGTTGACATATTGAGCAAAAGCTATCGCCAAAGGCAAGCCCCCACATCCACGCGGACCGAGAAAGATAGCCGCATGAGGCATCCTTTCCGAGCGCACGGCTTGGATGAGTTGTTGCTTGGTGGTAGCTTGACCGATGATGTCTTTGAAACGCATTGATGAATGAGTGAATTTTGAATGAATGAATGTTGAGTCTACATTAAATACAAGAAAATACAATTTTAGCGAAATTTAATTTTGTATTTTATCATAAATAATTTCATTAAAATATTTATATTTAAAATAAATTGAATTTATAATTCTAAAAATGAATTAATTAAAAATTGATAAGTGAAAGAAATTAAATAAGATGTCCCATAATGCGAAGTATTTTCTTCGTCTAAGGATTTTTTGAAAGCCGCACATAGCCTTAGCACAGCCTGTCCCGAACCCCGATTCGGGATAAGGATTTCAAAGGATTCTTAGACGGAAAAAAGACGAGTATAATGGCACATGTTATTTAATTTCTTTCACTAAGCATTGCTTATACGACAGGAATGACGTTTTGTTTGAGTTAAAAAACAGATAGAGGAGGATATTTTGCGAAGCAAAATAAAAAACGAATCACTATTTATCAATCACTAATCACGAGATTTAACCCGTAATGGCGTTGATAATTTCTTCACTACAAGGGTCGATTGCCGATACAAACATATTGGTGAGTTCTCCTTGTGTGTTGATGAGGTATTTCTGGAAATTCCATTGTACCTCAGAGTCCATTTTACCATTTTTCGACTGTTGGGTGAGCCATTGGTAAAGGGGATGTATGTTGTCTCCTTTGACGGAGATTTTTGTAGTGATTGGGAAAGTGACACCGTAATTTAGGGAGCAAAATGTATTGATTTCGTTATTGGTGCCGGGTTCTTGATTACCAAAGTTATTGGCAGGGCAGCCGATGATAACGAGGATGTCCTTAAATGTGGTGTAAAGTTCCTGCAATTGGGCGTATTGTGGCGTATATCCGCATTGGGATGCCACATTGACCAACAGGATATATTTGCCTTTGAAATCTTCAAATTTGATTTCTTTTCCTGCTATTCCATCTATTTTAAAACTATATATTGAAGCCATTACTGACGTGTTGTGCTACAAATGTACTGTTTTTTGACAGAAAAAGATATAGAAGTTTAAGTTTATCCCGATAGTTGTCGGAAAAGTTTAAGTTTGAAATTTCATTTTCAACTAATAATCAGTTGTTTATGTAGCTTTAAAATAAATCTAAACAAAAACTTACGTCAATTTCCAATGTTGAGTGAAACGAAATCCCGAAGCTATTTCGAGGAAGGAACTATTGTCATATTAAGGGAAGACGAAAAAAATAATCTACCCGTCTGAATTGTTCTTTTTCTTCCCTAACGCATTTCAGCATTATTACAAATTCATTCATTCATTAAAAACTTATTCTTCGATTTTTGGTGTTTCTTTCGGCTTATCTGCTTCTTTTATGCCTTGCTTGATTTCGTCTTCTACCTGTGCTTTTGCGGCATTAAATTCGCGGATACCTTTACCCAAGCCACGCATGAGTTCAGGAATTTTTTTGCCACCAAAAAGCAATAAAATAACACCAAAAATTACGGCTAACTCCATGCCGCCAAAGCCTATGAGATATATCGCGTTCATAACCTGATTAAATTTAAGTTTAAGTTTAAACAAAAACCACTATGTGTGTTTACATTACTCTTTATAAAAAGTGTAATCACAATTTGACAATTGCAATTTATATTTTATTTAGTAAATTTCAAAAAAAAGAGTGAAAGTGAAAGATGATGTTTACGTCTAAATAGTTAAATAATAGCATTTTACGCTATCTTCACTTTAAACTTAACCTCAATCTTAAACTTAAACTTCTCCCCGGTTGCTACTAAAACTCCATTCGGGGCGGTTTTGTTGCCACGCCCATGCGGTACGCATAATATCTTCGATACTGCCCTTGGGTTCCCAGTCCAATGTTTTGGCGGCATATTCGTAATTAGAATATATCGCTTCTATGTCGCCGGGTCTGCGGTCAGCGAGTTCGTAATTGAGCTTCATGCCCGTTACTTTCTCGAATGCTTTGATGGCTTCGAGTACCGTCGCGCCTTCGCCTATGCCTACGTTGAAGATTTCGTAATTGGATGTATTCTTTTGATTTTGAAGGTATTGTAAAGATTTGGTGTGGGCATTCGCCAAATCCATAATATAAATATAATCACGGACACAACTACCGTCGCGGGTATTATAATCCGTCCCAAAAACCATCATTTTATCGCGTTTGCCGGAGGCAGTATCGGTGATGACGGGAACAAGATTGCTCGGTTTGTCAAAAGAGGCTTCGCCCAAAAGTGCGCTCGGATGCGCCCCCGCAGGGTTGAAATAACGCAAGGCAATAAAACTCGAATCGGGGCTTACTTTGGCAAAATTTTGTATGATGCCTTCGCCGATTTGCTTGGTGTGTGCGTAGGGCGATTCAGCTTCTTTGGTCGGTGTAGATTCGGTGACGGGCAGTTCATCCGCATTGCCATAAACAGAACAAGATGAAGAGAAAATAAAATGTTTTACCCCAAATTCCTCAATACACGTAAGTATATTTGCGAGGCTATTCAAGTTGTTTTGATAGTATAAAATCGGTTTTTCGACAGATTCACCGACCGCTTTATACGCCGCAAAATGAATGATACCGCTAATGTCCGTATTTTCTTCAAACACTTTTCGCGTAGCGTCCAAATCACACAAATCGACCTGATAATGAGGAACTTCCGTGCCTGTAATTTCCTTTACGGCATTCAGAGACTCCGAATTTGAACGTTCGTTGCTATCGGCACATACAACTTCAAACCCATTTTCAATTAAATCAACTATCGTATGGCTGCCTATAAATCCGCAACCACCTGTCACTAATATTTTCTTCATGATGATTAATGATTAATGTTAAGGAACAGGGTTTCAATAAGGGAAGAGGAAGAAAATAATCTACCCCAAATGAAGCCGTTATTTTTTTTATATGTTTGGCTAAGTGAAAGAAATTAAATAAATTGTTCCATAATGCGCCGTAATTTTTTCTTCTAAAGAATTCAAAAAATCGTTGCATAGCCATAGCTACGGAACTATTTTTTGTGTTTTTTAGAAGGGAAAAGAACAAGCATAATGGGGCAAGTTATTTATTTTCTTTCACTAAATTTGACGCGCATAGCCGAGCTACGCAAGGAGAATTTAGTGAAACATATAAGAAAAAGAACAGTTCAGACGGGTAGATTATTTTTTTCGTATTCCCTAAATGCAGATTTTGACTTTTTCTTTTTCCCTTTTTCTGCGTTATGAAAATCCTTGCGTAGCTTGGCTATGCGCGGTTTTCATGCCTTGAAAAAGAAAAAAATAAAGTCGTCAAGAACCTGCATTTATTAAAACCCTATTCCTAATGATTAATGACTAATTATATAATAAATTATTTTCGCGTAGCGAAAATCAAAATATTAATCGTTAATCATTAACCATTAAAGACTCCAATATATCATTTCGTCCGTATTGATTCTTTTGTAATACATAGATTTTATATCTACGAGAATCGGCGGGTCGGTCATGATAGATTTAAAATAATCGGCATCCAATTTAAGGTATTCTTCATGGTTGACAGCTGCGATGATTGCGTCGTAATCTTTACCAATTTCAGCCACCAAATTCAAACCATATTCATGGTTGACTTCGTCGGTATTGGCGTGTGGGTCGTGTATTTCTACCGTGACAGAAAATTGCGCCAGCTCATGTACCAAATCCGCTACTTTGGAGTTGCGAATGTCGCTCACATTTTCTTTGAAGGTGATACCCATGACCAAAACCTTTGTGTCTTTCGGGTCTTTGCCCTCCTTTATCATATGTTGCACCGTCTTGCTTGCCACAAAATTGGGCATGCTATCATTGATGCGTCTACCGCTAAGAATAACTTGTGGGTCGTAGCCGAGTTGTTTTGATTTATAGGTCAAATAATACGGATCGACACCGATGCAGTGACCACCAACGAGTCCGGGACGGTATTTGATGAAATTCCATTTTGTACCCGCTGCATTGATGACATCGTGGGTGTTGATGCCCATTTTACTAAAAATAATTGCCAACTCATTTACGAAAGAAATATTGAGGTCGCGCTGCGTATTTTCAATGACTTTTGCGGCTTCGGCTACCTTTATCGTTTCGGCACGATAGACGCCCGGAATGATAATTTTTTCGTAGACCTTCGCTATTTCATCCAAAGATTCTTCATCACAACCCGATACGATTTTGATGATATTGGCAATCGTATTTTTCTTATCCCCTGGATTGATACGTTCTGGTGAGTAGCCTACTTTGAAATCTTCTCCCACCTTCAAACCCGACAATTCTTCCAAAATCGGCACACAGTCTTCCTCTGTACAGCCCGGATAGACAGTAGATTCGTAAATCACGTAGTCCCCTTTTTTCAAGACCTTCCCAAGTGCCTTCGATGCACCCAACACGGGATTGAGGTTCGGAACCTTATGCCCGTCCACAGGCGTAGGCACTGCCACTACGAAAAAATGCGCCGACCGTAAATCTTCAGGATCTGCGGTAAACGTGATGTCTTTCTTATCAAAAGCAGAGGCTTCCAACTCCTTCGACGGGTCAATATTATTTCTCATCATCTCCACTCTATCTTCCTTGATATCGTAGCCGATGACTTTAAAATGTTTTCCAAATTCGAGTGCAATCGGTAAGCCAACATAGCCCAAACCAACTACGGCAATCGTTTTTTTCTTGTCAAGTAAGTCTTGATACATATTTTTTATGCTTTACTGTTTTATTGCTTTACTGTCGTATTGTTTTATTGCTGAATTACCTGAGTATAATATTTTGCGAAGCAAAACATCATACATCAATACAGCAGTACATCAATAAAATCAAGCCGCGAATTTACGAATACTTATAATTTTCTGTATACGCTTTGATGGTTTAATTTTGAGCGAGTTATCCTTCTAAAATAGAATTATAAACTGCTTTTATGCGTTCGGCTTGCACTTGCAAGGCGTATTTCTCCTTTGCGTCCTTGCTGATTTTGCTTCGGTCAAATTCGTCTTTTTTAAACAATTCGAGTATAGATGCTTTGAGTGCCAAAGGTTCTATTTTGGGGCATAAAATACCATTTTTTTTATGTTCTATTTGCTCGTTTACCCCACCGATGTCAAAGCCAATCACGGGCGTACCACAAGCGAGGGATTCTAAGACGGTATTCGGAAAATTATCTTCCGTAGAAGGCACAACAAACACATCTGCTGCCGAATAAATCAGACTCATTTCCGATTCGCTTTTTACCTCACCAAAATAGCGATGTGGTGGTATTTTTTCCGGTACATCCCATTGGCGTCCAACCACAACAAGCAAGAGGTTATTGACATAAAGCGTCCTTACTGCTTCCAATAAAATGTCGATACCTTTTCGTTTTACCGAGACACTATCCGCTACAAAAAGTACGATGCGGCTATCTTGCGGCAAGCGCAATTTTTGACGAGCATCTTCTTTATTCATTAGCGTAAAAACTTCTGTATCAAGCCCGTAAGGGATTCGTTGTATCGCAAAATTGTTCGCCAAGTCACTTGCTGCCACTTTTTCTTTCATCCATTGAGACGGCGAAATGATAGTTATGGATTGGTTTTCGTAGCACTGTTTTTTAATTTCTGCTTGTTGTCTGTTGAGTTTTTCGTAAGCCTCAAAAGGAAAGTTTTTTTCGAAGGCATAGCCGCCCGTAAATGGCGTCATGTCATGTGTCGTCCATACGATAGGTTTTTTATTTTTTTTGAAAAAAGAAGGATAATCCAAAAAATCGTTGACCCAATGTAGGTGTATAATGTCCGCCTCCTTGTATAATGGATTTGCGGTGATATTGAAGGGCGAATTGACCAGAAAAAAACCGTCAGAAGCACTTGGGAAGGAAAATAATTTGGTTTGTCTGCGCTTACGCGCCAATTTCGCGGCTATCTTTTTTGTGGCTTTTACCAACGAATTGCTATAAAAATCAACATAAGAATAAACTTCCAGCACCTCGGTTTTCGTCTCATCTAGCGTCAGCAATTTTGACGCCACCCCCTCACGCAACAAGCCCTCATGCAGTCGCAAACAAGCTTTGGCTGCACCGCCTTTGAGTTGAGTATTGATGTGTAATATTTTCATGTTCTTCGTTCTTGGTACTTCGTTCTTTGTTGATGCACTATCGTAGAACATCGAACAAAGGACGAAGTACGCTGGTCACAAATTTACGATAAATTCGTTGATGCAAGGGTGGATTGGCGGCACGATTATAAAAATCCATCATCGCAGTACGCGCCGTTTGGGAAATTTTGAGGGGAATTGGCTCTACAGACACCCCTCGCGCAAGTTCGGGAACTTGGTAAACGGTATTGAATGAGCAATGTTCGCCCGTGCCATCGAAACCTATATTTTGCACAAGCGATTGATGCGGATGCAAACATAATCCGCTACACAAATACACGGAAGTATACCAGAAAATTGCCCAAGTGTCCAACTTTCCACTGATGTTGTCTTTCAATTGGGTGGTAAAATCATAAGCACCATTAATATTGAAATGTTGTGTCGCATTTTTTTGTTCTATTCTTCGGAGCAGATCGGTGGCGTCTGTATTGATGTGCTGCCATGCGCGATGCCACGTTGCCCAGCCCCAACAACTCGTATTTTCATAAAAAAAAGTAGTCGGCAATTCAGTTTTTACAGGATAAAAATAACCTGCAATATGCATGACTTGTTCTTTTTCTTCATAAAAATTCAAGGCATCATTCATATAAGTCAAAAAGCCGGGCGAAGTTACAATATCATCTTCCAAAACTATTGTTCGCCCGTAGCGTTCGGTGATTTCGGTGACGCCTTGCAGAATGGATTTTGCCAAGCCTTTATTCGTTTCATTTTCAATGATTTGTACGGTTTTACACCATTTTTTTTGACGAATAATTTCTCTTACTTTTTTTATGTTGGAATGTTCTTTTTCGTTGGCATTTTCGCGTGCGCCATCGGCATAAATATAGAGCGCAGATTGGTCAGCAAGGACATTTCGACGGAGTGCCTCCAGTGTTTGAAGCGTATGTTTCGGACGATTATAAGCGAATAATATGATGGGTGATGGCGTCATTGGATATGACCTGAAAAGGGGAGTCCCTTGATGTAATTTTCCATAAATATCCAGTCAGGATTGCCTGCTGAATTAGTAGGAAGTTGGATTTTACTTTGTTTCATTCTTTCAGAATGCCATTTTCTACCAAATGAAAATTTAAATTTTTCTTGTCTGATAATTGTGCAGATAAATATGCCAATATAAGGCGTTAGTTCAAATTTTGGATAGAGTATATTTACATCGTCAGAAGCCCA
>Ga0209187_1002695_pt1 | contig 16140 bp, 17 predicted proteins | sample BantaG_FD_187430 | JGI IMG/M metagenome (GOLD analysis project Ga0209187, IMG submission 187430) | Marine algal microbial communities from Bantry Bay, Ireland - BantryBay_4 metaG (SPAdes) (version 2) | ecosystem: Host-associated > Algae > Red algae > Unclassified | place: Bantry Bay, Ireland... | reverse complement strand
ACGGGCGTCGCAGGCGTGGGCGCGGCGCCGCCAGCGGCGACGGAGGAGCGTGGCGGCGGGGCGGCCTGCGCGGGCGCCGCGTCTGGTCGGGCCCACTCGTCGCGCGTTGGCCCCCGGGGGGGGGGTCGCCCCGCTCCGCCACCGTCGCTGGCCTGGGGCCGGCTGGCGGGTGCGCGCCGCGCGGGGGTGCCACCACCCCCACCGCGGTCGCCGCCGAGGGGCGCACGCACACGATGGGTCTGCCAGTCGGGGCGGGGGCGCCGGGTGCCAAGCCGTCCCCGTGCCTCCGCCCCATGCGGGCGCCGGCTGTGGCCGCGTCCCGGCGGCGGGGGGGGGGGGGGGGGGGATGTGGCGCCGCGCTGCCGTCCCGACGACGGGTGCGGGCACAGCGCCAGGGGCGTCGTCGTCGGTGCCTCGGCCGGCGCCGGTGCGAGGCGGCAGCGTCGCGCGATGGAGACGCCTGTGGGGCCGTTGGCGGCGGGGGAACAGGACCGGGAACAGAGTTGTGCCAATGACGTAGCGTTTTACCATTTGCATGAGCGTGGGGATCCATACGCCGGACCCCGAGCCGGCCAAGCCGACAAAGCGAGGGTAAACAGCAATGCAGATAAGCAAAGCGTGGGGACCGAGCGCAATGGGGAAGCGCTCCACGTCCAGCCGGTCTTGTACACGTCCAAATGCGCCACTGTACGTCGCGCGCGGCGCTCGCCTGTGCCGGGCGCGGAGACCGTCGTGGCCGCGGTCGTATACACATTGGGTACTTGCGGGTACATGTGGGTGTAGCCGCACGTCCCGACCGGCAGGAAGAAGTAGAGGCACGTGCCGATGTTCTCGGTCCAGAAGGTCGCGAGGTAACACACCGAGGGGAGAAAAGGGGCCGCGAGAAGCAAAGGACGTTAGGGGGCAAGGAGGAGGAAGAGGCGAGCAGCAAAGCGCGCCCCTCTTAAGCCCTCGACGCCGCCGCCCTCCGTCGGCGCCGCCCCGCCCGTCCGCCCGTCGCTGTTCCCCGCACCGGGGGGGGGACGTCACGCAGCGCGCGCGCTCGGCCGCGTGCGTGTGCGTTGCCCGCTGGTCGGCCCCGAGCCGTTGCGGCGGGGCGAGGGGAGACGGCGCCCCATGGCGTGGCCGCCCTGTAGGCGGCTTTGCGGAGGGCGCGAGGGGGCGGGAGGCTGCTGCTCGAATTGATGAGCGTCTGGATGTTGGCGGGGGGGGTGACGTGGCGCCCGCACGCCCCGGCCACCAAGGCCGCCAGGGGGGGCGCTGCGTCGCCGCCGTCCACAGAGAGCGCGGCGAGCCATGGGTGGCGGGCGCCGGTGGGTGCCGCCAGCGTGGCGCTGCGGCCGCCGCACGCCGCCGGAGTGGAAGCACAGGAGCGGTGCGTCTGCCGCGCCCGCTCCGGAAGCGGCGTTGGCGATGTGGAAGCGTCCATGTGGCCCCCCCCCCCGACCGATGGGAAATCCGTTCCCGTAAGGTTCCGGGGGCAAATCGTTGACAGCCAAAGCAGACCTCGACCAGCGGCGGTGGCCGGCCGCCGTCTAGCTAGGACGGCCACGTGCGGGCTGCGCGCGGCAGCCGCCGCGCTGCCTACCACCCGCGGGGTGCGCACAAAGCAGTTTTTGCGTGGGGAAGCAGAGAAAAGGGAGAGTGGGAAGTGAACAAGAAACAACAAAGAACGCAAATGAGAAAAAGAAGAAAACAAACCAAACATAAAGAAAGCAAACGAGAAAAACGACATGAGCGGCAAGAGGAAAAAAAAACAAAAAAAATGGGAAAAGGACAAGTCAACACGAAACGCGTGGAGCGGCACCCAGCCCACGCGACCAAAAGGTCCCGCACCTCGCCCTGGAGGTCATCGGCAAAGTCACCCATAGCCGCCGCCGCCGCACACACGCGCACGACCATGGCCAGGGCCCCGACCACAAATGCCGCGCACGAGCCCGCCGTCGTGACTGCATTGAAGATCTCGTCACACGTGACAGCCGTGACGACCCCCGTCACCGCGGCGGGGGCACCCGTGTCCATGAACTTGTTGACCGCGTCGGACAGCGCCCGCGCCCTGCCCACCCACGGGCGCATTAAGGACCCCGCGGCACTGTCCACCCCCACCGCAGGCCCCTTCATTGCCCGCTGCCAGACCACTGACAGGGGGGCGGCCCGCATGGCCAGCTGAATCACCCACACGGCAGCGTCGTCCTCGTTCTTCGCTATGAAGGTGACCGCGTCAAAGGCCGGTGGCGACAGAAGCGAGTAGACTTCCACCCAGTTCGACTCCACAGGCATCCCCCTTCGGACCGCCGTCGCCGACCCCGCCCCGCCATCCCCGGCGGGCCCCACCCGGACGTCAAAGATGCGGGTCCCGTCGGGCGCGTCACGGCGCAGCGGCAAAAACCGCCAGCCCCGCCGCTCGCCACCCGATGTCGGGAGCTGGCTCCTGGGCACGGGCACTTCGTCGCCGTCTGACACTGTGCGAAAGTGTGGGCCGCACTGCAGCCAAACGTCAACGGCGGGCTGTGTTTCGACCACCGGTCCCAGCAAAAACTGGCGCACCGCCTTCTTGCGGCTGGGCTTGTGAGGCAGCCGCAGGCGCCCCGCAAACAGGAGCATCAGGGCCAGCCACGCTTCGTTGGCATCGTCGTCCGGGAGGTGGTACTCCCGCCGACTCGGCGACGAACCCGCCGGCAAGCTGACGCTGCTGGTCGGTGCCTTGGACCGCCGAAGCATCGTGCCGGAAAATGAAAAAAACGCGGCAGGTCGGAGTGCGTCCCGTCCAAATGTCACGCCGAGAGGAGAGGAGCACAGGACAGCAGCGGGTCGACAGCAGAGAACAAAGACGACGAGCGCCGCGCTGTGCTGCTTAAGTGGGGTCGGAGCACATTGGCCTTTTTCTCGATGCGGAACACACATTCTTGTGTGTACAGCCGTTCTCCCAAAAATCCCGCACTCCAACTGTTGCAAAAGAGTTCCAAATAGGCCTCTGCGGGGTCGTAGAGGCCGATTTGGAACTCTTTTGCAACAGTTGGAGTGCGGGATTTTTGGGAGAACGGCTGTAGACCCCCCCAAACGTGGTCGTGGGTGCAGGTATTCAACATATTTGGTTGTTAACAAAAGTTGGGGTCACCGTTGATTTGTCCGCTTTACACCAACAGTTGCGTATAATCATGACGAGTACAGATATACGGTGTCCGCATGCCAACGATGAGCCCATCAGAGCGTCTACACCAGTGCAGCCAAAAGCCAAAGCCAACCGTCACGAGTGCCCAACGTGTGGCCCTGTCACTGGCTCTCCAAACGTCGGGCCAAAACTAAACAGGTCACGTCTCAATCTTGGACTCCCCTGGATGCTCACTCTGGGTGGCCCTCTTTTGTGGCGGACCAACAATCCACAGATGCCGTTCAAAGAACCTCAGTGGATGGCCGATCGCCGTATCACTGTTTGCATGCCACGGGTCAGGCATTCCATTGGCGTAGGTTGGCTCAAAGTGGAGCCAGGGGATTGCCAAACGTTTGGGGGCGCATCCAAACAGGCCTGGTTGGAGTGCCGTGCCTCCAAACAGGCCTGTTTGGAGTGGCCCTGCCGTTGAAGATCAAAAACTAGAGCAATCGCGTGTCATGGACACGAGGTCGATTAGACGACAAGAATATGTGAGGATGGTCTATTTTTGGACCGTCACACCCTAGTTTTGGATCGCATCCCAGCCACCAATGCCCGTTTGGCAAAAGCGTGCCACGTTTAGGCGTTTGGGTGTTTGGATCCATTGGTGGAGTCGCTCTCAGCGCTTCACAGCGGAATGAGCAAAAAGGGCGAATGCCACCATAATGCCGAGGTCCCGATGTGGCAGCGTCTGCGGTCTGATGTCATACACTGCGCGGCGTTCTACGCATTCTGTGGAAAAATCTCCTTACAGTAAGCACAGCAGTAGCAGCGGACGAGTGACCCAACTGCTGTAAACGACCACCGCGTGGAAGGCACAGGAGCATCTCCGTACTCCCAGTGACACGCCAGCCAAAAACACATTCCAAATGCAATCCACCAACAGAGAAGCTCGGAAGCCGCGCAGGCAAAAAACAAGTGCCACTGAGCTTACTGGGAATCCCCTCAAGCTGCACCATCGCCCGTACACATGCACGTCCACGCGGAGAACAATGTCAGGCGGTGATGTAACCATGAGCAATGTCTTGCAGCGTGACCCCATCTGTTCATGCCCACAACTCAACCCAGGGCACGTACGTAGCCGCATGATGAAGATCGCCATCATGGTAAGTTTCTTTTCCAGCCAGCGCCACATGAACAACACACCGGGGGAGTCTGGCTAATGCGCAGCGTCGCCCAACGACGTTCACCACCGCTGCCGCTGGCAGGGCAACGGCCATATCCTCGTCCTCCACGGCGAACTGCAGCAAGAACTGGCCCAATTCCCGGAGGCGGGTCGGACATCATGTTTCATGTCAGGTCTCGTCCGCCATGCAAGGCGTTACATGGGTCCCATTGGACCATCAAGGACCGAACGGCGCCAGCCTATTGGCAATCACAGAGGTATCAGCACCGCGTTGCAGGGAGATATTACACATTTGGGCATTGTGCATCGACCCTCGCAGAATGTGCCGAGCTCCAGTCCCGTCGAACGCCCAATGCCGAGTCAAAATGCCGCGGCCGCACACACCAGAATGTGTGTTCTGCATAGGGAAAAAGGCCAATGTGCTCCGACCCCACTTAAGCAGCACAGCGCCGCGTGGGGGCGCCTCCGCGAAAACAGAGCTGCACTACCGCTGGCAGCCACCAGATCCACACTACAGTCAATATCCGGTTATATGCGCTTCAGTTATATGTCACGTGCTATATAACTGGGAGGATCGCGATCGACAACTTCCACAGGAACCATCGACAAATCTCGCGATCGTCTTCTGGAATGCAGCCCAGACAGAAGGAATTGGTGAAGCGTGACTGATTTGTCGCACACTGCACCCATCGATGTGAACATACCGTCATCCGTCCTTCCACCGATGACGCTGACAATCGTCCTGGACCCCACCGTCGCCGACGCCACCGTCATCGACTCCACCGTCTTCTTCCCCACAGCGGTTGTCCAGCCACGTAGGGCCAGACTGAGTTGGACAAGGGCGAGGGAGGCCATGGCACTGAAGGCGACGGGAGTGACGCCTCGTCCAGCCAGGAGAGCGACGACTCGGACAGCGGAAGGAGTGGCGTGTTGGACGATGGAGGATGTGAATGGGTGGACTGCGGGGACAGTGCCGAGTTGGACGGCGAGGGGCTTGATGGCTCGGATGGCGGGGGTCGTAATGGGCCCGACACGGAAGCGAGTGAGGACCCGTCGGACAGCAACGATGAATGATCTTCATAAACCCCTCGTTGTATCCTTCTTACTCTTTTTCTCAGAAAAGAGACTGATCATACGCCTGTCCCGTATGAAGTATGGTGGTTGCCAGCTCGAGGGCTCAGACTTGTGTCGGATCGTGTCGCTGGAGGACGCGCGTGTGGAACTCGAAGTCATATCAAATCCGTGATTGAACGCCCCCTCATGCGAGTGACCAACTGAAATGGTCCTTAAATCCTGCGATCATGAGCCCCAGCAGCCTTTTTCTCGGTCAAAATGGCAGCGATCGGAAGTGAAACGAGAACGCCTCGCAGTGGTGCGCCGTGAGAATGCATTGCTGGCACGGTGGCTACAAAGTGCGCAAGGGTGCCATGTAAGCGGATAGTGACTGTACTCGCCACACGGGATGCGCCCCTCCACCCTGAACTCCTCGCACAAACGCCACCAAAAGGGGCCGCCCACAAGCACGCTGCCGTCGCCGCTGCGCCCCGGCGCGACACGCTTGGCCGACTCAAGCAGCACAGGGAACAGGAGCGCCCGGGCTGTTGATGCCGCCACGACCACCACGCCCGGCCGAGACGCTGCCGCAGCCGCACCAGGCGTGCAGACGCTACACCCGGGAGCGCCCAGCGGCCCTCTGCCGACACGCCAACGACCGTGGGGCACGGGCACGTCCACAAGCAGGACGCCACTAGAGGCGCACGACGCGCCCCGCAGCCGCACCCCAGGGCGCGAGGAGGCGCCCAGCGAGGGCCACACACGCGCAGCAGAAGCGCGGGTCGTTTAAAGCGGTACTGTATCCCCGGCCACTGCCACAAGCTGTGTGCGGCGGGTGGAAGTGCAGAGCGCGGAGGCCGAGGTGCCCCAGCGCTGAGGGACCACAACTCACACCCGCTGTGATTGGCGCAACACTGGCACAGCCGCGACAGACAGCGCTGCAGACTGGCCACCGTCAGTGTGTGCACCGCGACGGGGTCCACTGGCAGCGGCTGGGGCGCACCGCCACGACCGGCCCGGGCCCCTCGCCGCGCAACCGTCCTGAGTCAGGACGGTCAACAACGTGTGCTCCAGAGATTGCCGGGAGGCCACAGCACACAGGGCCACCAACGCCCCGCGACGCATGAGCAGCCACACCACCCGCCGATGCGCTGGCACGGCCAACGGCGGGCCGGTCACCCATCGAATGGCGGCATCATCGTCTCCTTTGACTGTCAGGGCCATTGGCGTCATCCTGGCTCATCTGAGTAGGCATCGCCGATTCCTCAAAACCGCCAGGACGGGTCCATCGTCGCGTAAAGTTACCACTCTGCTTTGGGAGCTAGAGGGCGTGACCCCGCCAAATTAAAACTTCATTGCAGCAGGAGCTCAGGACAAAGTGGGACCATCGCCTCCGGCGTGAGGGGGCATATTCGACCCCCTGTTCTTTGCACGGACCTCACATTCGCATTTTTTAGCCCAGCAGGGAGTGATACTGTTCCAGCATCGCGTCTGGGGGCCATACATGCGCCCAGTGCGACCCCTCTCCGCCTGCCTGCGGGAGCTACGTAGTGCCGCTTGCAGCCACAATTGCGAGCACTTCTAGAATGGGATCGTATCCAAGCAGCCGTGCGGTACGTGACGCAAGCTAGAGAGCTGTTCCCGAGGAGGAATTGTCCTCCTCGTCTTGCTCGGCTTCGGCCCTCCCGGGGGAGGGCGAGTCGTCCGAGGACGACCATGGTGGACCATAGTGGTGCCTCACCGCTGTTACCGGCTGTCCTTGCCGGAGTTCCTCCTCCTTCTGGCGGCGCTCTTCGCACCGCTCCAGGAAGGCCTTCGTTAGCAGAGCCTTTGTCGCCGCGTCGAGGCTGGGGCACTCCCTAAAGAAATGTCCCCGCATGATACATGCGAGGCAATTGTTCGTCCGGGTTCGCCCAAGACGACCCGTGTCCTCCCTGGGAGGACCAGGTGGAGCTCTCCCCACCTCGGTGGAGGTCCGTGGGGAAGGCCCTGATGGAACTTCGCCCATCTTAGTGGGAGCCCATCGGGTCTGACCGGGAGGGACCTCCCTCACCTTAGGTGGGCCCCATCGGTACGGAACCGCTTCACCAGCCTTAGGGGGGCCCCATCGGGAAGGACCCGCCTCCCCCACCTCAGGTGGACCCCATCAGGAAGGGCCCTGAGGGGCTTCCCCCACCTGAGGTGGGGCAGTTACTGCCACAGTTCTATTTTTCCGCGGCCCTGGCCGGGCAGCTCGACATACCCGACGGGCCACGGCCCGTCGGTCTTCCTCGTCCATTCGTTCCTGGTGGCGTCTACGACAGACGTCACCCTTCCGCTGGGCATATTGCACCAGCAGGTCCATCAGCATGTTCGTGGTATTATGTTCGCGCACATCTGCGCGAACCTTCTAGCCAAGTCCCTGCATAGAGCGAATTTTCATTTGTCATTACGTGCGGATATAAACAAACAGGCGATGTAACCCCCGAAGGCGTACGTATGGTGCGTGTCCTAAAAATGAGACATGGAGGGTTTTTCTTCTCTTCTCGGCCCACTGGCCTTCTGCAACGGTCCGATAATGTAATGTGACCCACTCGGTCCCGCTGTGCTTCCAGCACAGCCCCTGACAGTGTTAGCAGAGGCCGCACATCCTGACGTGTCATGGGGGAAAGTGTCATTCATTGCAACTTCGACAGGTGACGATCACGCGGCCCAATCAAATGCACAGATACTACAGCCGGCATGTGCTGACAATTTGTGGACGAAGAAAAGAGCACCACCATACCAATAAAAACGTGAAAAAACCCCCATGTAGCCCCCTGTGAGGAAAACTTGATTTGGGACACCCCTCATCGAAGCTCCAGTTAGCACATGAGCTTTGGCGTTGCTAACCTTTAACCCCAAAAACCTGAAAAAGACTGGCTCCAAGATCGGGGCTACATGAGAGGTCCACAGAACAGGGCCCACAGGCGGGTATTAAGCAGTTGCCAGCCAAGCACGCGTCGGGAGAGTCTCTTTCCATGGAGGCCAGTCGAGACATTTCTCGTACCCCACGCTGCCTGCCCCCGTGCAGTGATGTGTCATTCCTTCAGAAAACGCGCATGTCTCATTTTTGGGACACGCACCATAGTATGCTGATCCCCGAATTTTGTACTGGGGGACAGTGACAGAGACTGACTGTGAATAACAGCACTCTATTGGTCTGAAACGATAGTAAGAAGGCATCGAAGCCAATAGAAAGACCGCATTCGGTGCCAGGACCTTGCATTCAGCAGAGCTCACTGTTGTTGCCGCTTGATCCGATTTTCTTGGCACGGAGCAAGCCGCCCTCGCGAGATCTTAAGATATTCTACAGTCTCCTTGCCAGAAGTGCACACAAAATAAGGAGCTGATGTTGATTTCCAGGCTGTATGGGCACATGTAAGTAATCAGGAGCATCAAGTCAGTCACAGGGGCGCATCTGATTGGTGGAGAGAGTCGGTCCGCAAGTCTGTCTGTGTCCACCAGGACCAGATTCGGGGATCAGCAATACTCACGCTCTGTTTCGTCCGCCTCTTCGGTGGCCCCATAAAACAAGGCATCGTGATCGCTCAGCGATTGCTCGTCCGCATATTTGCGGAGGAGCCAGTTGATCAACTCCAGATAGGAGCTGACCTCTCCGCTTCGCTCTCCTTGGAGGGACGGCATAATGGTATACAACTCCCGCTTGAGGTCACCCTTAGTGATCTCGTGAAGGAGATACAGGACTCTGCCCTCCGAGACATCATTGTCATCGCCCGCTTTCACGAAGCGGCTTAGGAATTCGAAGACGCCTGATGCGGGCGTCCCATCCCATTCTGCGTCACGGCCAAAAGTGGGCGAGACGTCCTCACGCAGACGGCCCAGGCCGTGTGCCATGGTCCGGTCATACCGGACATCGGTGCTCGCCAGGGCGTTAGAGCATACACAGCAGCGTCGGTTGCGAACGATCTGCGAACCGTGTCAGAGCGCAATGTGTGCGCCTATGAGTGGCCAACAGCGTTTCGGCAGCGATATGCGCAGGCTCTGCGAACCCGCTCCGCTCGGATCGAGAGTAATTGTTTTCTTCTGTCGGCAGATCGCAGTGTATGGGAAACGGAGAAGGAGACGTTGCTGGGTTGTCGACCTGCGAACTGAAGTCTGCGAGCGGCTTTCCCGTGAGATGTCCACATTTTGACAGTCCAGTGCTACATTTAAAGCAAACAGGCCATCGATCGACCTCGCGATCACGCTGATCTGGACGCCTATCGTCAGCAAATAAGACGGTCAAGTGAGACATGCAGCGCGATAAGCTCCAAAAGGCTGCAAATTCTTGCGATCGAGTAGACACGACGAGTTAAAACGTACAAATGTCGGAGACACGTTGGCAGTATTTCGCATCATCTCTCGGTGCTGTCGCATCTTGCGACCGACAGCATTGATTTGTAGGTCTCTTATTGGTCCGTTCAGCCGGAAAACGTACAGCGTGCGTGCAATCTGGTGGCGCTTTCACCTCGATCGACACTGGAGCATTCTGTTCTGAAGCGCCTGTGAGGCGGCCGCGTGGTGTCTGCCGGTCACCGTGACGCAGGGCTGGCTCCCACGCGGCCGCCTGCGGCGGTCGGGCTGCCCGGCCTGCGAGTCTGCCGAGACGCGGCAGGGGCCACGTACGATCTCGTCCCTTGCTGAGCAACAGAATCGGGCGACCCCCTCCGAGTTTTGTGTCAGCGATCCGCATGCTCATTGCACAGACGCACTCTCGCTGTGCACCTCCCCGGCCACACACTCGATTGGACGTCCACCGTGAACGGCCGACCGGGCGCCACAAGTGGCGCAGGGAGCTCTGTGGCGTTTAAGCGGGGCCCGCGGGCCCGGCAGGCCACGCGTGGAGCACAGCGCCACGCTCGGCGTGGCCTGCTGGGCCCCTGAGCGTGACAGGCAAGAAAGGCGGCCGCCCGATTCCCCCCGAGCGAGGGGGCGATAGAGGATGGACGCCTGTTTTTGGGGCGTACGGCGGGGTCGTGCCACCTGCGAGACCGTCGAGAACGGTCGCGGTGGAGCCTTGCGGGCCCCTCTGCGAACCTCTACGCAGTGGCAGAGTGGTGGCGCCGCGGGATCGCCTTGAACGGTCGCTTGCGTTGGGGGCAGACTCTGTTTGTGGACCATTTTCGAGCGAGGTCGCAGCGCCGGTGGCACCTGCCCCGAGGCTGTGCCCCGTTCAACGCTGAGAGAGGAGCCGTGTGCATCCGCGTGAATGCGTGCGGCCGCCATCGTCACCAGCGGCCGCCGTTGCAGCGCGGGAGAAGAGACGTCGTGCGAGCGTCCTCGGTAGCGGCCGCCATCTTCGTTGGCGGCCGCGTTGCATCACGGGAGGGAGGACATGCGTGTCCGCGCGCTTCTTCGCGGCCGCCGTTGTCGTTGGCGGACGCGGCGGCACCGTGTGCGCGTGCGCGCTGCTCTTGGCGGCCGTCTTTCTCTGTGCCCTCCGCTGGTACACGACCGTTCTTGGACGAGGGTGTGGCGGGAGGCGGGGTGTATCATCTTTTCGGCGGCCGCTCTGTGCACAAGCGGCCGCCTTTTGCTCGCTGACCACGAGGCGTCGGACTGTGCGAGGACCGGCCGTTGCGGCAGCATTGTTCTTTCCGCGCCGCTTCCGATCTCACAAACGGAGCACCGGCTCGGTCTGCGGCAGTTCTGCCGTATGTGCCGACGCACGCTGGGCGTCGGTGACGGACATCCCCTGTGCGCGCCATCCTGCCCGTATCCGTCGGCGGCGCGCACTCAGCCCATTTCAGAGGCTCCACCACGCGCAGCTGGGGCCGACGGGCAACCACTTCAAGCTGTACACGCTCATTGCGTCGGTCCGTCACGACCGCCGAGCACGCCTCCTGAACACCCGCGTCCCTCCGCGTGGCGGCCGCGGCCGACGCGGCCGCCCACCCCATCCCGTCAAGGCCTGAGTCGCCCGGAAAGGCGGCCGGGACCCTGCCGGCCGTCAAGCCCGCCCCGCCAAGGCCCGCGCTCTGCCGACTGGCGGCCGCCGCCGCAGCGGCCGCCGAGCCCGCTTCGTCAAGGCCTGCTTTCCCCCGATTGGCGGCCGGGACCGTGTCTGCCACCAAGCCCGCTCCGTCAAGGCCTGCGTCCCCCCGATTGGTGGCCGGGACCATGTCGGCCCTCAAACCCGCCCCTTCAAGGCCAGGGGCTTTCATGAATTAATGGCACTCTGATATAATGGATAGATATATTCGGTTTACTCAGATTCAAAAATAACAAGCACGATTTTACATACTCTTATCTGAATGGTACCGCCATTTAATGGCTCCAAAGAGAATAAACGCAAGTTCAATGACTTAGCCTGCGTGGGATGCATTCATCCAATTGCCTCAAGAAATATCACTTGCCAGGTGCCTCACGATGCTTTAAGTCGGGGCAAACGACGCAGGTACATGTTCGAAAAGTGCTGAGCAGTCGTGAGGAAACTCAGGGCCGATCGTCGACAGTGAACGGTTGTGACAAACGTCGCGCGCGGCCCCCCATGGAAGGCATTCAATCATCAGAAGGAGTATGAGCACAAAAGGCTCACCGACATACCAAGATGGACACCAAAGACGAAGCCCGTTGCCTCATATTGACCTTCGCACGCTCAGTGCTGGTCATGGTCTGGAGTGGGCCGCGTTCACGGCTTGCAGCACAACCCGCTCATTGTTTTCATTTGGCAATACGCCTTGAAAGTACACCCTGTCGGACATATTTGTTCAATAATATGATATATTTCAGATATAATTTGTTTTCTTTTTCATATTCTTCTTGTATCGGCTGCGGATATGTATCTTATCCGTATTCAAGAAGTTGCGACAAAAGTCTTATCTGATTAAAAAATTGTTGGTGCTGAGTATACCGGAGTGGTCACTAATTTGGCAGATTCATAAGCCTCTGGTCAAGGCCTGCGTCCCCCCGATCGGCGACCGGGCCCGTGTCGGCCGCCGAGCCCGCCCCGTCAAGGCCCGCACTCTTCCGACTGGCGGCCGCCGCCGCAGCGGCCGCCGAGCCCGCTTCGTCAAAGCTGCATCCCCCTAATCGGCGGCCGGCGCCCGTGCGGCTGCCTAGCCCCACTCGTGCATGCCAGCCGTCGCGAGGCTGGCAGACACCGGCGAGCCCACCTCGAGCAAGCGCGCCCCGTACCCAAGTCCGGCCGTCACCATCGGGTCCGGGGAGTCCCCCTCGTCAAGGCCCATCTCGGTCCTCCTGGCGGCCGCCCCCGGCGCGCTCGCCAAGCCCATTAGGTCAAGGTCCACCCTATGCAACCCGGCGGCCGTCGCCCCAGCGGCCGCCGAGTCCCCCGAGCCCGCCGCGTCAAGGACCACCTTCGCCGACGTGGCCGCCTGTCAAACCATCCAGTCCGCCAAATCTCTCGGAGCGAGCGCGGCCACCAACTCTACCGGTGGCCGCGGGGGAACTGCGGGAGCTGCAGGAGCTTGCCCGCAGAGCGCACAACGGGGACCGGACGGCGCGATGGCTGCTGCGGAAGGGCAGTCCTGACTCCCTGGAGGAGATCAATTGGTGGGAGGCGCGGCGGCACGGGCGGCAGCAGATGAGACAAGGTCACCTGACGCCTCCTCGGCCGCGGCCGGCGGGGCCGCCGATCGGGCGGCCCCCGACGCCGCCGCCACAGCCGCAGACCGACGCGCTGACGGAGATGCCGAGGCCCCTCCAAGCTGCAGCGTCGCAGGCCGCGAATACAACCTCGTCTCGGGGGGGTCAACGGGGCTTGGGCGAGGCCGCGGAAGTGGACATGCACTCGGCGGACCAATCGGTGCCGGCGGACGCCGTGAATGCAGCGTCGGAGATGCTACCCTCGACGCCGATGCCGGGCTTGCATTCCGCGGCCGCGGGGCGGGTAGGCGCGGAGCACTCCGTGGGCGCTGCCGTCCCAGCGGCCGCGGTGCAGGGGTTGCAGGGGTGCGAAGGGCTGAACAGGCTGTCGCTGCAGCCACCGCCGGTCTCCCGGCCTCTGACGCTGCACGAGGCGATGGTGTCGACGCACAGTCCCGCAGCGCCGCGTTGCCCTGCCAATAACGTCACGGAGCGGCCGCCTCAGCGGCTGCTCCCGGGAGTGGATCTGGCAACACAGCCGGAGCCGCGGCCGCCGACGGCGGCCGCGGCGGTGGAAGCGAAGTCGGTGATGGAGATCATGCACCACCCGCCGAACAAAGCGGGGTCAGACATGGAGGGGGTGCAGCGGCCGCCCGTGGAGGCGTGGATGGTGGCAGGCCCCCTTCCTCCTCAGCCGCCGCTGCCACAGCCGACGCCGTCGCCGCTGGCGACGACGAGTCCCCCACCGCCAGAAGCAGAAGACGCGGCCGTGGATGGACCGAGGAAGAGCTAGTAGCTCTCTGCCAGGCCTGGTTGGCGGTGGCGCAAAACCCGGTGATCCGCACCGATCAGAGCCCAGCAAAATGTGCCGCTGCAATTGTCAATGGGTATAAGTCCCGTTGCAAGATGGGCCCTGGACGCAGAGCGCGCGCTGACACCGCCATCGACGGCGAACTGCGCTATTTAGTTTTCAAGAGCGCTCAAGGCTTTTCATCGTCTATGGTGGCTGTCAGACGTCGCCAGATGACGAGCAATTTGACCGACAAGAACCTGATACGCATGGCCACCGCGCACTTTGACGCCGAGAACTCGTATGAGGCCGTGCAGGTGGACGACAACGACGAGGACGCGCCGGTCTTGGTGGTGAAGGAGGGCGGCACAAGAGGAGCCGATTGGGCCAAGTGTTGGACGGTCATGCGCAAGTTAGACAAGTTGAGCGGCGCGTCGGGGGCGGCCGCCACGGCGGCCGCCGCTCGCGGCCGCCATCCTGTGCCAGACGGAGGCGTCGAGGACATTTCGGATGACGACTCGAGCTCCACGGTTGGCAGGCTGCGCGGCCTCTTCCAAGAGCGGCCTATCGGTACGAAGGCCCTCAAAGCGGCGGCCTCGACTGACATTGCTATCCACAGGGAGCCCGCCTTTACGGCGGCCGCCTTCAAGTTTTTGTCAAAGACTGCCATCGAGCGCGCCCACATCGACTTTTGGCAGGCCAAGGACGTACGTGAAACGGGTGAGGCGGAGCAGTGGCGCAAGAACGAGATGGAGCGGCGGCTTCTCCTCTCCAACACAAGACTGCGCAAGGCCAAGGCAGCGAAGGCACGGCTCGCTTCCCGCTCGACAGCAATGGCGCCATCTATGTCGGGCACCTCTGCGGCCGCTACCGCGGCCGCTGAGGCGGCGGCAGGTGCGGCCGCAGGTAGGGCTTTAAGTGCGGCCGCATCGCCAGCATCTGCAGTTTTTCCAAGTGGCGGTGCGGCCGCGTCTCCCGGGTCTGGTGGAGCGCCCGCTACTCCCGGCGGCGTGGCTCTGAACGGCTGCGAAGCGGCGGCGTTGGCGCCGGCCGCTGATCACACGGTCGGGTCCCCGACGTCTGGCGCGGCCGCGAGTGCGGCCGCATTGCTTCCTTCTGCATCTTCTACGAGTGGCGGCGTCGACGCGTCGTCGCGTACCGGCGCATCACCAGCCACAGCTGCACGCGCAGCCGCTTCCCGCCGCGCTGCAGCCTCGACCGGTGTCGGCTCGGTCAAGTGGAGGAAGGAGCGAGGCTGGTACTCGTTGCAGACCAAGCAGGCCGGCTCCGAGGTGGCCAGGAAAACCGTATCGGGTCCAAGCCGTTTCATGACGCCGCGGCCGCATATTGCGGCCGCTGGAGAATCGGGCGACGACGAGGAGGACGCTGCCTGTGGTACTAGTGGCAGCGATTGCGCGGATGGTGACTTGGCCCGAGTTGTATCTCTGTTAACATGTGTGACGGTGGGGTCTCTGCGCGTTTGGAGTGCTCGACTACTGCATCGACTTTTGCACGACAATCATGCACGGTTTTTTTTTCCCCTCCTCCGGGAATATGTTTTCCTACACACCGACTCTGTCCGACCCTGCGACTCCGCTAGAGAAGCGAGCACGGCACGATCCCCGTACTTGCACACCAGTCATACTGCAGCATGAAAGTATACGCCACTCGCGGACATCCGCGTACGCCAGGCAGAGCGCCGGCCTCGTACGTCTTCCTAGAAAACATGGAGGCCGTTCAAGAGTCTTTGCTATCCCGGGTCGGCGTGGTGGCGTCGGCCGACGTGCAAATGTGTGAGGAAAAAAAAAGCGATGATGGCAACAAGAAAACCATTGAACGCGACAGATACGGCTCCAGAAGGGACCGGCGATCAACGAAGATACAGTCGTTCCACAAAAAACCTAGCACTCAGCCGAGATCAATAGTACCACCCATATGTTCCTTGTTTCGCGTAAACGTGGCTGAGAACCAGTGACGTGTCAACGAACAATTCTCAAAGGCGCTTTTCTGCTCAAAGACTTCGGGTGCTCAGACACACGGGGCAGCACATGACAGCAATGAGCCCTCCATCGCTCTTTCTGGCCCCCCACATCGTGGAGCCGGGCCCTTCGGCCATTCTGGCTGGTCGCCCATTGGAGGGCGTGCCAGCGAACACTCGTCCCGTTGGAATTTCTGATCGCGGAGGCGGGCCCGTCAGCCAATTTAGCTGACGACCCAGTGCGAGGTGGACAGAGACCAGAAGATCTCCTCTTGCGCGCTATTTTGGAACGATGGCAAGTCCTTTGCGAAATCATCGGGAATCGCAGCATATCTTGATCCTGGTCTGATCCCTGAACAATGGCCCGACGGTCGAGATCATGGGCCCGTTGTCGGTCGCTCAAACTTGCATTCGGAAAGTTGTGACGAGCCGGGCGCATATGTCGACCGGACGACGGCGTCGCCGATCCGGTC
>Ga0209187_1002693_pt1 | contig 16154 bp, 2 predicted proteins | sample BantaG_FD_187430 | JGI IMG/M metagenome (GOLD analysis project Ga0209187, IMG submission 187430) | Marine algal microbial communities from Bantry Bay, Ireland - BantryBay_4 metaG (SPAdes) (version 2) | ecosystem: Host-associated > Algae > Red algae > Unclassified | place: Bantry Bay, Ireland... | reverse complement strand
AGTCTTCAGTCACTGTTACTGATGCCAACGGCTGTACGATAGTCGACAATATTACTATTGTAGAACCACCTGAACTAACTTGTGCAGTTTCTTTAGAAAATAACATTACATGTAATGGTGATGATGATGGTTCAGCTACAGTTGTCATAGCTGGAGGCACCCCAGGATTCACCATTCTTTGGGATAATGGACAAACAACTGCCACTGCTACGGGACTGGATCCTGGAGAAACTGTAGTGACTGTTACAGATGCCAACGGATGCGTCACGACCTGTAGTATCATAATCATAGAACCAGAGGTTTTGACATGTACTGTTACTTTAATTAGTAATGTTCTATGTACAGGGGAATTTAATGGGTCAGCAGAGGCAGTTCCTGATGGAGGCACTGCACCTTATACTTATCTATGGGATAATGGTGAAACTGACGCTGTAGCGACGATGCTTGGCGCTGGTCCAAACTCAGTGGTAATCACAGATGCTAATAACTGTGAGAATATGTGCATGGTTACGATATTGGAAACAACTGATTTAATTTGTTCCATAGCAGTCGAAGAGAATGCCAGTTGTAATGGATTTGCAGACGGATCCGCTACTATTTCTCCTATGGGAGGATCTCCAGGCTATACATTTTTATGGTCAGACGGACAGACGACTGCTACTGCTTCAGGATTAGCAGCAGGCGATTATACTGCTACAGTGACAGACGCGAATGATTGTACGACGAGCTGCACAGTTACCATCACAGAACCAGACGAATTAAGTTGTAATGTCATAGTTTTAGAAGAATTAGACTGTTTTGGAGATATGGATGCCATTGCGAGAGTGAATCCAGCTGGAGGTACTCCAGACTTTACTTATGTATGGTCAGCTGGAGATGCTATGATGACAGGATCTGGCTCTACGGCGACTGGATTAGGTTTCGGGGAGGTATTTGTAACTATAACTGATGAAAATAATTGTGAGTCTGTTTGTTCTGTGTTGATAGATCAGCCAGAACCGATCACCTGTATGGTGTCAGAGACATCTCCTATTCTGTGTAATGGAGACCTTACAGCAGAGATAACAGCGGTAGGACTAGGTGGACGAGGTACATATGAATATAGTATAGATGGAATTTTATTCCAGCCAATTGGTGTATTTTCTGACTTACCTGCTGGATCGTATACAGTGATAGTGAGAGAGCCTGATAATCAGGTATGTATGTCTGATTGTAGTATTGTGATTACCGAGCCAGATTTACTCACATGCTCTGTAACTGCTACAGATGAATCTGACTGCGGAGGAGCTGATGGAACGATAACAGCTACGGCTACAGGAGGAACAGAACCTTACACTTATTCAGGTGCAGGACTGACTGCTAATATGGATGGCTTGTTTACAGGACTTGTATCCGGTAGCTACACAGTGACCATCACTGATGTAAATAATTGTGTGGTAGACTGCAGCGAAGTAGTTATTTCTACTCCAACAGCACCTACTTGTACTGTAGTAGAAACAAATTCTATTTTATGTAATGGAGATCTTACTGGCGAAATAACAGCAACAGGAGCAGATGGATCAGGCAATTATGAATTTAGCATAGACGGTACAGTTTTTCAATCAAGCGGAGTGTTTAGTGGACTTCCAGCTGGCACATATGCAGTTACAGTGAGAGATCCAGGAAATCAAGCATGCGTTTCGATTTGCACAATCACGCTTACAGAACCTGCTTTATTAGAATGCTCAGTTACAGCGACTGATGAGTCTGATTGTGGTGCATTTGACGGGACAATAACAGCAATCGCCACTGGCGGTGTGGGACCTTATACATACTCAGGTGCAGGCTTAATGACTAATATGACTGGACAATTTACAGGCTTAGTCGCTGGATCATATACAGTCGTCATCACGGATACAAATAATTGTATAACTAACTGTTCAGAGATAGTTATCTCAACACCTTTAGCACCTACTTGTACGGTATCTCAGACTGCGGATATATTATGCAGTGGAGACCTGACAGGAGCGATCTTGGCCGTAGGAGCAGATGGGACAGGAAACTATGAATACAGCATTAATGGGATTGATTTCCAAGCTGATGGCGCGTTTAGCGGATTAGCTGCTGGGGCATACTCAGTCACAGTCAGAGATCCAGGCAATCTAAGTTGTCAATCTATTTGTACGATAACTCTATTAGAACCTGAACCATTAGTATGTGCTACTACATCTACGGATGAATCAGATTGTGGTGCTGGAGATGGTACAATTACAGCGATAGCTACTGGTGGTACTGGTCCATATACTTATTCCGGTATTGGACTTACTACGAATAATACGGGGATGTTCATGGATCTTTTATCAGGATCTTATATCATAAACATCGAAGATTCTAATGGCTGTATGGTCACATGTGAGCCAGTTGTTATCTCTTCACCAAGTGCTCCTTCATGCTCAGTTACCGAAACAGTTTCGATACTTTGTAATGGTGATGCTACAGGAGAAATTACTGCAATTGGAGCAGATGGATCTGGTAATTATGAATTCAGCATAGATGGAATCACATTTCAGCCAAGTGGAATTTTTGGTAGTCTAATCGCTGGTGACTATGTGGTTACTGTCAGGGACCCAGGCAATCAGATGTGTATTTCTGCATGTACAATAACCTTAGGTGAGCCGACGGCACTAACTTGTAATGCCTCAGCAACTGATGAATCAGACTGTGGAGCATTTGATGGAACAATAACTGCAAGTGCAGCAGGAGGAGTAGGACCTTATACCTATTCTGGAGCAGGATTGACAACTAATAACACAGGATTATTTACAGGCTTAGTTGCAGGATCATATACAGTAATGATTACTGATTCTAATAATTGTACCACAGACTGTGCAGAAATAGTTATTGCCGCCCCTATGGCACCAACTTGTACAGTGTCTCAGACGACAGAAATCCTTTGTAACGGAGATTTGACTGGTGCAATTTTGGCGGTAGGCGCAGACGGAACAGGGAATTTTGAATATTCAATAAACGGAATAGATTTTCAAACGTCAGGAGCTTTTAGTGGTTTAGCTGCTGGGGCATACTCAGTCACAGTCAGAGATCCAGGCAATCTAAGTTGTCAATCTATTTGTACGATAACTCTATTAGAACCTGAACCATTAGTATGTGCTTCTACATCTACGGATGAATCAGATTGTGGTGCTGGAGATGGTACAATTACAGCGATAGCTACTGGTGGTACTGGTCCATATACTTATTCCGGTATTGGACTTACTGCAAATAATACGGGAATGTTTATAGATCTTTTATCAGGATCTTATGTCATAAACATCGAAGATTCTAATGGCTGTATGGTCACATGTGAGCCAGTTGTTATCTCATCTCCAAGTGCTCCTTCATGCTCAGTTACCGAAACAGTTTCGATACTTTGTAATGGTGATGCTACAGGAGAAATTACTGCAATAGGAGCAGATGGATCTGGTAATTATGAATTCAGCATTGATGGAAACGCATTTCAGCCAAGTGGAATTTTTGGTAGTCTAATCGCAGGTGACTATGTGGTTACTGTCAGGGACCCAGGCAATCAGATGTGTATTTCTGCATGTACAATAACCTTAGGAGAGCCTACGGCACTAACTTGTACTGCTTCAGCAACAGATGAATCAGACTGTGGAGCATTTGATGGAACAATAACTGCAAGTGCAGCAGGAGGAGTCGGACCATATACTTATTCTGGAGCAGGACTGACAACTAATAACACAGGATTATTTACAGGCTTAGTTGCAGGATCATATACAGTTGTGATTACTGATTCTAATAACTGTGAAGTAGAGTGTACGGAAGTTGAAGTATCTACACCTTTTGCACCTACTTGTACTATACTACAAACGAACGATATTCTTTGCACCGGAGATTTAACTGGAGAAATTACAGCTACTGGAGCAGATGGTACAGGTAATTATGAGTATAGTTTAGATGGGGTTTTATTTCAGACAGGAGGCGTCTTTAGTAATTTAGCAGCTGGAGCATATTCTGTTACTGTTCGAGACCCGGGCAATCAAAGTTGCATGTCACTATGCACGATTACCATTTCAGAGCCTGATGCCTTATCATGTTCTGCAACTACGACGGATGAAAGCGATTGTGGTGCGATGGATGGAACTATTACAGCATTAGCAATAGGCGGAACTGGACCATATACATATTCAGGCTTGGGCTTAACCAGCAATACAACTGGTCTCTTTACTGGAGTTATTTCTGGAAGCTACATCGTCATCATCACAGATGCAAATGGTTGTTCAGTAGATTGCACGGAGGTTATGATTTCTACACCTAATGCACCTTCATGCTCGATTACTGAGACATCATCGATATTATGTAATGGTGATGCGACAGCTCAAATCACAGCTGTTGGTACTGGAGGATCAGGGAATTATGAGTACAGCTTAGATGGAGCAGTGTTTCAGTCGAGTGGAGTGTTTAATGATTTAATTGCAGATTCTTACACAGTAACTGTAAGAGACCCTGATAATCAAAGTTGTGTTTCTTTCTGTAGTATCATAGTAAACGAGCCAGAATTACTCTCATGTAATCTAAGGGTAGAACAAGAAGTGTCTTGTTTTGGAGAAAATGATGCTATAGTTGTTGCTTCCCCTCAAGGAGGTACACCATCATATACTTATGTATGGTCTGCAGGTAATGCGTCGATGACAGGTTCTGGGTCTACTGCCTCAGGATTAGGTTTTGGTCCAGTATCAGTGACTATTACGGATGATAATGGATGTCAATCAGTATGTACAATTCAAATAGATCAACCTACAGAACTAACTTGTACTGTTAGTCTTGAAAATAATATTTCTTGCTTTGGTGCGGATGATGGATCTGCTACAGTCACAATAACAGGTGGAACACCTGGGTATGCTATACTCTGGGATAATGGACAGACGATAGCTACTGCCACAGGTCTCACACCTGGACTTCATACAGCGACGATAACAGACGCTAATAATTGTATAACCACTTGCTCTATAACCATAATAGAACCTACTGAGTTTATATGTGAAGTCACTAAATTAAATGATGTATTCTGTGCTAATGAAACGACAGGCGGTGCAACTGCTAATGTCACTTCTGGAGGAATCGCTCCATTTACATATCTGTGGGATAATGGAGTCACTACACAGACTGTCAATAACCTAAGTGGAGGAATTCACTTTGTAACAGTCACTGATGCAAATAACTGTGAAACGGTATGTGACATAATTATAGATGACATTTCAGGTCTTTCATGCGACGTGACCTTAGTTAATAATGTAAGTTGCTTTGGTTTCATAAATGGTTCAGCTACGGCTGTGGCGCAAGGAGGTGCAGGAGGGTATACCTATTTATGGGATAGTGGTGAGACGACAGCGACTGCTACTACATTGCCAGCAGGATTTAATCAAGTAACAGTCACTGATGCTAATAACTGTACGACAATCTGCAATATCACTATTACACAGCCTGAGGCCCTAAGTCTAAGGGCACCAATTACAACTGTATCAGTCACATGTGATGGCTTAGGAGACAATGGTCAAGCGACAGTAGAGCCGATAGGAGGGACTCTTCCTTATAATTATTCATGGCCAAGTGGTGAGACGACTCAGACGGCAGTTGGACTTTCTCCTGGTACTGGATCAGTGACAATCACTGATGGTAATAATTGTATACTTATAGAGACGTATGAAATAGATTCACCAGAATTTCCTGCTGTAGTTTTCGATAATATTTCTCCGATATCATGTATGAGTTTTACAAATGGAAATTCAGACGATGGCTCTGCGACTGCAGTTGTGACTGGAGGAATCACTCCTTATACTTATCTATGGAATACTGGAGAAACAACACAGACAGCACAAATGCTAACTGAAGGTATCAATACCGTAACAGTAACAGATGACTTTGGCTGTGCTAATGCTTTTGACGTAACTATAGGATTTGATGATTGCCCTTTCATTACTTTAGAAAAATCAGGTCAGCTCTCTGATCCCGATGCTGATCTTGAGCCTGGCTTACCAATAGCATATACTTTCAAAGTGTGTAATACCGGAACCACCGTATTAAATGATATTACAGTAACTGATCCTTTAGGAACTGTTAATGGTTCAATGATTTCACTAATGCCAGGGATGTGTGATGAGTCTAATTTTACTTTAATTTATAATCTGACACAAGATGATATTGACGACAAGCTAGTAGAAAATCAAGCGATGGTCACAGGCCTCTCTCCATTGGGGAATAGTACTTTTTCATTGTCTGATGACCCTTCTACATTACCAGTGGGTGATAAGACGATCATTCGTTTAAGAGCACCAAATATTGGGCTTGAGAAAATTGCTGATGTATCTGAAATTAGTGATCCGCCAAGACCAGGAGATGTGATTTCATACCAATTTATAGTATGTAATACTGGGGATATAGACTTAATTGATGCAAGAGTCATAGACATTCCTATAGAGGTAGATCCAGTAACCATACCAATACTTGAATCTGGTGTATGTGATTCTTTTAGTATCACTGGAATTTATGAAATTACTTCTACAGATATTGCAGTAGGGTTTTATGAAAATAGTGCGACAGTAGAAGCATTCGACGATGACGATGAGATCATATCAGACAGGTCTGATGATCCGACTGATATGAATACAGTTGATTCTAATGGAGATGGCGAACCTGATGGTCCTACGATAGTACTGCTAGAAGCTTTCCCAGCGATAGAATTAGAGAAAACAGGGGTATTAAATTCTGATTGCCCATTTGTTGGAGATTTAATTCAGTATAGTTTTACAGTGTGTAATACTGGTAATGTAGACTTGACCCAAGTGAGTATTACTGATAATAATGTAACCCTTATCGGTAGTCCTATCGCAACTCTTAGAGTAGGAGAGTGCAACAGTGCAGCATACTCAGCAAACTATGCATTAACTCAAAATGATATTGATAATGGAGCCGTGCAAAATTCAGCTTCAACAAGAGCCGAAGCTCCTAATGGGGTAGTGATCAGTGATATTTCAGATGATCCTACCGATACATCTGATAACGATACAGAAATGGACGGCGAACCTGATGATCCTACGATTACGATCATACCGCAGAAAGGTGCTATCGCATTGACGAAGTCGGGTATTTTCAATGATGAAAGTGGAGATAACATCGCTCAAGAAGGGGAGACTGTCTCTTATACATTTACTGTGACGAATACTGGAAATGTAACATTGAAAAATATTTCAGTGAATGATCCATTAATATCAACAGAAGGTGGTCCAATTACATTCCTGGAAGTCGGAGCAACAGATCAAGTCACTTTTACTGGTGATTATACGCTTCAGATCATTGACCTTGAGAATGCAATGGTTACAAATACAGCAACTGCATCAGGACTTGATCCTTCAGATGCCATAATAACCGATCTCTCTGATGATGTAGATGATCTGACGAATGCAGATACTAATGGTAATGGTAATCCAGATGATCCGACTAAGGTGATTTATAATGTAAGAGAATGTGATGAGCTTGTGTGTAATCAGGATTTACAGATTAGTCTTGGCACTGAGTGTATAGTAGAATTGAATAAAGATAATGTGCTGGAAGATCCTGCATTCGGATTTTTTGAATTTACTGTATATCACGAAGACACATTATTCTCTAATGGCATATTAGATGAAAGTAGTGTTGGAAAAATGTTTACTTATCAGGTGACTTGTGGCGGTAACTCTTGCTGGGGTACGCTATCTGTAGAAGCTAATCGTATTCCAATATTAAGCTCCCCTTGCGAACCTGGTCCTAATGGTGAAATAGATCCTGAATGCATCGGTGTTTGTTTAGAAGATAGACCTTCCGTTATTCTAGATGAAAAGGAAGCTACTGCAATTTTAAATTCTAATTGTACAGCTACCCTAATCGGTCGACTTATTGTAAAAGAAACAAGAGAAGGTGACTTATGTGATCCTAATGGTGAAATTATTACCATTGTATATTCAGCTAAATTCGAAAGGCACGGAGTCATTTCAGAAGAAGAATTAATCACTCAACAATACAGGATAGAGAAATATGATATTTCAGATGTTTTCTTCCCAGAAGATGTCGTCCTCGATTGTAGCATATCAGACTTATCTCCAAGAGTTATATTAGGTACAGGCCAAAGAGTAGAGAAGGTATATCCTTATGTGATCGATACCTTATTTATACCAGAACCTGATACTTTAGAACTCTGTGATACTTTATTAACTGAGATCATAACAGGCACCCATGAAGAAATGGTCCTACAAGTCATAGATGGAGAAGAACTATGGACATTGATCACAGTTGTTGATAAAGAATTAGTCAAATCTGACACTGTCAATTGTATCATAATTGTAGATGATATTTTTGAAGAAGAAGATAGATTTGTTCCTATTGATGAGAATTATTGCAACCTCGTGTCTACATTTTCTGACTTAGAGTTTGAAGGATGTGGAGGAAATAGGAAAGTCTTTAGAGAATGGACTGTTATTGATTGGTGTGATAAAAATTTCACAGCATCAGACATACAGACGATTGAATCAATTGATAGTTTACCTCCAGTCATACTGAGGACTTTTGATGACTTCTTTGTTAATATTGAGCCATGGACATGTACAGGAGCATTAGATTTAGATAATTTATTATTTTTTGATCAAATTAGTGAAAGGTGTAGTTCTGTAGAAGTCAAATATGAATCTGACTATGGAAGAATTGTCGATAATCGATTGATAGATCTACCATTGACTAATGAGTTAATCAGAGTAGATCTGATCGTTAGTGATGAATGTGGTAATGAGACTAAAACATTCTTCAATGTGAAGACGCGAGATATAGTCAGACCTGTAGTCATTTGTGAATTAGATATTAATGTAACTATTACTGGACGAGAAGACAATGGATCAGGGGTCGTCTATGCAGAAGCCTTTGATGAGGGGAGTCACGATGCTGGTTGTGGACCTGTATCACTGACTGTGGTCAGATTAGAGGATTTCCAAGAGCCAGTATTCAATTGTAATGGGGATACACTTGGATTCTTACCTAAGACATGTGGTGCTCTGGTAGAAGAACTTCCTACAGCATCAATTACGGAAATCGCCAAAGGGAAAAATTGTGAAAATGTCAAAACTTTAGTTACTAAACCTGGAGATTATGTCAAGTTCTGCTGTGAAGATGCAGGTCAAGAAGTTGAGGTTGTACTCATCGCTACAGACAAATTTGGTAACTCTAATTATTGTGTGGTGACCGTATTCTTAGAAGATAAATCGCAACCATTATTATACTGTCCAACATTAGAAATAACATGTAATGATGATTTAGAGAATACGAAACCAACTGTAATAGGAACGATATGTCCTCTTATTGAAGTGGAGTTAACTCTGTTAGATGAATTTAGTGATTCTGGACAATGCACGAATTCTGCTATAACCAGAGAGTGGTACTTAGATTCTGATGAAAGTGGCGACTTTAATGAAGGAGATGCATACTGTAAACAGATACTTAGAATCACAGGAGAGGGTACAGTATTAGATCCATATTCTATAAAATGGCCAAAGCACTTCGATGATGGAGTACATGATGGAGTCAACTTAGAGTGTGTAGATGATGAAGTAACAGAAACTGCTGCTGAGATCAATATGGGAGCAGCTATCAATTGTGAATCCGATCAAGATCTATTAGCTCCAAGCTGGTGTGTCACTGACTGTAGTTTAGTCGGAACAAGTGTTGAAATAGATACAATCTCTGCTTCTGAAAGCTGCTTTAAAGTCATCAGAAGGTGGACAGTAGTAGATTGGTGTACATGGGATTCTAATTCCTCAGATATAGATGACGAGAATGATGGTCTTGCTGACCAATTTGAAGCGGTAGAGGACTGGGCTCAAGGAGTATGTGATGACTGTCCACAGACTTCATCTGACCAAGATCCAGTGTACTTTAGATATGATACTGTAGATGCTGATGGGTATTACACATTTGATCAGATTATCAAAGTAGTAGATACCACTGAGCCAACGCTTGTGGATGTCCCATCTGCATTGACAATCAATATTACGGGTGGCAAACAATCCAAAGAAGATACAACGACTTGTGTAGTTAGCGAGCTGATTACAGTAAGTGCAACAGACTTCTGCGGTGCTATCAATACTAACCCAGAAGGCTTAAAGTGGAATATTACTGTAAGTAAAAACGATGAAATCATCGCCACCAAGGAAGTAAGTGGGGCATCTGCAACGATGAATACCCAAGAAGGAGGACATGGAGACATCCATATCATCAGGTGGTCAGTGTCTGATGGATGTAATAATGTAGCCGTATCTACTACGGAAGTTACGTTCGAGGATAAAAAATCACCCACACCATTCTGCATCAGCGGGCTGTCATCAGTCATATCTGATGCTGATGGAATGATCACTGTATGGGGAAAAGAATTTGATTTTGGAAGCTTTGATAATTGTTCTTCAGATTCACTTAGGTTTACCATAGTGCCAGCAGGAGATGAGCCAGTGCAGCCTGGTGCTGAAGGATTTGAAGATCAGATTGGGATTACATTTTTCTGTGAGGATATGGCAGACTTTTCAGACTTAGATGTCTGGGTGTGGGATGCACAGGGTAATGGAGATTTCTGTTCTGTCGGCCTATCATTGACTAACGACTGTAGTGAGGTGACTCCGGGGTCAGGTGCAAGAATCGCTGGGGAGATCAAGACAGAATATGGAGAATCAGTGTCTGAAGTAGCAGTGACTTTATCAACGAATCTGGCAGAGTATCCTAAGTCAATTATGACTAATGAATTCGGAAGATATTCATTCACTAATAATCCCTTGGATTACAATTATAGAATCAGTTCTTCAAAAGACATAGACTATATAAATGGTGTGAGTACAGTCGATTTAGTAATGATACAGAGACATATAATTGGCTTATCTGTATTAGATAGTGAATATAAAATCATTGCTTCTGATGCTAATGATGATGATAATGTCACAGCTGGAGATGTGTTAGCTCTTAGAAAGTTAATACTTGGGGTCACTGATGATCTTGCTAATAGTGAGAGTTGGAGATTTGTGGATAAATCTCAGAGTTTCTTTGATGCCAGTAGTCCATGGCCATTCATAGAGCAGTTAGATGTCATAGATCTTAATCAAAATGAGAATCAAAAGGATTTTGTCGGAATCAAGATTGGTGATGTGAATCAGAATGCTGTCACTAATGCATTTGCTAAATCTCAGATTAGATCTAATAAAAATTTAGAGTTCTCAATTGATAATCAGAAATTAGATAAAGGACAGAAATTTAGCTTAGATATATCATCTGATAATTTTAAAGATATTCATGGATTCCAGTTTACCTTAGAGCATGCTGGTATGAGGGTAATTGATGTATATTCAGATAAGTTAGAAATTAATAGTTCTAATTATGCAGTCTTTGATGGGTACACAACATTCAGTTGGAATGAAGACAAGCCTTTAAGCCTTAATGAATCGACGATTCTTACTATAGAGTTTGACATAAGTCTTCCTCTAGAACTGCAGCATGCGATCAAGATTTCTTCCATGAAAACTGTAGAGGAGGCTTATATCGGTGGCGTTGACAATGTATCAGGCATTACATTAATGATTGAAGATGAAGTAGCAGAAGAATACGCTCTGTACCAAAATACTCCAAATCCATTCAATGAGTCGACTATTATACCATTCAATCTTCCTAAAGAAGATGTAGCAGTCTTAACGATTTATGATGCAGCTGGTAAAACGATCAAAACAATAACAAAAACATTCCCATCAGGGTACAATCAATTCAACATTTCCAGAGACGCGCTTGAAATTTCAGGTGTCCTCTATTATCGATTAGAATCAGCGTCCTTTACGGATATGAAGAAAATGATAGTTCTCGATTAGAGATAGAGAATGATATTGTTATAGAGATGTAAGCGAAACTTAAGATTTCTAAGTGATCGGAGTCTAGCTTACGTAAAGAGTCATACTTGATTTTCAAGTATGACTCTTTACTTTTTTAATTGTGATGTTTAGTAATATGAATGTCCACTTAATTACCACCATGCAGGTACAATGCACGGAGGCTCAGATATTTGTACTAAAATATGAATAAATGAGTATACTAAATTTTGTCGAAAAATTTCCAGACGAACATTCCTGCAGAGAACACTTTAGATTACAGCGAGAAGAAGCTGGTTTGAAATGTAAAAAATGTGGGTGCCAAAAGCATTATTGGTTAAAGGCAAAATATCAATGGCAATGTTCATCTTGTAAATTCAGAACTTGTCTAAGAAGTGGGACTACATTTCAAAGTAGTAAGCTACCCTTGCGTAAATGGTACTTAGCTATGGCACTAATGACGATGACTAAAAAAGGTATTTCAGCTAAGGAAATGCAAAGACAATTAGACCACAGTCGGTATGAAACTGTATGGAAAATGATGCATACTATCAGAGCTGCAATGGGCAATAGAGAAAATTTATATAAGCTTACTGGCATGGTAGAATTTGATGAAGCTTATATAAAGCAATCAACTCCAAAGGACACTGAACTCAAGCGTGGTAAGGGTTCCAAAGGAGTAAAGAATGTGGCAGTAGCTGGACAATCTACTCCATTAGAAGACATTAAGACAGGTAAAAAATCTAAACATTTTGGATATCTCAAGATGAAAGTATTAGCTGGTCATGAAGCTTCTCAAATAGATGATATGGTAATGGAAAACATAGACGAAAAGTCAATTGTATTCAGTGATTTAAGTAAAAGCTATATCAATATTAAAGATTATGTAGACATTCACTACCAAGAAAAATCAAGTGTGGAATCGGCCAAGACCACATTACAGTGGGTTCACATAGCAATTTCAAATGCTAAAAGATGGATCTTAGGAATACATCATAAAATCAAAGGAAAATATTTACAAGCTTATTTAGATGAATTTTGCTACAAGACAAATCGAAAGTATTTTGGAGATAGACTATTCGATCGAGCTATTATTGCCATGGCTAAAATTTACTGGTAACTTTGCGGACATTCATATTTAGTAATATCAAATATTTTGCTTGGATACTAAGAATAATTTCGGCTTTCAAGCCTAACCCTTTATGATCAGTGAGCTCGCTAGAGATCTCTGAGCTAACAAGTGGAACACTAACCAAAAAATTAAATAGAAAACCATTATTCTAATCATAGAGTCAATTGTTAAATCTAATTCTCTACGTCGCTTAGGCTCTTTAGAAGGCCAGATTCTGAGTCAAGCTCAGAAAGACGCCTACCATTTTTAGTTTAGCAGGCAGAGTTCGCTATGATAATCATAGAATCATAGGGGTATTCAGATGTTAAAGAATTTACGCCTTAGGTGTACATCAGTAGCCCAGTACAAAGTGCTGAGTAAATTAGATAGCAAAGTTTTTTTTGATTGGCGGAATTTTTGTTGAAAATCATAACAGCTAAATTTATAGATAAACCCCATTTGATGACGAAAATCCTTTTTCAAACCCTTTATATTCCCCTTGATCTCAAGGGGAACATTGACTTTTAATTGGGACATTGATTTTACTCATCGAATGAGACATTCGCACATAAGACTTTTATTGTAGGGCAGCTTTAGTCTATTTAAAAGTGCCTAAATCGTATATGCTTGCGCAGCAGTTCTCTTACTTATGTATTTGTATACTACTTCTGGACATGCCAATCATAGAGCCAATAGTTAAATCTAATTCTCTACGTCTATCAGGCTTTTGAGAAAGCCATATTCTGAATCAAGCTCAGAAAGACGCTTACTTTTTTGATAGCCCTAATTAAACCTCTTTCCTAAGCACCTCTAAAGGGGTCTTAATAATGACATCTCGACTATTCAGCAGACCAATCGCAATGGTGATCAAGGTGACTATTACAAAGATCAATATGATAGGCAACCAATCCAGACTAAAGTCTAATTCAAACTGATAAGTCGCTAAGAAGTAGGCAGCTACAATAGAAATGAATATGCCAGTCAATGCAGAGAGCCCACCCAAGAGACCATATTCTGTGGCATTAATCTTAAGTATTTGTTTTTTATTTGCACCAAGAGTTCTCAGTAGTACACTCTCCTTAATTCTCTGAAACTTACTCAACATCAGAGAGCTGATAAGAACTATGAGACCAGTCAAAATACTAAAGGCAGCCATAAACTTAATAATGTAGGAGACCTTATTAAGAATGTCATTGAGTGATGAAAGGATCATACTTAAGTCTACCACAGAGACATTAGGAAGCGCTTTGACGACCTCACTTCTGTAAGAAGCTGTCACAGACGGATCTGGAGACTTAGTTACGACTACATTGAACTGAGGAGCATTTTCTAAGACTCCATTAGGGAAAAGAATAAAGAATCTGGTCCGCATAGACCTGAATTCTATATTTCTAAAGCTACTCACATATGTCTTGATCATCGTCCCTTGTACATTCCAGACTAACTCGTCATTAAGCTCTATATCCAATCCTTCAGCATAACCTTTATCCAGTGAGATAAATACTGAATCGCCTGAATTAATTTCTCCAATAAATTCTCCCTCTACAAGTTCTTCATCATCTTCTAGATAATCTCTGTAAGTGACTCTTGCTTCACGATTCGCTGCCCAGCGTCTGACTCGACTGGTTGTATCTGATAGCCATTCGTTTCTCGTGCGGCCTTTCCACGCAGCGAGTCTCATCGTGACAATTGGTACATTCTGAATGATAGGAAGCTCATACTTATTACTAATCGCTTCTATTTGATCAGTCTGACTACTCTCTATGCCATATAGGATCATATTAGGCTGATTACCAGAATCCATAGAGCTGACATTTTTCAGTAGAAGCCCCTGTATGATGAATAGGGTTGTCAAAATAGCACTGCCTAATCCGATAGATATCAATAGAGTCAGAGTCTGATTATTTGGTCTGTATAAATTAGAAAGGCCTTGACGAAATACGAAGTTCCATTGCCTTGGAATAAAGTGCTTGGATGCCCAGATGACTAATTTTGAAATTAAGAATAGTAATCCGTATGCCAACAACAGTCCTATACCAAATATGGCGGCTGTTTTTATATCCCTAGTCAATTGAAATAGAAATAAAATGATACTAACGATGATTGCGAAATAGATACCTATTTGAACTGGGTCTCGAGATACAATATCTTCATCATAAGATGTACGGAGTGTTCTTAATGGGCTTATATTTCTAATACTGATAAGCGGAGCTAATGAAAAAAGAAAAGTTATAATCGATCCCACTATGATTCCTTCAATGATAGCTCTCCATGACACGACCATATCTACTTCGTAAGGCAGAAAATCCTTGAGAATGATGGGTAAAATCTTCTGAATAAAAGCGCCAAGTGCAGCGCCTATGATGACGCTGATGATACCAAGAACAGTGATCTGAATTAAAAAAATCGTAAAAGCATGATTGCCTTTCATACCTAAACACCTAAAGATGGCTATAGATGATATCTTCTTTTTGATATAAATCATGACACTGCTTGCGACACCTATACATCCTAAAAGCAGCGATACCAGCGCAATTAGATTCAAAAAATTATTTAGAGATGAAAATGCTTCATCCAGATTTTCTTTTTGATCTTCTATTGTCTGGACTCTGAGACTTTCATTTCGAAATGCTCGATTGTGGGTGTCTTTCCAATCCTCCACATCAGTCGCTGTACCGAGCTTATAATAGTAAGCATACTCGACTATGCTACCAGGCTGAATCAGATTAGTGGAGTCAAGATATTGTTTTGAAATATAGATCGTAGGGGCAAAACTGGAAGTAATACCTATGCTACCAAAGGCGCTTTTTAACCTACCTGAGATAAGAAACGACTCAGTGCCCAGTTTTATACTATCACCCACTATGAGCCCATGCTCTGACATCATGCTATCATCGACAAGGGCTTCCTTTGCAGTTTGAAAATTCTTATATGCACTTTCAGGCTCAGTTTTAATTTTGCCATAAAAAGGAAACCGACCTTCTAATGCTTTGATTCTCACAAAATGTGACGCATCAGTCTTAGCTATGTATGACATTGAGAAAATCTCCGTTTCCCTAGCATAATCTATAATATCTAAAGAGTCAATTAATAGCTTTTGAGATGGAGATATCACTCTATTGCCTGAAATA